>VYKX01000152.1_pt1 | contig 18640 bp, 17 predicted proteins | sample 5114471 | NCBI WGS metagenome assembly VYKX01 (sample SAMN12291785, study PRJNA351875) | freshwater metagenome | isolation source: freshwater lake | place: USA: Michigan, Gull Lake | collected 2013-08-08
TGCAGGCGTCACCTTGCCGCTCGCGCTGTGCGGGTGGGGCGAAGAAGCGGCGTCATCGGCAGGCGCTGCCGCCGTGGCGGTTCCGGCGTGCGCTTGAAGGGCAGCACAGGCGATGGCACCGGCCACGACGATGGCGCGGTGCAGCGGGCAGCAGAAAAGAGGTGCGCGGCGCAGGGGTCGGGCGGAATGAGAGGTCACGTGGGCGGGTTCGGGTTCGGATGCGGGAGCGTGGGGGCAGCCCCCAGTCGGGCGCGGCGCGCCGCAGCAGCGCGGGCTGCTGCCTGAAGGTGCGCGATGATTTCCTTCGTCAGGCGAGCGTCCGGTGCGTCGGACGGGTCGCGGCCGTAGCGTTGCACGTCCAGGCGTTCGAGCAGCGCCGCTGCGGCTTCGGCGTCGTCGCCCAGGTGCAGCCGCATGCGCCGCGCCAGCGTTCGGGGCGGGTCGCTGTCGGCCACGTCGACTCCCGCCTGCCTCACGGCCACGCGCAGGCGATCCATCTGACGCACCCACGGGTCTTGTCGATGGCGGTCCCACCACGCCCAGCCGGCGCCGGCCAACGACAGCAGACTGACGGAGGCGATGAGCATCAGCGCCAGGTCTTCCCAGTCGGGCGACTCGATGCCCAGCCGCTCCATCAGACCGAGCTGCACGCCGCGCGAGTAGTTGAGGACCCACTGGTTCCAGCGGTTGTTGACCGCCTCCCAGGCGTTGCGCAGATTGGCCAGCAGCTGCGGGCTCACGCCGCCGAGTGCGCCGGCGACGAAGCCCGGCTGCGCCACCAGGCTGCGGCTGCGCAGCACCCGTTCGGGCGCCACCGCCGACGTCGGGTCAGCACGCACCCAGCCGATGCCGGGTTGCCAGAACTCGGCCCAGGCGTGGGCGTAGCTCTGGCGCACGATGCGGTAGCCGTCGACGGGCGTCGGATCAAGGCCCTGATAGCCGGTGACCACGCGCGCCGGCACGTCGAGTGCGCGCATCACCACGACGTAGGCGGCAGCGAAGTGCTCGCAGAAGCCGAGCTTGCGGTCGAGCCAGAACTCGTCGATGGTTGCTCGCGGGTCGTCCTCGCCATAAACGCCGGGTGTCAGCGTGTAGCTGTAGCCGCTTGTGCGGATGTGTTCGAGCACCGCCGCAGAGAGCGTGGCCCCGTCAGCGGTGGCATAACGCGGGTCGCGGCGCATCGCGGCGGCCCAGGCGAGGGTGCGCGGGTTGTGGCCCGGCGGCAGGTCGATGTAGTCCTGCAGGCCGAGCATGGGTTCGGTCGGGCCATGACGGAACTGCGTGTGCGCCTCGCTGCGAAAGCGCACTCGCTCGATGATCGGCCGATCGGCCTGCCACTGCAGATCGTCACTCAGCGTCGTGCGAACGCCCTCGATGGCGGGGGCCACCGTGCTGAACTCGAGCATCGGAATCACCGCGAGGCGCAAAGGCTCGAGCGTGACCTCGTAGCGGATCGCCGGGCCGTCGGTCACGACCGAGGCGCGAGGGGTCATCGCCTCGGGGAAGGTCGGCTTCTGGGCCGTCCATTCGCTGCCATCGAACTTGCCGAGCACCGGGCCGCGGAAGTAGATGTCGCGGGGCGCGGGCACCGGTCCGTCGAAGCGCACGCGCAGGGCGATGCTGTCGTCCAGGGCCAGTTCGGTGACCGAGCCCATGCGCATGGTGTTCGACAGGCCGGTGCCCGCCGCGCCGTCCTGCGGCACCCCCCACAGCGGCCCGACGCGCGGGAAGAGCACGAACATCAGCGCCATCAACGGCGCGCCGAGCAAGGCGGTCTTGCCTGCGATGGTGCCCGCCGCGCGCAGGCTCGGCGTGCCGCTCGGCATGTGTGCGAGCACGAGGGCCGTGAGCAGCCCCCAGATCGAGATCAGCGTTGAAAACGCGACCGGCAGGCTCTGCGAGTAGAGAAAGTGCGTGAGGATCAGGAAGAAGCCGAGGAAGAACACCACGAACGCATCGCGCCGGGCGCGAAGTTCGAGCGTCTTGAGCGCCATCAGCACCACTGCGAGCGTCACGCCAGGCTCCTTGCCCAGCAGCGACTTGAACGACCAGAAGGTCAGCGCCGCTGCCACCAGCAGCACGCTCGCGAGCACCCAGCGGCCGGGCAGTGGAGAGGCGGTGAGCGCCAGGCGACCGCGCCACAGCAGCACCGCCGCCGTCAGCACGCCGCACCACACCGGAAGCCGCCCGAGGTGGGGCAGCACCGTCCAGCCGATGACGGCCAGCAGGAACAGCGTGTCCCGGGCGTCGCGCGGCAATCGCTGCCCGCCGATACCGGTGGTGCGCGAGGCAAACGCCCGCGCCGAGGCGAGGCTCAGGGCCACAGCGCGAGCGCCTCGAGGCACTGGCGACGGTGGGTGTCGCCAGACGACATGCTCAGATCACGGCCGGGCAGCACCAGACTCCACGCGGCATCGCGGGCATGGGCTTCCTCCACCCAGACGGCGAGCCGCGAGAGCCTTGCCTCGGTGCCCGACGCGCCGCAGCCGGTCCAGTCGAGCACCAGTTGACGCTGCCCCTGTGCACGGCTGTCGCGGCTGACGAGTTCGCCGCCGCCGGCGAGCGAACGTGCGGTCTGCTTCCAGGCGACCGTCTTGAGCGCATCGCCGCGCCGGTAGAGGCGGATGCCATCGAACTCGCCGGCCGCCGATGCGACCGGCCGATCGCCGTTGCCGCTCGTGCCCTGAGGCGGTGGCAGGGGGCGGGCCGGACGCTCGAGCCGGGGGTAGACGAGAACGGACGACGCGGGGCGCCACACGGCCCACGCGCGGAACAACCCGAGCGGAAACCGCGTCTCGGCCTGCAGCACCGGCAGTTCGTGCCGCCCGCGCGTTTCGGCCACGAAACCGAGGTGCAGCGTGGCCTGCCCGCCTTCGGGCACGTCGATGTGTCCGATCGTCGAGGCATCTGCCGACTGCACCCGCATGCCCACCCCGTGGCGCGGGCTGCCGGGGCTCGACAGCACCGCCTCGAGCCGCACCGCGTCGCCTGCGAACACCGGCGAGACGGGCCGCAGGTGCAGCGTGAGTCCGCGCAGGGTGTTGTGCGTCATGTGCATCGACACCAGGCCGCTGCCGGCGAGCAGGAAGGTGAGCAGGTAGCCGAGGTTGAGCTGGTAATTGATCGATGCGATCAGCAGCACCAGCAGCGTGAGGCAGAACATCAATCCGGCGCGGGTGGGCAGGATGTAGACGTTGCGCTGGGTGAGCAGCAACCGGTCGGTGCGCGGCGAGCGCGACTGCCACCAGGCCTGCATGTGCCGCGCGATCGGGCCGCGGGCCGCCGGCTGACCACCTTGCGGCGGACCGAAGCGCAGCCAGCCCGCCAGCGACCGCGCACCGCTCATGGCAGCGGCGTGGCCTCGACCATCGCGCGCACCTGCTCAAGCCGACCGCGTCCGGAGCCCGCCACCGGCACGAGGCGGTGCGCGATGGTCTGCCCGAGGATCGCCTGGATGTCGTCGGGGGCGACATGATTGCGTCCTTCGAGCAGCGCGTTGGCGCGTGCCGCTCGCAGCACCGCGATGCCGGCGCGCGGGCTCAGCCCCTCGGTGAACCACACGCCCGAACGGGTCGCGGCGATCAGCGCCTGCAGGTAGTCGAGCAGCGCGGGCGAGGCATGCACCGCCTGCACGGCGTTCTGGGCCTCGATCAGGCGCTCGGGCGTCATCACCGGCTTCAGTTGCCCCACCGCGTTGCGCCGGTCGTGGCCTGCAAGCAGCTCGCGTTCGCTTGCGCGGTCGGGGTAGCCGAGGGTGATGCACATCAGGAAGCGGTCGAGCTGCGACTCGGGCAGCGGGTAGGTGCCGAGCTGATCGCTCGGGTTCTGCGTGGCGATGACGAAAAACGGCCGGGGCAGGGGCCGTGTTTCGGCGTCGATGGTCACCTGCTGCTCTTCCATGGCCTCGAGCAAGGCGCTTTGCGTGCGCGGCCCGGCGCGGTTGATCTCGTCGGCGAGCAGCACCTGCGCGAACACCGGCCCTGGGTGAAAGACGAAAGCCTCTTTCGAGCGCTCGTAGACGCTCACGCCGATGAGGTCGGTGGGCATGAGGTCGGCGGTGAACTGGCTGCGCGAGAAACGCAGTCCGAGCGAGACCGCCAGAGCATGGGCGAGGGTCGTCTTGCCGACGCCCGGAACGTCCTCGATCAGCAGGTGACCACCTGCGAGAAGGCAGGCCACGCTGTCGCGGATCTGCGTGCGTTTGCCCACGATGATCGTGCTAATCTGATCCACGAGCCGCGCCAAGTCTGCGTTCAGTGCTGCATTCATTGCGAGGACGTTAACGCATCGTCCTGCCCTCCAAACCGTCGAACAAGCATGTCCACAGCCTTCTTCAGCCACTCGGACTGCCGCGGTCACGACATGGGTCGCGGTCACCCCGAAAGCCCGCAGCGGCTCGATGCGATCGACGACCACCTGATCGCCACCGGCCTCGACATCGCCATCGACCGGCGAGAGGCGCCGCTGGTGGCGCTCAGTGATGTCGAACTCGCCCATGGGCACGGCTACGTGGGTGAGCTGCAGGAGGTGCTGCGCTCGGTCTCCGAAGGTGGCGGATTGCGCGCTCTCGACCCCGACACCTGGGTCTGCGCCGGCACCTGGAACGCGGTCCAGCGCGCAGCCGGCGCGGCGGTGGCAGCCACCGACGCGGTCATCGACGGTGAGGCCGACAACGCCTTCTGCGCGATCCGACCGCCGGGTCACCACGCCACCCGCAACGAGACGATGGGCTTCTGCTTCTTCAACAACGTCGCCATCGCCGCGCGGCACGCGCTCGATGTTCGCGGACTGGCTCGGGTGGCGATCGTCGACTTCGACGTGCACCACGGCAACGGCACCGAGGACATCGTGGCCGGCGACGACCGCATCCTGATGGTGAGCTTCTTCCAGCACGGGCTCTACCCGAACAGCGGTGACGAGCCCAGCGCAGCGAACATGGTCAACCTGCCGGTGCCGGCCTATACGCGCGGCGCCGAGATCCGCTCCTTGATCGATGCCCACTGGATACCTCGGCTCGACGCTTTCCGCCCGCAGATGATCTTCATCTCTGCGGGCTTCGACGCGCACCGCGAGGACGACCTCGGTCAGCTGGGTCTGGTCGAGGCCGACTACGCCTGGATCACGCGCCGGCTGTGCGCCGTGGCCAAGCGGCATGCGGGCGGTCGCATCGTGTCCTGTCTGGAGGGCGGCTACAACCTGAGCGCTCTGGGGCGCAGCGTGGCAGCCCATCTGCGCGTGCTCGCAGGAGTCGACGGCACCGACGCCGTGGAGCGCCTGCCTTGACGTCGACCTTCGATACCAGCGAACTCCAGGACCTGCTGCAGGGGCTCTTCCAGCCCACCTCCCTGACGGAACTCGGCGCGCTGATGCTGTGCCTGGCGCTGGCATGGCTCGCGGTGCGCATGATTCGCGGTGCGACGCCGAGCGAGGACTCGGTGTGGTTCGGCCGGCGCATCGTCGACGGCGTGTTGTTTCCGCTGCTGGCGCTCGCTCTGGCGTTCGCAGCGCGCGAGCTGCTCTCGGGCGTGTTGCGTGCGGCCGTGTTCAAGGTCGCGATTCCGGTGCTGTTGTCCCTGGTGGTGATCCGGCTCACGGTGCGGGTGTTGACCGAGTCGTACCCGGCCTCTCACACCGTGCGGGTCATCGAGCGCAGCGTGTCGTGGCTGGCGTGGCTCGCGGTCGTGCTGTGGGTGACGGGCGTGCTTCCGGTGGTGCTTGAAGCGATGGAGGGCATTCGCTGGAAGCTCGGCGCCTCGGTCATCACGCTGCGCAACGTGGTCGAAGGCTCGCTCACCGCCGGCATCGTGATGGTGATCGCGCTGTGGATCGCATCGGCCATCGAGCGACGACTGCTGCACGGCACCGGTGCCGACCTGTCGCTGCGCAAGATGATGGCCAACGTCGTGCGGGCGCTTCTGATCGTGATCGGGTTGATGCTGGCGTTGAGTGCGGTGGGCATCGACCTGACTGCGCTGAGCGTTCTCGGCGGCGCCTTCGGCGTGGGGCTCGGCTTCGGGCTGCAGCGCATTGCTGCCAATTACGTGAGCGGTTTCGTCGTGCTGGCTGAACGTTCGCTGCGCATCGGCGACACGGTGAGGGTCGACAACTTCGACGGACGCATCACCGACATCCGCACCCGTTACACGGTGATCCGCGCGCTCAACGGTCGCGAGGCGATCGTGCCCAACGAGATGCTCATCACGCAGCGGGTCGAGAACGCCTCGCTCGCCGATCGCGAAGTGCTCGTCACCTCGACGGTGCAGGTCGCGCATGGCAGTGACGTGCGATCGCTGCAGCGCCTCATTCCCGAGGCCGTGGCCCGTGTACCACGGGTCGTCGCGCAACCTGCGCCGGACGTGCATCTGTCGAACCTGACGCCCGACGGACTCGAGCTCACGGTGCTGTTCTGGATCCGTGACCCCGAGAACGGGCAGGGCAACGTGAAGTCACAGGTGAATCTGGCAGTGCTCGATGTGCTGACTGCGCAAGGCGTCGGATTCGCGTCGTCACCGACACTGCTGCGCATGTCGGCGCCCGATGCCAAACCGGTCGACCCGTTGCCTCCGGTACTGCGGGTCGCGCCGGCCGCGAGCCCTTGATGGACCACACCTTCGTCTCCGCGCTGATCCTGTTGCTGCTGGTGCTCGACCCGCTCGGCAGCCTGCCGGTGTTCATTCCGATCATGAGGGCGGTGCAGCCGCATCGCAGGCGCTGGGTGGCCGTGCGCGAGGTCGCGATCGCCTTCGGCGTGCTGTTCCTCTTCATGTTCTTCGGGCAGAGCTTCCTGCGCGTGATGCACCTGTCGGAACGCTCGCTCGAAGTGGCGGGAGGTGTGATCCTGCTGATGGTGGCGATCCGCATGATCTTCAGCCACGAAGGCGGCGTGTACGGCATTCCGGACAACAAGGAGCCGGTGATATTTCCCCTTGCGATTCCGCTGCTCGCCGGGCCATCGGCGATGGCGACGGTGCTGCTGCTGGCGTCGCGTCAGCCGGACAGGCTGATGACCTGGGTGGGCGCGCTGTCTTGCGCGATGGTGGTCTCGGGCCTCGTGCTGTTGCTGTGCGAACGCATCCGCCGGGTGGTGGGCGACAGCGTGGTGTCGGCCACCGAGAAGCTGATGGGCCTCGTGCTCACCGCCATCGCCGTGGAGATGATCCTCGCGGGGCTGAAGCGCTACTTCCTGGGCTGAACCAAAACCCCGATCCCCGCGCTCGCGATACCGGCCCGAGGTTCATAGGGGGGGTTGAGACAGCGTCAGTGCGCCTCGATCCATTCGCCTCGCGCCAGGTCAGCGGCCTCGCAGGTGTGCCGGTGCCTCCAGCCGCTTGGCGAGCGATGACAGCACGAGCGTGATGATCAGGTACATCGCCGAGATGGCCAGGTAGGGTTCCCAGTAGCGCGAATAGGCGCCGGCAACGGTGCGCGCGGCCAGAGCCAGCTCCGCCAGGCCAATGGCTGAGACGAGAGACGAGTCCTTCACCAGCGTCACGGCTTCGTTGACGAGCGCCGGCACCATGGCCCTGAAGGCCTGTGGAAGCACGATGAAGCGCATCGCCTGCCCATGCGTCAGGCCGATGCTGTAAGCCGCTTGCGTCTGACCGCGGCTGATCGACTGGATGCCGGCGCGGAAGATCTCGGAGATGTAGGCACCTGCGTTGAGCGTCAGCGCGACTGCGCCCGAAAAGAAGGCGCCGTAGTTCTGCCGGAATTCGCGCGCGAAATCGCCGCTCAGCAGCAAGCCGGTGTCGGGGTGGATCAACGCGGGCATCAGGGCAAAGTGCACCAGCAGGATCTGCACGAACAGCGGCGTGCCCCGGAAGAAGGTGACATAGGCGGTGGCCACCGCGCGCAGCAGGCGCATACCCCAGGCGACTGCGGCCGACTGCGGCGGCGGAGCGTCCTTCGAACTGCTGATCAGTCCGACGACGACGCCCAGCAGCATGCCTGCTGCAATCGCGATCACGGTGAGTTGAAGGGTGGTCAGCAGGCCGCTGAGAAACAGCGGACCGTAGCCGGCCAGGATGTTCCAGCGCAGATCCATGGCAGTCGGTCCAGGTCGGGGTGGAAACGAAACGACCGTCCCAGGGGACGGTCGTCGGTGTCAGCCGAGGGCGTGAGCGCGCCCGGATGTCATCACTTGGAGGCAGCGCTGGCTGCGGGGGCGGCCGCAGGCGGGGCACCGAAGTACTTGGTGAAGATCTGGTCGTAGGTGCCATCGGCCTTGATGTCGGCGATGCCCTTGTTCAGCTTCTCCAGCACTTCGGTGTTGCCTTTCTTGACGGCAAAGCCGTACTGCTCGGGCGCGAACGACGAGTCGCTGACCGTCTTGAACTTCGCGTCAGGGTTGTTGGCCACGTAGTGGATGACGACGCCGTTGTCGGCCACCACGGCATCGACGCCGCCGGCTTCGAGTTCCTTCAGGGCGAGTGGTGTCGACTCGAAGCGCTTGACGTTGGTGTTGGTCTTGCCGAGCAGTTTGGACACCGCCTCGTCGCCGGTGGTGCCGGTCTGCACGCCGACCTTGAGCTTCTTCAGATCGGCGAACTTGCTGATCTTTGATGTCGCCTTCACCGCGATGAGTTGCACCGCGTCGAAGTACGGATCGGTGAAGTCCATCGTCTGCTTGCGCTCGTCGGTGATCGTGATCGACGAGGCAAGGATGTCGCGCTCGCCGCCGGCGAGGCTGTTGAAGATACCTTCCCACGGGGTGTTGACGAACTTGATCTCCACACCCGCCTTGGCGGCGACGGCGCTCAGCACATCGACGGTGAAGCCGACGATCTCGCCCTTCTCGTTCTGCAATTCGAACGGCGCGTAGGCCGCGTCGGTGCCGACCGCATAGACCTTGGCAGGCGGCGGTGGCGGCGGCGCAGAGGCCACTGCGGGAGCCGACGGCGCAGCAGGTGCAGCAGGTGCTGCCGCTTCCTGTTTGCCGCAAGCGGCGAGCAACGTGCCGACGACGAGGCCACCGAAGAGTTTCAGGAGCCGACGCGTGGTCGTGGAGGTGGGGCTGATGGCAGGGTGAGTCATGGAGGTCTCTTTCTCAGGACAGTAGACAGAACGATGTGGAACGGCTGAGGGACTCCCGGTGCGCAGCTCACGCGTTGGCGAGCATCGGCCACACGATATTCAAGAAAAGAGTGTACGGGCCGACACCCGAACGGATTTCGAATCAAGGCGCCGGAAACGACGAAGTCCTGCAGGGGCTTAAGCAAGCCGCGAGCCCGATCGCCGTCTGCGAGGTGGGGCTCGGGTCTCAGCGCGAGCGCGTGTCGAGCGCATCGACTTCTGCGGTTGTGAATCCGGCCGTCAGGCGCGCAGCGCGGTTGAACGGCGGGCGCAGGCGTGGAGCGGCGTAGCGCTCGACGAGCAGCGTGTCGTGCGCGACCGGATCGAGCCCGTCGCGCTCGCAAAGCCACCGGTACCAGTGGTTGCCCACGGCCACATGGCCGATCTCGTCGGTGAGGATGGTCTGCAGGATCTCGACAGCGCGTGCGTCGCCGGCCGCAGCGAACCTGGCTTGCAGCGGCGGCGTGGCGTCAAGGCCCCGTGCTTCCAGGGTTCGTGGTACCAGCGCCATGCGTGCCACGACGTCGTGAGCAGTGCGCTGTGTCATGAGCCACAGACCGTCGTGCGCGTCGAAGTCGCCGTACTGGTGGCCGAGCGTCTGCAGGTGCGCCACGAGCAGGCTGAAGTGCAGCGATTCCTCTGCCGCCACCCGCAGCCAATCGATGTGGAAAGCATCAGGCATGTCGTCGAAACGCCATGCCGCATCCAGCGCGAGATTGATGGCGTTGAACTCGATGTGCGCGATGGCGTGCAGAAGCGCCGCGCGGCCTGCGGTGGTGTGAGGACTGCGCGAAGGCACTTCTCGGGGCGGAACGAGCCGAGGGAGTTCCGGGCGCCCGGGTGCCAGCGCCCCGCACGGGTCGAAGCGAGGCTCGATTCGCCGCGCTGTGCAGGTCTGCCACTCGGCCCAAAGCGATTGCGTGCCATGCGCCTTGGTGGCGGGATCGGCCACCTGCCACAGAGCAAAGGCCCGCTCGCGCAGGTTCAGGGTTTCGGGCGGGGCGTTATCGGACCGTGGCGCGGTGGGGGGCATCCTTAGAATTATCCCGACCACTCCTGGAGCCCTTCTTGGCTGTATTCCGACTCGGTGACGCCGTTCCTTCGATCGACGCCACCGCCTGGGTGGCCGAAGGCGCCCAGGTCATTGGCGATGTGGTGTTGGGACCCTCATCGAGCGTGTGGTTTGGCGCCACCCTGCGGGGTGACAACACCCGGTTGCATGTCGGCCGGGCATCGAACATCCAGGAAGGAACGGTCATCCATTCCGATCCCGGCATCCCTGTGTCGATCGGTGAGGAGGTGACCGTCGGCCATCAGGCGATGCTGCACGGCTGCACCATCGGTGACGGATCGCTCATCGGCATTCAGGCCATCGTGCTCAACGGTGCGGTGATCGGCAGGCAGTGTCTGGTCGCCGCGGGTGCGCTGGTCACCGAAGGCAAGGTCTTCGACGATGGCTGGCTGATCCTCGGTTCGCCGGCGAAGGCCGTTCGGCGCCTCACTGTCGACGAGATCGCGCGCCTGGCTCGCAGCGCTGCCGGGTATGTGGCGAAGGCCGAGCGATTTCGTGCCGAACTGGTCAGGATCGACCGATGAGCGAGGTGCACAAGTTCCTGTTCGAAGGCGTCCCGGTTCGCGGCATGCTCGTGCGGCTGACCGACAGCTGGCGCGAGGTGCTGAAGCGGCGCCGCGATGCCGGCGATGAGTTCCCTTTGCCGGTGCAGTCGCTGCTCGGCGAGATGGCCGCCGCGGGCGTGCTGATGCAGTCGAGCATCAAGTTCAATGGCGCACTGATCCTTCAGGTCTTTGGTGATGGGCCGGTGCGGCTGGCCGTGGCCGAAGTGCAGTCCGACCTGGCCTATCGCGTCACGGCCAAGGTGATCGGCGAGGTCCCGCCCGACGCGCGGCTCGAGGCGCTGCTCAACGTGCATGGTCAAGGCCGCTGCGCCATCACGCTCGACCCCAAGGATCGCTTTCCCGGTCAGCAGCCCTACCAGGGCGTCGTGTCGCTGCACGGCGATCTGCGCGAGCCGCTGCAGGAGATCAGCGAGGTGCTCGAGCACTACATGCTGCAGTCCGAGCAACTCGACACCCGGCTCATCCTGGCGGCGAACGGGGACGTCGCGGCCGGTCTGCTGATCCAGCGCCTGCCGCGCGAAGGCGTGGGCAACATCGGCCGCAACGAGGACGAGATCGGCGTCAACGAGGACTACAACCGCCTCGCCATGCTCGCCGCCACCCTCACGCGAGACGAACTGCTGAGCCTCGACGTCGACACCATCCTGCGCCGCCTGTTCTGGGAAGAAACGCTGCGCCGTTTCCCGCCCATGTCTGGCGACGAGGGCCCACGTTTCGCGTGCACCTGCTCGCGCGATCGGGTGGGGCGCATGCTCGTGAGTCTGGGTCGTCCGGAGGTCGACGACATCATTCGCGAGCAGAACCGCGTCGAAGTCGGCTGCGACTTTTGCGGGGTGAAGTACCGGTTCGACGCCGTCGACGTGGGAGAGTTGTTCATTCCCGCCGTGCAACACCTGCCGGGCACGCCCACCGTCAACTGACGGGTTCTGCCCCGACGCTGCTCGACAGGCGACGGCAATAGGTCGAAGACCGAGTCGCTGCGATGGCCTCAGGGCCGCGCGCAGCGCAACATGGCAGCGAGGCTGCGTTCGACGTCGTCGTCGCTCGTCGCCCATGAGCACACGCTGATGCGCATGGCCACCTCGCCATGCCAGCGCGTCAGGCCGCACCAGCAGGTGCCGTCGCGCTGTATCGCGTCGACGACGCGTTCGGTGTCCTCTTCGCTGCCGAAGCTCACGACCACCTGGTTCAACTCGACGTCGTTGAGCACCCGGCAGCCGGCCTCGCTCAGCCCGTCGGCAAAGCGTCGGGCGTGACGGCAGCAGCGGTCGACGAGATCGGCGACGCCGATGCGGCCGAGGCTGGCGATGGCCGCCCAGGCGTCGACACCGCGCGCGCGTCGCGAGAGCTCGGGCGTCAACTCGGCCGGTGACGGCGCCGCATCGGGCTCGGCGAGGTAGGGGGCGCTCAGGCTCATCGCAGCCCTCAGGGCGCGGCTGTCTTTCACAAAGACGAGGCCGCTGTCGTAAGGCACGTTGAGCCATTTGTGTGCGTCGGTCGCCCACGAGTCGGCTCGCTCAACGCCGTCGCACAGGGCGCGGTGCCGGCTGCTCGCCTTGGCCCACAACCCGAAAGCACCATCGACGTGCACCCATGCACCGTGTAAGTGCACTCTGTCGCACACCGCTGCGAAGGGGTCACAGGCTCCGCTGTTCACGTTGCCCGCTTGCGTGCAGACGATCGCCGGGCCCTCGAGGCGCGGCAGGCGATCTGCCCGCAGTCGGCCCTGCGCATCGGTGGGCACACGGTGCAGCCGCTCGCGACCCAGGCCAAGCACGCCCAGCGCCTTGATCACGCTCGCGTGCACCTCGTCGCTCACGACGATGGTGACCGGCGGTGCGCCGAAGAGGCCCTGAGACTCGACGTCCCAGCCCACCCGGGCAAGCACGGCGTGCCGAGCCGCTGCGAGCCCGCACAGGTTGCCCAGGCTCGATCCCGAAACGAAGGCACCCACGGACTCGTTGGGCAGGCCGAGCAGGTCGACGATCCATCGCAGAGCGATCGACTCGAAGGTGGCCGCTGCTGGTGATGCCGCCCTGTTCGGTGCGTTCTGGTCCCAGGCCGTGGCCAGCCAGTGCGCGGCGGTGGCGACCGGCAGGCTGCCACCCACCACGTAGCCGAAGTAGCGTCCGCCGGTGGATGCGACCGTGGCCAGCGACCCGATCTCGTCGAGTTGTCGCAGCACCTCGCTGTCGGCCGTTGGCCGCTCGGGCAGTGGGACGTCGAGTGCGGCGAGTGCCGCTACGTGCTCTGCGGTCGGCAGCACCGCTCGCGCGCTCGCCGCCCGGGCATAGCGCACCGCGCGACGCGCGGCGTCGTCGTAGATCGAGTCCATCGAACGCGGGCCGGCGCTGCAGACCGGTGGCGGTCAGCGCACGGGTCGGCTGAACTGGACGAGGATCTCGTCGGACTTGACCATGCCGAGTTCGAAACGGGCCTTTTCCTCGACCATTTCCAAACCTTCCTTCAGGTCGCTCACGTCAGCCGCCAATTGCTCGTTGCGGCGACGTGCCTGGTCGTTCTGGGCGACCTGCTCGTCGAGTTTGGACTGCAGTTCCATCACGTGCGGAACACCCGAGCGACCGAACCAGAGCTCGAACTGCACCAGCACGATAAGCGCTGCGAGCAGCAGGGTCAGGACGCGCACGATCGGCTGCTGTAGGTGGCGACGCTGATGAATCTGCGGCGGGCGCCCGGACGCTCAGCGCAGGTTGTAGAACGCTGCGCGACCAGGGTAGCTGGCGACGTCGCCGAGGTCCTCTTCGATGCGCAGCAGCTGGTTGTACTTGGCGATGCGGTCGCTGCGGCTCATCGAGCCGGTCTTGATCTGGCCGGCGTTCGTGCCCACCGCGATGTCGGCGATGGTGCTGTCCTCGGTCTCACCCGAGCGGTGGCTGATGACGGCGGTGTAGTTCGCACGCTTGGCCATCTCGATGGCGGCGAAGGTTTCGGTCAGCGTGCCGATCTGGTTGATCTTGATGAGGATCGAGTTGGCGATGCGCCGATCGATGCCTTCCTTCAGGATCTTGGTGTTGGTGACGAACAGGTCGTCGCCGACGATCTGGACCTTGCTGCCGAGGCGGTCGGTGAGGTGCTTCCAGCCGTCCCAGTCGCCCTCGGCCATGCCGTCTTCGATGCTGATGATCGGGTACTTGTCGGCCCAGGTCGCGAGGATGTCGGTCCACTCGGGCGCCGACAGCGTCAGGTTCTCGCTGCCCAGCACGTACTTGCCGTCCTTGTAGAACTCGCTGGCCGCGCAGTCGAGGCCGATGGCGATCTGCTCACCGGCGGTGTAGCCGGCCTTGTCGATGGCCTCGAGGATCATCTGGATGGCTGCCTCGTGGTTGGCAACGCTCGGCGCGAAACCGCCTTCGTCGCCCACCGCCGTGCTCATCTTGCGGTCATGAATGATCTTCTTAAGCGCATGGAACACCTCGGCGCCATAGCGCACTGCCTCGCGGAAGGTCGGCGCGCCGACCGGGATGATCATCAGCTCCTGCAGGTCGAGGTTGTTGTTGGCGTGAGCGCCGCCGTTGATGACGTTCATCATCGGCACCGGCATCTGCATGCCACCCGATCCACCGAAGTAGCGGTACAGCGGCAGGCCGCTTTCCTCAGCGGCAGCACGCGCCACCGCCATGCTGACGGCGAGCGTCGCGTTGGCGCCGAGGCGGCCCTTGTTGTCGGTGCCGTCGAGGTCGATCAACGTGCGGTCGAGGAAGGCTTGTTCGCTCGCATCGAGGCCAAGCACAGCTTCGCTGATCTCGGTGTTGACGTGCTCCACCGCCCGCAACACGCCCTTGCCGAGGTAGCGGCTCTTGTCGCCGTCGCGCAGCTCGATGGCCTCGCGCGAACCTGTCGATGCGCCCGAAGGCACTGCCGCACGGCCCATCACACCGGACTCGAGAAGCACGTCGCATTCGACGGTGGGGTTGCCGCGGCTGTCCAGAATCTCGCGGCCGACGATGTCAACGATGGCACTCATGGGGGAATCCTCAAAACGGTGGGAAGGGTCAATGGGATCGGTAGGAAGGGATCGGTAGGCGGCAGGCGTGGTCTCAACAGCTGAAGTCGTTCTCGATCAGAGGCTGCTGCTTGATGACGCGGTCGAGAGAGGCCAGTTGTTCGAGCAGCGCACGCATGTGCTTGAGCGGCACGGCATTCGGGCCATCGCTCAGGGCGTTGACTGGATCAGGGTGCGTCTCCATGAAGACACCAGCAATGCCCACTGCGATGGCAGCGCGCGCGAGCACCGGCACGAATTCGCGCTGTCCACCCGAACTCGTGCCTTGACCGCCGGGCAGCTGCACCGAATGGGTCGCGTCGAAGACCACCGGCGCACCGGTCTCTCGCATGATCGCAAGCGAGCGCATGTCGCTCACCAGGTTGTTGTAGCCGAAGCTCACGCCGCGTTCGCAGGCCATGAAGCAATCGGCCGAAAGGCCTTTCTCGATGGCGGCGTCACGCGCCTTCTGGATCACGTTCTTCATGTCGTGCGGCGCGAGGAACTGACCCTTCTTGATGTTCACCGGCCGGCCGCTTTGCGCGACGGCGCGGATGAAGTCGGTCTGCCGGCACAGGAAGGCGGGTGTCTGAAGCACATCGACGACTTCAGCCACTGCAGCGATGTCTTCGATGGTGTGGACGTCGGTCAGCAGCGAGACACCCAGTTCGCGCTTGACCTTGGCAAGGATCTCGAGGCCGCGCTCCATGCCAGGGCCCCGAAAGGTGCTGCCGCTCGAGCGGTTGGCCTTGTCGTAGCTGCTCTTGAAGATGAACGGGATGCCGAACTCCGCTGTCATCTCCTTCAAGGCACCGGCCACGTCGATCTGCAGTTGCTCGCTTTCGACGACGCAGGGCCCTGCGATGAGAAAGAAGGGGTGTTCGAGTCCGACCTCGTGACCGCAGAGCTTCATGCTGCTTCCTTCTGCAGGCGTTCGCGCTCGCTCTTGTGCGCCAGCGCGGCCGTGATGAACGAGTTGAACAGAGGGTGACCGCCCCAGGGGGTCGACTTGAACTCGGGGTGGAACTGCACGCCCATGAACCACGGGTGCACGCTGCGCGGCAACTCGACGATCTCGGTGAGTCGCTCGCGCTGCGTCAGCGCCGAGATGACGAGACCGGATTCGATAAGCCGATCGAGGTAGTTGACGTTGGCTTCATAGCGGTGGCGATGCCGCTCGCTGACCACATCGCCGTAGATCTCGTGTGCGAGTGTCCCAGCCTTGACGTCGGAGCTTTGCGCGCCAAGGCGCATGGTGCCGCCGAGGTCGGAACTGGCATTTCGCTTCTGGATCGACCCGTCGGCGTCCTGCCACTCCTCGATCAGGGCGATGACGGGATGCGGCGTGTCGGGGTCGAACTCGGTGCTGTTCGCGTCCGCCAGACCGGCCTTGTGGCGGGCGTATTCGATGGTGGCCACCTGCATGCCCAGGCAGATGCCGAGGTAGGGCACCTTGCGCTCGCGCGCGAACTGGGCGGTCAGGATCTTGCCTTCGACGCCGCGCTTGCCGAAGCCGCCCGGCACGAGCACCGCGTCATAGCCCTCGAGCTGCGACACGTTGTCGGCAGTGAGGGTTTCGGAATCGACGTACTCGATGAGCACGCGCGCGTGGCTGTGCATGCCGGCGTGGCGCAACGCCTCGTTGAGCGACTTGTACGAGTCGGACAGGTCGGTGTACTTGCCGCACATCGCGATCGTGATCTCGAGTTGCGGGTGTTCGAACTCGCGAACGAGGTCGTCCCAGCGCTTGAGGTTGGCCGGCGGCGTGTGCACGCGCAGCTTGTCGCAGATCAGGCCGTCGAGCCCTTGCTCGTGCAGGATGCGCGGCACGCGGTAGATGGTGTCGACGTCCCACATCGAGATCACGCCCCAGGTGGGCACGTTGGTGAACAGCGAGATCTTCTCGCGCTCTTCGTCGGGGATGCGCCGGTCGGCGCGGCACAGCAGCACATCGGCCTGGATGCCGATCTCGCGCAACTTCTGTGCGGTGTGCTGCGTCGGCTTGGTCTTGAGTTCACCCGCCGCGGCAATCCAAGGCACGTAGGTCAGGTGGACGAAGGCGGTGTTGTTCGGGCCCATGCGCAGGCTCATCTGCCGAGCCGCTTCGAGGAAGGGCAGTGACTCGATGTCGCCCACCGTCCCGCCGATCTCGACGATCGCCACGTCGACCGCCTGATCGCTTCCCATTCCGGCACCGCGCTTGACGAATTCCTGGATCTCGTTGGTGACGTGCGGGATGACCTGCACCGTCTTGCCGAGGTAGTCGCCGCGGCGCTCTTTCTCGAGCACGCTCTTGTAGATCTGGCCCGTGGTGAAGTTGTTGGTCTTCTTCATCCGCGTGGTGATGAAGCGCTCGTAGTGGCCGAGGTCGAGGTCGGTCTCCGCGCCGTCTTCGGTCACGTAGACCTCGCCGTGCTGGAAGGGCGACATCGTGCCCGGATCGACGTTCAGGTAAGGGTCCAGCTTGATCAGCGTCACCTTGATGCCGCGGGACTCGAGGATCGCGGCGAGAGAGGCTGCTGCGATGCCCTTGCCGAGCGAGGACACCACACCGCCGGTGACGAAGACGAACTTTGTCATTGCATGCGGCCCACGCTCACGCATGGGCCGGATTGGTAAACCGAAAGTATAGGAGCCGGGTGCTCGGTGACCCGGCGGCGTGGGGCGCTGCCCAGCCTCACACGATCTTCTCGCCGGGGTGCGTGATCTTGCGCATCGGCTCGTATCGCGCAGAGGGCACGCACAGCGGGAACGCCGCAGCGTCAGAGGCGCTGGGCGCACCGGCCGCACCAGTCCAGTGGGGATCGTCGATCGACTCGAACACCTGCCTGAGCTTCTGTCCCCACGAGCCACGGATCATCTGGAAGTAGGGGTTGTGCTCGTCGATGCACACCAGTTGATCGCTGCGCAAGTCGTTGTTCGCGTAGACCAGCAAGTCGAGCGGAAGGCCGACCGAGAGGTTCGACTTGAGGGTCGAATCCATCGATACCAGCGCGCACTTCGAGGCCTCGTCGAGCGGCGTTGCCGGTGTGATCATGCGGTCGAGCACCGGCTTGCCGTACTTCGATTCGCCCACCTGGAAGTAGCAGGTCTCGCGAGTGGCCTCGATGAAGTTGCCGGCCGAGTAGACGAGGAACAGGCGCATCGCCTCACCCTTGATCTGCCCGCCGAAGATCATCGTGGCATTGAAGTCGATGCCCGACGCCTTGAGCGACTTGCCGTCCTGGTCGTACACGCGGCGCACGGCGCTTCCGAGCACGCGCACCGCATCGAACATGCTGGTCGCGTTCCAGATGGTCGTCGGTGCTGCTTCGCCGTTGTCGATCTTCTCGACTTGCAGGATCTCGCGCACCGATTGGCTGATCGACAGGTTGCCCGCCGACAGCAGCACCATGAAGCGATCGCCAGCCTTCTCGTAGACCATCATCTTGCGGTAGGTGCTGATCTGGTCGAGTCCTGCGTTGGTGCGCGAATCGGACAGGAACACCAGTCCGGCATCGAGCTTGATTCCCACGCAGTAAGTCATGGCAAGTCGTCTCCGGGTTTGTCGAGCAGAGCGCGCAGCGCGTACAGCGCATCGAGCGCCTGCCTGGGGGTCAGAGTGTCCGGGTCGATCGCTTCGAGCGCCTCTTCGACGACCGACGTCTTTGTCTCACTGGTGGGCGCTGCCGAAGCGAACAGATCAATCTGCGAACCGTTCGATTCTTGCTGCTTTTCGAGCGCCTCCAGCGCCGCCCGCGCCTGCCGCAGGACGCCAGCGGGCATCCCGGCCAGCCGCGCCACCTGCACGCCGTAGCTGCGGCTTGCGGGTCCCGGAGCAATGTCGTGCAGGAAGACGATCTCGTCGCCCTGGCGGGTGCGTGTCTCAGCCACGGCCACATGCACGTTGGCGGCTCGGGCAAGTGTTGCTGGCAGCGCCGTCAGCTC
>VYKX01000153.1_pt1 | contig 18510 bp, 17 predicted proteins | sample 5114471 | NCBI WGS metagenome assembly VYKX01 (sample SAMN12291785, study PRJNA351875) | freshwater metagenome | isolation source: freshwater lake | place: USA: Michigan, Gull Lake | collected 2013-08-08
CATCAGCGCGTCGGCCGACAGGGACCCGCGCTCCGACCGCAGCAGGGCCGCACGTGGCGCGCGGCGGGCGACGAGGGCTTCGGCGCGGGCGATGTCGTCCGCCGACGCGAGGTCGCACTTGGTCAGCACCACCACCGTCGCCGCCTCCAGCTGGCGGCGCACCTCGGGGTGGGTCTCCGCCAGCGCCGGACCGGTCCCGGCGTCGAACGTCGTCACCACGCCCGCGACCTCGAACCGGTCGCGCGTCAGTTCGACGGCGGCGAGGCGGTCGAGGATGGGGAACGGATCCGCCATCCCGGTCGTCTCGACGATGACGGAGGTGAACTTCGGTCCCCGCTGCTCCAGCCGGTTCCAAAACATCGTCTCCAGCGTCGCGACCAGGTCCTCGCCCGCGGCACAGCAGGCGCATCCGCCCTCCAGCAGGACGGGCGCCTCGCTCGCCGCGGCGACGAGCCGGTGGTCGAGGCCGACGGCCCCCAGTTCGTTGATGACGGCCAGCGCCGTGCCGAAGGTCGGCGAGCGCACCCAGTTGGCGAGCAACGTCGTCTTCCCGCTGCCGAGGAAGCCGGTCAGGAGCACGATCGGGATCTTTGTCCGGAAGGTCACGGCCACTCCCGCGAACCGGCGCCTGCGACGCGTTGTTCCGCATGGCGGACTGCCGTTCTTCGTTCTTGCAGACGGGTCCGGACCTGTCAACATCGCGTCGGGAGTCGGGCACCGGTGCGGTTTGTGCGAATATCGCACTTTGTTCGCGGATTCTTGACACGGACGACGGCTCGGTCGTACCCGGAACCCCCAAGGAGAGGCCGACGCGCCCGAGGCGCGCGAAACGGGACGCAACGGCACGAAGGCATCAGGAGAAACGCCCATGACCGCCGCCTATCCGGCGGACGCGCTGAAGGCGCATCCGTCGAACGACTATCCCGCCTACAACAGCACCGCGCGCCGGCACCCCTCGCGCCCCCTCGTTCCCCTCGCGCACACGCTGTCGGAGCTGACCGGGCCGGTCTACGGGCACGACGACGTGACGGCCGAGGAAGCCGACCTGACGACGCGCCACGCGGGCGAGCCGCTGGGCGAGCGCATCATCGTCGAGGGCCGCGTGCTTGACGAGGACGGCCGTCCGGTCCCCCACACGCTGGTCGAAATCTGGCAGGCGAACGCCGCCGGCCGCTACATCCACCTGAACGACCAGCACCCCGCCCCGCTCGATCCGAACTTCACCGGCGCCGGGCGGGCGGTGACGGACGCCGAGGGCCGCTACCGCTTCGTCTCGATCAAGCCGGGCGCCTATCCGTGGCGCAACCATCACAACGCCTGGCGGCCGGCGCACGTCCACTTCTCGCTGTTCGGGCCGAGCTTTCTCACCCGCCTCGTCACCCAGATGTACTTCCCCGGCGACCCGCTGTTCGCCTTCGACCCGATCTTCAACTCGATCACCGACGAGAAGGCCCGCGCGCGGACGGTCTCGACGTTCGACCTCGCGCTGACGCAGCCCGAATGGGCGCTCGGCTATCGCTTCGACATCGTGCTGCGCGGGCGGGACGCGACCCCGATGGAGGATCCGCACCATGACTGAGACGATCACGCCGTCCCAGACGGTCGGTCCCTTCTTCCACTACGGCCTGATCCGCCCCGGCCAGACCGACATCGCGCCGAGCCACGTTCCCGGCCAGCGGATCGTGGTCGAGGGCCGCGTGCTGGACGGCGACGGGCAGCCGGTGCCCGACGCCATGGTCGAGGTGTGGCAGGCCGACGCCGAGGGGCGCTACCCCCATCCGGCCGACCCCAACGGCCGCGGCGCCAATTCGGGCTTCGCCGGCCACGGCCGTGCGCCGACCGACGGGGCGGGCGTCTGGCGCGTCACCACGGTGAAGCCGGGCGCCGTCCCGCACCCGAAAGGCGGCATGCAGGCGCCGCACCTGACGCTGGGCGTCTTCGCCCGCGGGCTCCTGCTGCGCCTGCACACCCGGCTCTATTTCGAGGACGAGGCCGCGAACGCGACCGACCCGGTGCTGAATTCGATCGACGCGGACCGTCGGGGCACGCTGGTGGCGAAGACGGACGGGGCGGGCGGGACGCCGGTCTACCGGCTCGACATCCGCCTCCAGGGCGACGGCGAGACCGTCTTCTTCCTCGCCTGAGGGCCGGCGGATGATCGACGTCGATCGCGGCGGCCAGCGGCTCGCCGTCCGGGTGGACGGGCGCGAGGGGGCGCCCGTGCTCGTCCTGTCCAACTCGCTCGGCACCACGGCCGACATGTGGGCGCCGCAGATCGACGCCTTCGCCGCGCGGTTCCGCGTGGTTCGCTACGATGCGCGCGGGCACGGCGGCTCGGCGGTGCCCGCCGCACCGGCGACGATCGCGGATCTCGGCGAGGACGTGATCGCGATCCTCGACGCGCTCGGCGTCGCGCGCTGCGCCTTCCTCGGGCTGTCGATGGGCGGGCAGACGGGTCTCTGGCTCGCCCAGAACCGGCCGGAGCGGATCGAGCGGCTGGTGGTGTGTAACAGCGCGGCGCTGATCCCGTCCGAGGCGTCGTGGAACGACCGCATCGCGAAGGTCACGGCCGGCGGCATGGCCGCGATCGTCGACGGCGTGCTCGCCCGCTGGCTCACCGCCGACGCGCTCGCGGCACCCGGCCCGGCGCCGGTCGAACTGCGGCGCATCCTGTCCGGCATCGACCCGGCCGGCTATGCCGCCTGCTGTGCGGCCGTGCGCGACGCGGACCTGCGCGCAGCCCTCGGCTCGATCCGGTGCCCGACCCTCGTCCTGTCCGGGACCCACGACGTCGCAACCACGCCCGACATGGGCCGGGCGATGGCCGACGCGATCCCCGGCGCGGGGTACGTGGAACTGGACGCAGCACACCTGTCGAACTGGGAGCGGCCGGACGCGTTCACGAAGGCGACGCTGGGCTTCCTCGTCGCCGGCGGGACGCACGTGGAGCGCGACCGGCACGAACTCGGCATGTCGGTCCGCCGCCGGGTGCTGGGCGACGAATGGGTCGACCGGGCGATCGCGAAGAAGACGCGCTTCGGCGCCGCCTTCCAGAACCTGATCACCCGCTACGCCTGGGGCGAGATCTGGACCCGGCCGGGTCTGGAACCCGCCACGCGGTCCTGCATGGTGCTCGCGATGATGATCGCGCTCGGCCGGTGGGAGGAGTTCCGCCTGCACGTGCGCGCCGCCTTCAACAACGGCCTCGGCCCGGCGGAGATCGAGGAGGTGATCCTCCAGGCGGCGATCTACTGCGGGGTGCCGGCGGCCAACACCGCCATCCACCACGCCGAGGCCGTCTTCGCCGAGATGGGCCGGCCGTCGGAGCCGGCGGCGGGTTGAGATCGCGACGTCCGCCAACGGACGCGCGGAACGGAAGGGAGAGAGACGATGAGAGCTGCGTTCCTCGGGGCCGCGGTGGCCCTTGCCTCGGTCCTCGCGGCCGGCGCCGTGTCGGCACAGACGTGGCCGGTCAAGCCCGTCCGGGTGATCGTGCCCTACGGTCCCGGCGGGACCGCGGACACGCTGGGCCGTGTGGTCGCCGACCACATGTCCGAGGCGTTCGGCCAGCAGTTCGTGATCGACAACAAGGCGGGTGCGGGCGGCGTCGTGGGCTCGCAGCTGGCCGCCCGTGCGCCGGCCGACGGCTACACGCTGGTCGTCTCGGGCGTGGGGTCGCACGTGGTGGCGCCGGCCATCAATCCGAACACCAACTTCGACCCGATGAAGGACTTCACCCACATCGCGCTGTTCGGCGGCCCGCCGGCGGTGTTCGTGGCGAATCCGCGGACCGGCATCACCGACGTGGCGGGCCTCGTCGCCGCGCTCAAGGACCCGGCGCGCCCGCTCGCCTACGCCTCGCCGGGGGCGGGGACGCACGGGCACCTGATGGCCGAGTTCTTCTTGATGAAGACCGGGCTGAAGATGGAGCACATCCCCTATCGCGGGGCGGGTCCGGCGATGGGCGACCTCGTCGCGGGGCACGTGCCCCTGGGGTCCACCACCTTCAGCACCGCGGCGGCACCCATCCGCGCGGGCGCGCTGAAGCCGCTGGCGGTGACCGCGGCCCAGCGCCTGCCGACCTTCCCGGACATCCCGACGTTCGCGGAGCTCGGCTGGCCGGACATGGTGGGAACCGTGTGGTTCGGCCTGTCGGGGCCGGCGGGCATGCCGGCCGACATCGTCGAGAGGCTGAACCGCGAGACGATCCGGGCGCTGTCCACGCCGGCCGCCCGCGAGCGCCTCGCCCGCGACGCGATCGCCACCCAGCCGCTGACCCCGGCCGAGTTCGCCCGGTTCGTCGATGCGGAGATCGCCGTCTGGGGGCCGGTCGCCAAGGCCTCCGGCGCGCAGCCGGAGTGAGGCGGGGGACGTCGGAACGCGGCCTCTCCCCGTTCGGCGCAGACCGGACGCGACCGCAGCCGCAATCCGAAATAACCGGCGAACAGGTGGGGGGACACGCATAAAGGTTGGCGCCGCGGACAACGATCCAGCGGAGCCAACCGGACATGCGCGACGCCGACCTCACCGCACGATCGATACTCGAGACGAGCGGCTATCTCGTGCTGCCCGCCGTCTTCAAGGGGACGGAGATCCTTGCGATGCGCGAGGCGGTCCTGACGGCCGTCCGCACCTCGCCCCGCTTCCGCCCGGTGGAGGGCGGGCTGCGCGCCTACCGCGGCCTCCACACGGTGCCCGGCCTCGGCCGCGCGCTCCTCACCGACCGCCTCATGGCGGCGATGGCGGCGCTGGTCGAGACGGACACCGTGCTAGTGACCGGGGAATGCGACGTGAACATCGACGTCGCCAGCGACTGGCACAAGGACGTGAACGAAAGCTGGAACCTCGGCGCCGCGATGTTCGGCGACCGCTGGAAGGTCTACAAGGCGGCCGTGTACCTTCAGGACCTGACGGCGACAGAGGCGCTCCAGATCCGGCCCGGATCGCACCGCAGCCGGGCGCAGGGACACGGCGGCGTGGTGACGCTGCCCGTCGCCGCGGGCGACGTGGTGCTCTTCGACGTCCGGGTCGACCATCGCGGCGCGCCCCGCGGTCTCGCCGACCGGCTCCTCCACCGGTCCTGCCGGACGGCGGCACGCCTCGCCGACACCGACGGGGAGCGGCTGTTCTCGCGCGTCCGGGCACGGCTGCGCGGCGGCCTCGGGCGACCGCCACGGATCGGCGTCTTCCTCACCTTCGGCCCGCAGGCACCGGAAACGGAGACCTACGAGCGGGCCGGACGCGCGGTGCACGGGCCGGTGCCGGCGCCGCTGGAGCCGGCGCTCGCGGCGCGTCTGGCGCGGTGGCGGATGTCGCTGATCGGCCCTTCGGGCGACCTTCAGGCCCTCAGCGCCGACACCATCGCGTCGACGTAGTCCGGGTCGTCGGCGATCACCAGCATGCCCGAGTGCGGGCGCAGGTGACGCAGAAGCGCCGAAAGGTCGTCGTCCGACAGGACCGCGCCGCGCAGCACGATCGACAGCGGCAGCTTGCCCCGCTCCCGGCAGGCGTCGCCGATGGCGCCGGCCAGTTCGCCGTTGTCGGGCGCGGTGGCGACGATCACCACCACGTCCGCGCCGGCGATCTCGTCGACCGCCCGGCGCGTCCAGCCGGCCATGTCCCCGAACCAGTCGGCGAGCGCGCGGCCCGCCGCGGGTTCCGGCCGGCCGGCGATCCAGTCGACCACCGTGAGCCGGGGATGCCGCTCGGCGAGGTCGGCCAGCTGCGCCGACGCGCCGGCGTCCAGCGGGAAGGCCTTGACGACGCGGGGGCGGCTGTTCGGCGCGTCGATCCGCATGCGGGTCTGGGCGGCGGAATTGGCCTTGGCGCTCTCGCTCGGGCTCATGGATCGCTCCAGGGATCGACGGTGGAATGGATGGCACCGTCCGTCCCCTCGCCCGCCAGCGCCCGGATGGCCCGGTCGGTCTGCGACAGCGGAAAGCGATGGGTGGACAGGCGCGTGACGCCGTGGCGGTCCTTCGCGATCAGGCCCAGCGCCAGTTCGACGCTCTCGTAACTGTGCCCGCGCATGCCCTTGACCGTCAGGAAGCGCGCGATGATGCGGTCGCTCTCGAACTCTGGGATGGGTTTGCGCTTCTGACCGCCGAGGATCACGCGGCCCTTCTTGCGGGCGAGGCGGATGGCGGAGACGACGGAGGCCGGCCCGCCGGACGCGCAATCGACGACGAGGTCGGCCATGTGCCCGCCCGTGAGATCCGCCACGCGCTCCAGCAGGTCCTCGCTCTCGATGTCGATCACGTGGTCGGCGCCGAGGTCGCGGGCGAGCGCCAGGCGCCGCCGATCGGTCGGCGTGCCGAGGCCGGTGACGATGACGAGGCTTGCCCCCGCCTCCTTCGCGGCGACGACGCAGCTCAACCCCTGCTGGCCCGGCCCCTGGATCACCACGCACTCGCCCGGCCCCGCGCGACCGTGCAGGTAGGTCCATTCGATGCCGTTGGCGACCGGGAGCGCGAGGGCCGCATGCGCGCCGGTCATGCCGTCCGGCACCTTGTGGAAGACGGTGGAGAAGGCGAGGTGCTGGACCTGGGCGAACCCGCCCCAGAGGCCGGGCTCGACCGAGAGCGCCGTGGCGCCGTAGCGCAGGCCGCCCGTCCGCCAGTCCGTCGCCTCGCACAGGCGGAAGTCGCCGGTCCGGCAGAACGCGCAATGGCCGCAGGGCACGTATTCCTCGAGCGCGACGCGGTCGCCCTCCCTGAGGCCCCAGCGCGCCAGCGCCTCGGCCCCCGCGCGCTCGATCGTGCCCACCGTCTCGTGGCCCAGCACGACCGGCCCGCGGGCGCGGACGAGGTCGTGGTAGTAGCCCCAGTCGCTGCCGCAGACGCCCGTCACCTCGACCCGCAGCAGGCCCGTCGTCGGCGTGACGTCGGGCACGGGCAGGTCGCGGATCTCGGTCACCCCGGGGGCGACCGCGACGGCCGCCCGGACGGTGCGCGCCATCGCGCGGACGCCCGTCAGACCGAGCTCTGCCGGACGCCCGGCCGGACCTTCAGGTCCTCCTGGGCCGCGTCCTTGAACGCCTGATCGGGCGGCAGCACGACGGCCGCGCTGCGGACCAGCTGGTGCCCGGCGTCGCGGCCGGGCGGAAGCACGCCCTTGTCGGTCAGCGCCTTGGCCGCCCGCATCAGCCGGTGACGGGCCATGATGATGCCGTTGTCGGTGGAGACGAGGTTCTCCTTCGTCCGGTCGACGATGGGACCCATGCTCTCCTGCAGCGACGCGTCCTGCATGCCGATGCCGTGGACGCCGCTGTAGGTCTCCCCGCGCTTCTGGGCCTCGCGGTCGATCAGATAGTCATTATCCTTGTTGGCGAGGGGCCGGTAGGTGCCCGGCACGTACTTCACGTGGATGCCGTGCCCGTCCATCATCGCCTGCCGCTCCTCATGCGTGAGGGCGCGCACGGGATGATAGTCGAACGACCAGGCCCAGCAGTTTTCGTCGTCGATCGGGATCCAGAAGTGGCCGTGCACCGGATGGTCGCCGCGCGGCGGCACCATGGTGAAGCTGGGCATCACCCACGGCGTGATCCGCCAGTAGTAGCGCCCTTCCTCCGCGTTCCGGCGGGCGCCGATGTAGAGGCCGCCCGGCGCCTCCACCACCTCGAACACGGGCCGTGCGTCGGACAGGTTGTACTGGTTGCCCTTCGCGCCCTTGAACAGCGGGTCGTGGTTCAGCGCGCCGCGATGGAGCCAGGAGACGTGGGAGCTGTCGATGCCCCCCTCCATCGCCTGGAGCCAGTTGCACTCCTGCAGGCGCTTGGAGGTGAAGGTCTGCTCCGGCGCCACGTTGCAGAACTCCCACGCCGGCTCCTCCGGGCGCTGGTCGGCCGGACCCATGTAGGTCCACAGCACGTCGCCCCGCTTGATGAGCGGATAGGACTTCAGCTTGATCTTCTGGCAATAGCCGCTCTCGGCCGGCTCCGAGGGCACGTCGATGCACTGGCCGGTGTGATCGTACTTCCAGCCGTGGTAGGGGCAGCGCAGGCCGCCCTCCTCGTTCCGCCCGAACCAGAGCGAGACGCCGCGGTGGGCGCAGAATTCGTCGATCAGGCCGTAGCGCCCCTCGCTGTCGCGGAACGCCAGCAGACGCTCGGACAGCAAGGTGACGCGCACCGGCGGGCTGTCGTTTTCGGGCAGTTCCTCGGCGAGCAGCGCCGGGATCCAGTAGCGACGGAACATCTCGCCCATCGGCGAGCCGGGGCCGGTCAGGGTGAGAAGGTCGTTCTGGTCCTTGCGAAGCATGGTCGTCTCCGGTCCCGGGGCGGGCGCGGCGGCTTGACGCCCGCGCCGCGGCCCTTATCATCATGGCGTTCCGCAATGCGGAACGGTGTTCTTCATCAACAGAGAATGGCGAACCGGGGACGGGTCGTCAATCGGGAGCGGGCGGAATGGACGGGGCGGGAAGCCGGATCGCGCTGTGCGCGGCCGCGGACGTGGAGCCGGGCAAGGCGACGAAGGTGGAGGTGCACGGCCTCGTGCTGGCGGTCTTCAACCTCGACGGCGCCTTCTACGTGACCGACGACACCTGCACGCACGGGCCGGGATCCCTGTCGGAAGGGTTCGTCGAGGGCGACGAGGTCGAGTGTGACTTCCACAATGGCAAGTTCAACATCAAGACCGGCGCGGTCGTCGCCCCGCCCTGCATGATCCCCATCAAGACATACCCCGCCGTGGTCGAGGACGGGCGGGTCTGGATCGACGGCTGAGGCACGCCGTGGCCGCTGCCGCGCAACCGAGGGGCGTGTAACCTCGGACCATGACAGCCGTCCCGTTCTATACCCTTCGCCTTGCCCGCGATCTGCGGGACAAGGCGAAGCTGTCGCCGGAGCAGGCCGAAGGGATGGTCGACGCGCTTGCGGGCGCGATGGAGACGACCGTCGCCACCAAGGCGGACGTCGAGACCTCCGGCGCGGCGTTGCGGCGGGAGATCGTGCAGGGCCGGACGGAGCCGAAAGCCGAGATCGCCGAACTCCGCAGCGAGTTGAAGGCCGACATCGCCGACCTCCGGAACGAGCTCCGGACCGAGATCAAGGGCCTGCGGGCCGAGATGCAGGCGCTCGAACAGCGAATGACGATCCGCCTCGGCACCATGATGGTGGTCGCCGTAGGCGCGGTGGCGACGCTCGTCCGCTTCCTCTGATCCGCCCGTCCGTCAGCGTCGCTCGCCGCCGAGGCGAAGGTCCTCGAGCGCCAGCGCGGCACGGAAGGCGAACAGATACTTCTCAATGTTGCTGACGTAGGCGACCGTCTCCTGCCCGACGTGCTTCGCCGCCATCACCTCGACGTTCCCGTACCAGACGTTCGGGTCGAGGCCGGCGGCGGCCGCCCGCCGCCGGAGCGTCGCCACCCGGTTCGGACCCGCGTTGTAGCTGGCGAGCGCGAGGCGGAACCGCTCGTCGGCGTCGAGGCCGGGATCGTTCAGATAGGTGTCGATCAGGTGGCGCATGTACTTCGCCCCGGCCTCGACGTTCGCCTCCGCCTGGAAGACGTCGGGAACGCCGATCGGGTGCGCCGCGGCCGTGGTCGGCAGGATCTGCATGATCCCGACGGCGCCGGTCGGGCCGCGGGCCGTCTGGTCGAGGCCGGACTCCTGGAAGCCCTGCGCCAGAAGGCGCATCCACTCCATGCCGTAGCTGGAGCCGAAGGTGCGGAAGTGGGCCAGCACGGCGGCGTATTCCGCCATCCTGTCGCCCTTGGGCGGACGGCGGATCCATCGGTTGTCGACGTAGTAGCTGCTGTCGATCGCGCTGAGCAGCTGGCTGCCCCGTTTCGCCTGGGCCACGAAGGCCGACAGCGAGGCGATCAGCTGCGGGCTGCCCTTGCGCACGGCCCAGGCGATCTCGCCGCCCTCGCGGACGCGCACATCGCCATGGAACGCGAGATCGGGGAACACGGCGGCGAACAGGGTCCGCTTGTCGTCGTCGACGATCGCCGCGTCGAACAGCCCCTCCTGCAACTGCTCCAGCAGGTCCTCGTCCTCCAGCCACTCCGCCGCCGGGACGATGCGGACGGGCGGACGCCCCTCGGCCTCCAGCCGGCCGTTCAGCGCGACGAGGCTGTCGTGATAGCTGCTGGACCGCCGCACGTGCACGGTAAGGCCGGACAGGTCCGCCGTCGTCGTGGGCTGCGGTCCGTCGCGCCGCGTCACGGCGATCTCCGAGACGCCGGTCTTGATCGGGGCGGCGAAATCGACCAGCGCCTCGCGGCCCGGCGTGCGCGTCAGGTGCCCGGCCGCCACGTCGCCCCGACCTTCCAGAAGCCAGGGGATCAACCGGTCGCGGGGGACCGGCACGAAGGCCAGGCGCACCCGCTGGGTCGCGCGCAGGCGGGCGTTGAGGGTCCGGCCGTAGGCCTGGAAGATGTCGTGGACGAAGCCGCGCGGCTCGCCGCGGTCGAAGAAGAACGTCGTGCGGCTGTAGGGGACGAGGATCCGCAGCGTCCGCCGCGCCCGGATCTCGTCCAGATCGCCGAAGGCCGGCGCGGGACGCATCAACTCCGCCCCATGAAGCGGGCGCGCGTCGGCCGGATGCAGGGGGCCGTCCTGGGACAGGGCGGGTCCGGTCCAGCCGGAGAGGAACCCGAGCGCCAGGGCGACGGCGGCGGCGCGGAGGACACGCACCGGGGTCATGCGCGCTCCACCCGCGCGCCGACCGCGGCGAGGTCGTCCCAGTAGCGGGGGTAGGTCTTGGCGGTGCAGCCCGGATCGAGGATCGTCAGCCCGCCGATCTTCAGCGCGGCCAGCGCAAAGCTCATGGCGATGCGATGGTCGGAATAGGTTCGGATCTCGGCCGGCAGGACCTGTCCGGCGAGCGTCGGGTCGGCCGCGACCACGAGGTCGTCGCCCTCCTCGCGGGCGAGGCCGGGGCGGATGCGGGACAATTCGGTCGAGAGCGCGCGGATGCGGTCGCACTCCTTCACCCGCAGGTTCGCGATGCCGACGAACCGGACCGGGGTCTCGTTGAAGGCCGCCAGCACCGCGAGCGTCGGCACCGCGTCCTGCATCTGCGAGCCGTCGATCACCGGCGGAAGGTGCGGAAAGGCGCGGATCAGGTCCCAGGCCCGCGCGTCCGGCTGGCCGCTGTCGGCCGCCGCGAAGCCGAGGTCGATCGCCCCGCCGGTCAGCGCCTCCGCCGCCCAGAGATAGGTGGCGGCCGAGGCGTCGGGCTCGATCGCGCCGTCGACCGGGCGATAGCCCGTCGCCCCGACCCGCCAGGCGAGCGGGCCGGTCGGCTCCACCGTCGCGCCGAAGCGGCGCATCTGGGCGATGGTGATGTCGATGTAGCCGCGCGCACCGATGTCGCCGCCCGCCACGCCGACGTCGAGCGGGCGCGTCCCGCAGGCGGCGGCCATCAGCACGGCCGAGACGAACTGGCTCGACAGCCGCCCGTCGATCTCGACCCGGTCGGCGTCGAACCCGCCGCGCCCGTGGACGGTCACCGGCGGGCAGCCGCCCGTGTCCGACGCCGCCACGCCCAGCGCCGCAAGCGCCTCGACCAGCGGGCCGATGGGGCGCTTTCTCATGTGCGCGTCGCCGTCGAGCACGACGGTGCCGTCGACCAGCGCCGCCGCGGCCGCGAGGAAGCGCATCGCCGTTCCCGCATTGCCGAGGAAGAGCGGCCCGTCCGGCCGCGCGAGTCGCCCGGTGCCCGTGACGCGGACGCTCGTCTCGTCGAGGTCGTCGACACGCACCCTCATCGCGCGCAGCGCCGTCGTCATGTGCCGCGTGTCGTCGCTGCGCAGCACGCCCGACAGGCGGCTCGTGCCGCTCGCCAGGGCCGCCAGCAGCAACGCACGGTTGGTGACCGACTTCGAGCCCGGCAGCGTCACGCTGCCCCGGAGCGGCCCGTCCGCGGGATGCACCCTCGCCCAACCCTCGCCCACCGCCATCGCCGTCCGCCCCCGAAGGACCCTCGACCGCAGTGGTAGACCCGGGCGCGGCGGCGGACAAGCTGCCCTGTCCTCGCACCCACTTCCCCTCCCCGTGGCACCCCTGTATACATCCTAACAATCCCGGCGGTGCGCCGCCGGGAGACGTCCGCATCCGCGCCCGAATGAAAGCCGCAAGGCCCCGCATGTACCGTATCGGCGTCGACGTCGGTGGCACCTTCACCGACTTCACCTTCCTGGACGAGACGACCGGCGATATCCGGTTCTGGAAGGTCAGCTCCACTCCGCACGACCCGTCGGAGGCGATCGAGACCGGCATCCGGCAGATGGTCGAGGCCTTCGGCTTCGACGCGCGGAAGGTCGGTTATCTCGGCCACGGGACGACGATCGCGACCAACATCGTCATCGAGCGGCGCGGCGCGCGCACGGGCCTGCTGACAACCAAGGGCTTCCGCGATGTGCTGGAGCTGGGCCGGCAGGCGCGGCCCTCCATCTACGACTACCGCATGCAGAAGCCGCCGCCGCTCGTCCCTCGCGACCGGCGGATGGAGGTGACCGAGCGCGTCGGCCCGGACGGCGACGTTCTGGTCCCGCTCGATCCCGCGACGCTGGAGGCGGGTGCCGAGGCGCTGAAGGCGCTGAAGGTCGAGAGCGTCGCCATCTGCTTCCTGCACGCCTACCGCACGCCCGACCACGAGAAGGCGGCGCGCGCCGCGGTCGAGCGGATCCTGCCCGGCGTCTACGTCAGCGTCTCGTCCGAGATCCTGCCCGAGTTCCGGGAGTTCGAGCGCGTGTCGACCACGGTGGTCAACGCCTTCGTCGGCCCGAAGATGGGGGCCTACCTCGAGAAGTTCCGCACACGCATGCAAGGCGTGGGCATCCCGGCCGAGCCCTACACCATCCACTCCAACGGCGGGCTGATGTCGGTGGAGACCGCCAAGGGTTCCCCGGTGCGCACCTGCGTCTCCGGCCCGGCCGCGGGCGTGGTGGGTGCGGCGCAGATCGGCACGGTCGCAGGCATGCCGAACCTGATCACCTTCGACGTCGGCGGCACGTCCACCGACGTCTCGCTGATCCACGAGGGCCGGCCGCTCTACACGTCGAATCGCCTCGTCGCGGGATATCCGGTCAAGACGCCGATGATCGACATCCACGTCATCGGTGCCGGCGGTGGCTCGATCGCGGTGATCGACGACGCGGGCGCCATGAAGGTCGGCCCCCAGTCGGCCGGCGCCGATCCCGGCCCTGCCGCCTACGGCCGCGGCGGGACCGAACCGACGATCACCGACGCCAACCTCTGCCTGAACCGCCTCGACCCGACGCTGCTGCTGGGCGGGCGGATGACCATCGACCCCGAGGCCTCGCGCCGCGTGGTCCACGACAAGGTGGCGAAGCCGCTGGGCCTGTCGCTGGAGGAGGCCGCACACGGCATCATCCGCATCGCCAACGCAAACATGAGCCGGGCCATCCGCTCGGTCTCGGTCGAGAAGGGCTACGACATCGCCCGCTTCGCGCTCGCCGCGTTCGGTGGCGCCGGGCCGCTGCACGCGGCCGAGGTGGCGGTGGAGTGCGGCATCCCAAAGGTGTTCGTCCCGCGCGAGCCGGGCACGCTGTGCGCCCGCGGCATGCTGCTGACCGACCTGTCGTCCGACTACGTGCGCAGCCACTTCGCCGACGCGACGGCCGAGAGCTGGGGCCGCGTGCTGACCCTGTTCGCGGAGATGGAGGCGGACGGTCACGCCTGGCTCGACCGCGAGGCGATCGCCAAGGACAAGCGCCGCTTCGTCCGCGTGCTCGACGCGCGCTACCGTGGCCAGAACTTCGAGATCAAGGTGGCCTGCGACGGGCTCGGCGCCGCCGACCTCGACGAAGTGATCCGCCGCTTCCACGACGCGCACACGGTCGAGTACGGCTATGCGATCAAGGACCGGGGCGTGGAGTTCGTCTCCTGCCGCATCCAGGCGATCGGCGACGTGCCCAAGGCCCCCCATGCGAAGGTCGCGGGCGGCACGTCGCTGGGCGAGGCCGTCACCGGCGCGCGCTCGATGTACATCGACGCGAGGCACGGCTGGCGCGAGGCCACCGTCTACCAGCGCGAGCGCCTTCCGGTCGGCCGGGCCTTCGCCGGCCCGGCCATCGTCAACGAGATGAGCGCCACGACCCTGATCCTGCCGGACCAGACCGGCGTCGTGGACCCCTGGGGCAACCTGATCGTCACGGTGTCGGCATGACCCAATCGACCGCCAGGACCGACCGCATCGCCGACCCGATCCAGATGGAGGTGTTCTCGAACCGCCTCCTCGCGATCGCGGAGGACATGGGCTCGATCCTCATCCGCTCTTCCTTCTCCTCCAACATCAAGGAGCGCAAGGACGCCTCGACCGCGCTGTTCGACGCGCGCGGGCGGCTCGTGGCGCAGGCCGACCACATCCCCATCCACCTCGGCGCCATGATCGGCGCGGTGGAGACGATCCTCGCCAAGTACCCGCTCTCGGCCATGGCGCCGGGGGACGCCTTCATCTGCAACGATCCGTATCTGGCCGGCGGCAGCCACCTGCCCGACGTGTCGATCATCACCCCGATCCACCACGAGGGCCAAGTCCGCTTCTTCGCCGGCAACATCGCGCACCACGCCGACCTCGGCGGGCGCACGCCGGGCTCCACGTCGGGAACCTCGCGCTCGATCTTCGAGGAGGGCATCCGCCTGCCGGTCATCCGCATCGCGCGGGCCGGCGAGATCGACGAGGACCTGCTGGAGCTGATCTCCCACAACACCCGCGATCCGGAGGAGCGGCTGCTGGACTTCCGCACCCAGATCGGCACCAACGTGCGCGGCGGCACCATGCTGGTGCAACTCATCGAGCGGATGGGCTGGCCGGCCGTGGAGCAGGCGATCGAGGACATCCTCACCTACACCGGCCGCCGGCTGAAGAACCGCATCGCGGCCCTGCCGGACGGCGAGTACACGTTCGAGCGGTCGATGGACGACGACGGGTTCCCCGGCGTGCCGGTTCCCATCGTCTGCACCGTGCGGGTGAAGGGCGAGGCGCTGGAACTCGACTTCGACGGTTCCGGCCCCGAGGCGCGGGGTGCGATCAACCTGCCGGACAGCGCGCTGAAGGCCAGCGTCTACTATTGCGTCAAGGCTGTTCTCGACCCGGGGCTGATGCCGAACCAGGGCATCATCGATCCCATCCGGATCAAGGCGCCCCCCGGCACCATCGTGAACCCGAACCCGCCGGCGGCCGTGGCCGCCCGCGCGGTCACGTCGAACCGCCTGTGCGGGGCCGTGTTCGGGGCGCTCTACAAGGCGCTGCCGCCCGAGCGCGTCATGGCGTCGTGCAACGACAGCACCTCGGCCACCTCGGTCTCCGGCTGGCACCCAAAGCGCAAGGCGACCTACGTCTATCCCGAGAGCATGGGCGGCGGGGCCGGCGCCTTCGCCGACCGCGACGGGATGGACGCGGTCCACGTCCACACGGTCAATTCCACCAACCTGCCGGCCGAGGCGCTGGAACTGGAATACCCTTTGCTGCTGGACGAATACTGCTTCGTGCCCGATTCGGGCGGTGCCGGTCGCCATCGGGGCGGCCTCGGCATGGCGCGGCAGATCCGGATCCTCCAGGACGGCACGATCTTCTCCGCCCGCTCCGACGCGCACGTCATCCCGGCGCCGGGCGTGTTCGGGGGGCAGCCGTCGAACGTCACCCGCATCCGCCGCAACCCCGGGACGGCGCAGGAGGAAGTGCTTCATTCCAAGGCATCCGGCCTCGTCATGAAGGCCGGCGAGACGGTGCGGATCGAGACGCTGGGGGCGGGCGGCTACGGCCCGCCGGCGGACCGTCCGCTCGACCTTCTGGCCGCCGATCTGCGGCAGGAAAAGGTGAGCCGCGCCGCCGCCGAACGCGACTATGGCAAGGAGAAGGTGGCGGCCGCGCTGGCCCTTCCGGCGCCCTGACCGGATGCCCCCACCCCTGTCCAGACGTGAGCACAGCGCAAGGCCGCGTCGCGTGTATACATATGGACAAGGGTGGGACGCGGTCGCCATATCGACACGCGTGTCGCTGCGGCGAGCACCACCGGAAGAGTTTCTTCGATGACCCTCGCGTCCCCCGCAAACGGCTTCGCGGAAGCCTTTCCCCAGCCTCGGCGGGTTTCGCTGGCCGAATCCATCGCGGACTCGATCGCGGAGGCCATCGCCACCCGCCACCTCAATCCGGGGGAGCGGCTGGTGGAGACGGCGCTGGCCGACCGCCTCGGCGTCAGCCGCGTGCCGATCCGGGAGGCGCTGAAGGTGCTGCACGCCCAGGGCATCCTGTCCGGGGGCGGGCACCGGGGATACCGCGTCGCCAGCTTCGAGCCGGACACCATCCAGAAGGTGTTCGAGGTGCGTCTCATGCTGGAGACGTTCCTGCTGCGCGACGCCATCCGGAACTGGGCCGCGGGCCTCGAGGATCCGGGCGAACTCGACCCCCCCATCCAGCAGATGCGGATGTCGGCCAAGGCCGGCGACGGCCGGGCGAGCCTGCGGGCGGACCTTGAGTTCCACCGGGTCATCTGCCGCGCCGCGCGCAACGAGATCGCCGCCACGCTGTGGGAGGCGATCGCGCGGCACGTGCTGATCATCTTCAACCTCGACCGCTACCGCGACAACGACCTCGCGGCGGTTGCGCGCCAGCACCTCGCCTTCCGCGACTTCATCATGGATCAGGTCAAGGCGCCCGGCGGCGAGGCCGACCTGCGCCAAGCCCTCGAGGATCACCTCCTGCAGGTCGCGCGCAACAAGGCCCGCGCCTCCTGACGAACGACCCCGCCGCGTTCGTCGTCGCGAACACCGCGCTGATCGCCCCGCCGCTGGTTCCGGAGGTGCGTTTGCACCTCGCGACCGAGGTCACGCCCCTGTGGGAGGCGACCGAGGCGAGCCTCGCCCGGACCGGCCTGCCCCCGCCCTATTGGGCCTTCGCCTGGCCGGGGGGGCAGGCCATCGCACGGCACGTGCTCGACCACCCGGAAACGGTGCGCGGCCGGCGCGTGCTCGACTTCGCCGCCGGCTCCGGCCTCGTCGCGATCGCCGCCATGACAGCCGGGGCCGCCACCGCGACCGCGGCGGAGATCGACGCCTTCGCGGTGGCCGCCATCGGTCTGAACGCGGCGGCCAACGGGGTCACGGTCGCGGCCGCCGACCGCGACGTCGTCGGCGGCGATCCGGGCGCGGATCTCGTGCTGTGCGGCGACGTCTGCTACGAGCGGCCGATGACCGACCACATCCTGCCCTGGCTGCGCGACCTCGCGCGGCGCGGCGTCGAGGTCTGGCTGGGCGATCCCGGCCGCGCCTATCTGCCCAAGGACGGGCTGGACCCGATCGCGGAGTACGCCGTCCCCACCCCGCTCGACCTCGAGGACCGGATCGTCCGCCAGACGCGGATCTGGCGCCTCGCGGGCTGAGGATCACGCGGATGCCGCCGGGAAGGAAGGTGGCCAGCGCCTTGAAGAGGATCCAGCCGAGGACGAACGCCCACGCGGCCCCGGCGGCGACGCCCGTGGCCTGCACCGGGAACTGGTCGATGCGGCTGCCGCTCGCCACCGCCAGGGCATCGGGCCGGGCGATGAAGGCGACGATCAGCGTGCCCCAGACGCCGCAGATGCCGTGCACCGGGATGGCCCCCACCGCATCGTCGATGCGCAGGACGCGCTCGATCAGGTGATCGCCCGCGATCACCAGCACGCCGCTGGTGATGCCGGCGACCGCCGCGCCCTCCGGTCCGGCGACGAAGCAGCCGGCCGTGATCCCCACGAGGCCGCCGAGCGATCCGGACAGGACCGTGTTGTAGGCGATGTGCGCGATGTCGGCGGTTCCCGTGGTGGTTGATCCGGCGTTGAAGCCGACCCATCCGACGAACAGGATCATCGTCCCCGTCGCGGCCAGGACCGGGCTGTGCCCCTGGAGGAGCCGCGGCCGGCCGTCCACGTCGAACTTGCCCTTGCGTGGCCCGAGCTGGATCACCGCCGCCAGGGCGGTGAACCCCCCGATGACGTGGACGACGGTCGAGCCCGCATAGTCGATGAAGCCCATCGAGGCGAGCCAGAGCGACGGCGCGTTGTCGGCGACCAGAAGGTTCCCCCAGGCCCAATGGCCGAACACCGGATAGATGACCGCACCCGTGACGGCGGCGGTCCAGAGATAGGCGGAGAACCGGAGGCGCTCGGCCACCGTGCCAGACCAATGATCGTCGTTGCGATCCTTCCGCCTGGCCGTCCGGATGTCCTGAAGGACCGGACCTGCGTTCGTCCGATCAGAACAGCGATCCCTGCCGCACCGGCGCGGACGCCTTGGCCGGGCGGCGCGGACCGCCGCCGTCGACGGTCGCCCGTCGCGCCCCGTCCTCCCAGTGCACCTCCACCGTCGCCCCCGTCTCCACCGCCGCGGCCCGGGTCACGGGGCGGCCGTCCGGGCCGGTGACGAAGGCGTACCCGCGCCCCAGCACGCCCTTGTGCGACAGCGTCTCCAACAACTGCCCGGCGGTGGCCAGCCGCGCCGCTGCCGCGTCCAGCCCCTGCCCATGGGCGCGGTCGAGCCGGCGCGACAGCTCCGTCAGGCTCGCCTCGG
>VYKX01000154.1_pt1 | contig 18474 bp, 18 predicted proteins | sample 5114471 | NCBI WGS metagenome assembly VYKX01 (sample SAMN12291785, study PRJNA351875) | freshwater metagenome | isolation source: freshwater lake | place: USA: Michigan, Gull Lake | collected 2013-08-08
CCGATGTGCCGATGTGCCGATGTGCCGATGTGCCGATGTGCCGATGGGGGACTGATTCACCGTCGATGGTTCCGCAGCAGATCGGCGTGGGTCGATAGATCCTCAATCGATCAAGGCCGGCGCCACGCCGCGATGAGCGGCGCGCGACACCTCTGCCGGTGCATCCGCCTTGCGCCGATGGTCCGACCACACCTGCCGCCAGTGCCGTGCGCCCGGTGTGCCGTTCCACAGACCCAGCATGTGGCGTGAGGCGCGCATCCACGGCTCGCCCTCGGCGACCAGGCGTTCCATGTACTCGACCATCGCCGCCTCGATCGAAGCGCGGTCTGGCGCCGTGCGAGCCACCTGATGCATCCGCAATGCCTCGCCCGATGGCGCGGCGTTTGCACCTTGCGGCGATACCAACGCCTGTCCATCGAGCCGTTCGCCGAAATGCGCCGCATCCCAGCCGGCCAGCCAGAACGGGTCGTGATACGCCTGGCGACCCACCATCACGCCATCCACATGCTCGAGGTGCGTCGCAATCTGCGCATCGGTCGTCACGCCACCGTTGAGCACGATCGTGAGTGCGGGGAAGTCGCGCTTGAGGCGGTAGACCGTCTCGTAGCGCAGCGGCGGGATCTCGCGGTTTTCCTTGGGTGTCAGGCCGCGGCCGGGAATCGGCGTGTCGGCCTCCTCGCTGGCGCCGGCAGACGCAGCGGGACTCAGTCCCTTCAGCCACGCATTGCGCGCATGCACGATGAACACCCCGCATCCCGCGTCGGCCAGCGTTCCGACGAAGTCGCGAACGAAGTCGTAGCGCTCGATCCGGTCGATGCCGATGCGGTGCTTGACGGTGACCGGTATCGACACCGCATCACGCATCGCCTTCACGCCGTCGGCCACGAGTGACGGCTCGGCCATCAGGCAGGCCCCGAACGACCCGCGCTGCACCCGCTCGCTCGGGCAACCGCAGTTCAGGTTGACTTCGTCATAGCCCCACTGTTCGGCCAGCCGGGCGCAGTGCGCCAGATCGGCGGGTTCGCTGCCGCCGAGCTGCAAGGCCAGCGGATGCTCCTCGGCGTTGAACTGCAGATGCCGCTTCACGTCACCGTGCACGAGCGCACCGGTCGTCACCATCTCGGTGTACAGCCGTGTGTGCTTCGACAACAGGCGGTGGAAGTAGCGGCAATGGCGGTCAGTCCACTCCATCATGGGAGCAACGGACAGGCGCCAAGCCTGTTCTCCTGCGAGAGCCACGGGTGCGATCTGCGTCATGAAAAGTGGTTTGAACGTCGTTCGGCGGGACGGGGGCGGCGACGGCAGTCGGCGGATTCAGGCCTTGGGTGCCGCGCTGCATCTGTTTGAACGGTGCACTGCCACTCGGTCGAGTGGTGAGGCCGTCATGGACACCGCAGCAGTGGCTGGGTCTGTCAGGTCACCCGCACTTCGAGCTGGCGGCCCAGGACGTGTGCGGCGGCCTCGATCTGGTCGAGGCGCGACGCATGCCGCAGGTCGAACAGGCGGTCCACCTGCGGCATATGCCAGCCCAGGCGCCGTGCCAGTTCGGCCTTCTTGATGCCCTGCTCGGTCATGGCCTGATACACGCCCAGCTTGGCACCTTCCAGCGCCGACGGTCGCACCGTGCGCTGCCCGCGCTTGGCCTTGCTCGGGAGGGGCAGCGGCTGGCGCGAATCGACATAGAACGACAACGCCGTCTCCAGCGCGTCGACGGCCTGAAGCAAGGCTTCTTGCTCGTCGGCACCGAAGGTGATCGCCTCCGGCACGTCGGGGAAGGTCACGAGCACGGTGTCGCCGTCGGGCTTCAAAGTCACGGGGTAGTCGAACATCGGGGCGTCCTCAATTCAATCCGAGCTGGCGCTTGATGGCCGCTTCCAGCCTTTGCCCAGTTCGGCAGTGCCGTGCATCGGCAGGATGGACTGCTTGCCATTCAAGAAGACCTTGAGATGTGAACCTCTGCCGGGCTGGAAGGTGGCACCTTGCTGCTCCAGCCATCGCTTCATCTGCTTCGAGTTCACAGGCCGGCATACTCAACACTTGTGTTGTGTTTGTCAAGCTCGACTTTGATCACCGAGGCTCGGTCAGTGCTCACAGCCAGGGGTTGACTCCGAAGCCGCGCAGCGCGGTCGCCAGGCCCGCGAACCACAACGCCGTGAGCCCGACGCATGCGAGGAGTGCGAGCCAGAAGCCGAACCGGTGGAGGAGCCGAGCCAGGGGAACAGCAGGAACATCGGCAACGTCGGCAAGACGTACCAGAACGTGTACCAGGCGTAGTTGGCGATCTTGGTCTCTGGCTGCTTTTCGGCGCGCAGCCAGATCAGCGTCAGCACGGTCACCAGCGGCAAGGCCGCCACCAGTGCACCAAGCCGGTCAATGCGCTTGGCGGCCTCGCTGACGAGAACGACAACTGCCGCGGTCAACAGATACTTGAATGCGAGAGAACGATGGACGCGAGCACGCGTAAGGCGCCGAACTGACTGCGACTCGCGCCACAGGATTGCGATTGGCAGGCGCCAGTTCGTGCGACTGACCTGTATACATTTGCCGGTGGGGTCAAACTGTATGACTTCAACCGGTTCGGGCGTGATCTCAGCGATGTCATCCCGGTTCGCCCGCTCAGCATGCTGCGGCGCTAGCGACGACAGCTTTGCGGTAACCCAACCTCATCGTCCTCGGTCTACTGTTGAACCGAGGTCTTGAGCGGGAGCGATCGCTGTTGCTCCGCGGCCTTGGGTCACTACCGCCTAGCAGATTCGAGCACCGACTTGCCCACCGAGTCGGGCGGTCGGTTCGTCGCAAGCGCCGAACGCCCGGCGCCGTGGTCAATTCGCCGAGGCGGCCCAAGAATGCGAAATCAGTTGGTTGAAGCGTCAAGGATCCGCCCGGTCACTCATGAGCCCAGTACTGATTCACTTTATGGCTGCAACCCATGTCACGATTGGCCACAGTGGATCATTCTTCACAGCAATTTTGTGTAAGGGATGCCATTTTGCATGTGGTATCCCCGTGTATCTCAAACCGTCCTGTACGATAGACCAGACATCAAAGTTTCCCCAACCACCAGACTCTATTATTCGTGACCAGTCTTCATGTAGTAACTCTAGAGCGTCTGGAGTAAAGCGCCAGAAGTCTCGAGGTACGCCATGGACCGGATTGATAAAGCAAGTCGTATGGATTGCTATACCTCCTGGACGAAGAATCCTACGGCACTCACTGATGGCCTTAAATGGGTCACCCTCAACGTGTTCCAGCACCTGATCTGACAGCACGTAGTCAAAGGAAGAGTCTGGAAATCCTAACGACAGAACGTTCTGATCAGGATAATTGGCGGAAACAACTTCACTAGGTATAAGACCAAGCAGATCTACAAGGTTCTCTGAATGGCTGATTGAGAGAACACGTCCGCCCTTATGGGGTAGTTCTCTTCCAAGTGCTTTCAGCCTGTCGTACATGTAGTAGCGAGTAATATGCGGACCTCGCTCGAGTCCCTGTAGAGATGCTTTCCATGCAAGTCGGCGTATTTTCCTATCTAGGTTCATGCTTTCCCAATGTTCAGCGATTCGGATGGCTAATGTATTGACGGGCAACGACGTTCAGTCGTGTGCTCGTTGCACCCGAGACAAGAGCGAGACTGTGGCGAGGTCGGGCACATTGCAGCAACTGATTATTCGTGCAATTCGGTGTTGATTCTGATGCCTAACTACTTGTTTATGCGGCAGGCAGTGCTGCATAACTCTGTGTGCTGCCGCTTAAACAAGCCCACGTTTCGCAACCTAAGTCCTTGACTGATCATGCAGATGCGACGGCGAACTGCCTATTCATACGGCATCGAATTGATGCGCAATCCGGCACCGATCGCCGGTAGCCTGCCAACCACATGGCCGCGGCACAACGGTGGGTCTCTGACCACTGGAGGCCGCGGGGTGACGTCTCTCCCATATCCGGTCACTTCTAAACTGGAGTTGGGCGGCTTTCCATCTGTTGATCTGACCTCTTTTTGACGAACTCACTCGGGGTCAGGTGGCCGAGTGAGCTGTGCGGACGGTGATGGTTGTAGTCGTGTTGCCAAGCCATCAAGTTCTCCCGTGCGTCGTGCACCGTAATGAACTCGTTTACGTTCAGGAACTCGTCACGCAACCGACCGTTGAATGACTCGATGAGCCCGTTGTCCGTGTGCTTTCCCGGCCGCGTGTAGTCCAACTTCACACCTCGCCGCCATGCCCATTCGTCGAGCGCCTTGGACGTGAATTCCGTGCCGTTGTCGACGGTGATCGCCTTGGGCCATCCGCGCTCCAGCGCAGCCTCGTCCAAGGCCTTGCCAACGCACCGGCCGCTGAGGCGGAAGTTGGCCTCTAGAGACACACTCTCGCGACTCCACTGATCGAACACCGTGAGCACGCGGAATGCCCGTCCGTCGAGTGAGGATTATTGGAATGCCACTGACATCGAGCATCTGATCGTGCACGAAGTCCGTGCTCCAGTGCTGATTCGCTCCGGTGGCAGGTGTTGGCCGCCCGCGCTGCAAGCTGATGCGTTTGCGGCGTTTGACCTTCATGCGCAACTGCAGTCCCTCCAGCCGGTACAGGCGGTAGACGCGCTTCTTGCCAACGGCCCAACCCTCGCGCTTGAGCATGACCAGCACGCGCAGGTAGCCGAATCGTGGACGGTCCATCGCGATCTCCCGCATGCGCAGGCGCAGCGCACTTTGATCACGTGCCTCGCTCTTCGAATACCAGACCGCCGGCCGCAGCAGCGCCAAACGGCGTGAACTGCGCACAGTCACCTTGAAGCGCTCCTGCATCCAGGCTGCCAGCTCACGCCGCTTGACAGCCTTCAGAGCTTTTTTCGGACGACCTCTTGCAGGATCTGCTTGTCCAGCGTCAGGTCGGCCACGATGCGTTTCAACCTGGCGTTCTCGTCCTCGAGCATCTTCAGGCGCTTGAGTTCGCTCACGCCCAGATCACCGAACTTCTTCTTCCACGTGTAGTACGGCGCCTGCGACACGCCGATCTGCCGACACACGTCCACAACCGGCGTCCCAGACTCAGCCAGTCGCAGTGCGTACGCGATCTGCTCTTCTGAAAATCTCGACCTCTTCATTGCATTTCCTCGCGCCCCTGCGGGCTTGCCGGAAAGCAACCGTACCTCTAGTCTTGAAAAGTCCGGAATTCGGGGGAGAGGTCAGGCCCAACCTGGGCCCCCTCAATGCGACGGTGCCGTCAGCTGGCTCTGTTGCCGACAGCCCGTCGCCAGACCTTCGGCACCGCAAGGTCAGGCAAGAAGCGCCATGCCAGAAGCAACAGGCCAAGCAGCGCCGGGATCCAACGCAGGTCCGTGGCGGTGGGCTGCGGCCGTGCCGCCGCCGGGTCCAGCATGGCGTCCGCGGCTGCGTCCAGGGTCGTGAGCCGGCGGTATCCCAGGCCCAGCGCTCGGCCGAGTTCCTGCAGGTGAGGCTCGCGCAGTTCCGACAGGTGCTCATGCGCTGTGCCCGGCGTGCCCGGCCCGAACCGCTGCACCACGTCAGCGGCGGCCCAGTAGCCGACGGCGTTGCCGTCGCTGTCGAATCGTGGGATGCGCGCCGGAAGATCGCCACCCACGCCGATCAGCCAGCCGCCGACGTCGCCCGGAGTGATGTCCTGCATGGGCGGCGCATCGTCCTTCCCGCGCAGCGGCGGCGACTCCTGCCCGTCGGTGAAGAACACCACGCGCGTCTCCTTGCCGATGGCGCGCGTCGTCCGCACCGCCCAGGTCGCACCCTTGCCGATGTTGCTCGCGTTCGCCCAGCGCATCCGGCCGTCGATGCGGTCGAGCGACGCGAGCAGCGCGTCGTAGTGCTCGCACACCTCGACCGGCAGCAACAGCGGCATCACCCGGTAGTCGGCGAAGATCGCCCAGCCCACCTTCGATCCGCAGGGCATGCGGCGCAGTGCCTCGCGTGCCGCCGCACGCGCGAACGCAAGCCGCGTGGTGGCGGCGCCGGCCATGGACTGGTCGTCGACTTCCATGCTCTGTGTCACGTCGAACGTCACCATGTACTCGAACGTCGCCCGCTGCAGCGTGATCGGCGGCATCCACACGGCGGCCGCGAGCAGCGCGGCGACGATGATCAAGGGCAGGTTCTGGCGAGCCACCAGGCCGCGTGCAAAGCGGCGCCAGGGCGTCATGGCAAGTCCCCGGCCTTCATGCCGCGCAGCGCCACATTGCGGCGTTCGACCGGCTGGTTCGTTTCCTCGGCAGTCGCTTCTTGCTCTTCGGGCGCGCTGCGCAGCGCACGCTCGAGGTTGTAGCGGGCGTCCCAGTCCTGTGGTTCGACGCGCAGCAGATCGCGGTAGCGCTGCTTGGCGAGTTCGACCAGCGGCCGTGTGTCGCTGCTACCGCCGGCTGCGAGCGCCTGGCGCAGGTACATGTTGCCGAGGTTGTACTGGGCTTGCTGGCTGACGGCGTCGCTTCGGCCGGGCTCCAGCAGGCTGCTGTACACCTTGAATGCGGCATCGTGCGCCCCCGCCCTGGACAAGGCCGTCGCGTGGGCCAGGCGCACCTCGCGAGGTGCGTCGCGCGCCACCGCGGATTCTGGGGCGGCGCTCGCTGAGGCCGCGTTCGAAGCCGTGGCAGCGGGGGGCGAAGCGGCGATGGGCAATCGCGACGCGGCGACGATGCGTCCGTTGATCTGGATGGCTTGCTGCAGGCTCAGCGCCTGCCAGGCCGCTGCGCCAGCCACGGCGAAGGAAGCGACCGCGAAGGTCGCGTGCACGGAAAGTCTCTTCATGTCGTGGTCTGCCAGCTTTGCAGTTGCAGCGCGCGGCTCATCACGAGCCCCACGCAGCACAGCAGTGCCACGAGGAAGCACGCTGCGCTGTAGTCGAGTCGCGGCACCTGCTGGTAGTAGGTAAGGGGGAAGTTCTGCTGGCGGTCGATCTCGGCCACTGCCGAGGCCATCGCCTCAGGGTCGTCGGTCTGGTGGAGGTGGTAGGGCGTCGCCAGCGTCTTGAAAAAGGTGTGCAGCGCGGCCTCCTCTTCCGAATCGAGCGTTCCGCTGTCGGTCTTGGTGAGGTCGGGCGAATTCGGGCCGCTGCGGATGTAGATCCAGTGCAACCCGATGCGGTGCCGCTCGAGGCCTGCAGCAATCCGCTGGCGCTGCGCATCGTCGAGTTGCGCACCGCCGTCGGAAACGACGATCACGATGCGGCTGCCGGAGTACGCTCTGCCCTCGAACTGCTCGATCGCGGCCAGCAGCGCGCGGCCCATCAGGGTGTCGGGCAGGCCGCGACCGATCCCGGTGGCCTTCAGCCCGGCCTGCACGGTGCCGTGCTCCTGCGTGAACGGCGCCACGAGCATGGTGCCGGTGCTGAAGGTCATTAGCGCGAAACGATCGTCCGGGCGACGCGCAACGAAGTCGCTCAACAGTTCGCGGACCGCCTGGCTCTTGGTCGGCATGTCGGTGTTGAACTGGCCGCCCGCCTTCACATCCTTGGGCAGCAGGTTGGCGTCCATGCTGGCGCTCCGGTCCATCAGGATCAGCACTTCGGCGCCCTTTCCCGTGCGCAGCACCAACGTGCCGCTCTTCCCGGGCCCTGCGAGTCCGACGATCGTGGCGGCCATCGCTCCGCAGGCAAAGGCCCGCCATGCAAACCCGGCGGCGCGGCCCCATGGATCGGGCGGCAACCAACCGACGGCTGCGAAGCGAAGCGTGTCGCGGCGGCGCCGCAGCAGAGGCAACGCTGCCAGGGGCAGCAGCAGCAGCCACAGGGGTTGCAGCAGGTCGAATCCCATGACGTTCAGCCGTGCTGGCTGCGCTCTGCTTCGCGCAGGGCGAGCGCCAGGTCTCGCAGCGACAGGTCCGCCACCCCGATACCTGCTTCCGCGGCGAAGAAGCGCTGCTCGGAATGGCGGTAGAAGGCTTCGAGCTGCGGTGCGAGGGGCTGCAAGTGCGGCGCATCGGCCAGCAGCGCCGGCAGCGTGCGGCCGTGGACCACCCGGCCGGCGGTCGCATTGAGCGCATGGTGGAGCACCCGCCAGGCCTCGGCGCTCGCCGGGTCGGTGCGGCGCAGTTGCTGCCAGGCCCGCGCGAAGGGCAGCCGGTGGGCCTCGCGCGAGTTGCGCCATGCCCACCAGCCGCCCCAGGCCAGCAGCAACCCGGCCAGCGCGACCAGGGTGCCCCTGAGCTGGCGCTCCATCCCTTCGGTGGGCAGGGGCTCCACCGGTCGATCGGGGCGCAGCGGTTGGAGCGCACCCTGGTCGAACGTGGTGACCGGGGTCAACGGGCCTACGCTGATCGGCCAGGCCGCCACCTGCAGCGGGCCGCCGGCGGTGGCGACCGACAGGGCGGGCACCGAGACGGCCGTCAGCTCACGCGGAGCGTTCACGACCTGGTACTCGATGACCAGCCAGCGCCGGTCCAGTTCGTCTCGTTCGATGCGGATGGCGCGCCTGTCGAGGTAGAGGTTGACCCGGTCGGTCGGCGGCAAGGCCGTGGCCTCGACGCTGCGCCCGTCGCGTGCGAGCAGCACGCGCTGCACGAGCACGTCGCCCAGCACGTGGCCGAAGCTGCGCGGCTGCTCCACGGTGGCCGCCACAGCGGCTGCAGCCGCGGCGGCAGGCTGCGCACCGACCAGCAAGGCCGCGGCCAGCAAACAGGCCAGGTTCATTCGTCGCAGGTTCAAGCCAATGCCTCCATGAAGTGCCGGGTCAGGGCTTCGGCGTCGAAAGCGCCATGCATGTGGAACGGTGCCAGGCCGTGCGCATCGAACACAGCGTGCAGCGCCGCGCGCCGCGCCGCGACCGCATCGCTCCACTGGCGCCGCAACGGCTCGCGCATCCACAGTGTGCGGCGCACGCCCGTCTCTGCATCGCTCACGGCGACGAGTGCATGCGCCGCCGGCGGCTCGACCTCGGCCGGGTCCCAGACGACGATGGGCACGATGCAGGCCGGGGCCAGTCGCTCCAGCACGTCGTGCAGCGGCTCCAGCGGCCAGTGGAAATCGGACACCAGGAACACCAGCCCTTGGCGTCCGGAGAGCGCGGCAGTGGTGTGCCCCAGCGCCTGCACGGTGCGCTCGTGCGCGCGGTCGTGCTGATAGGCCGATTCGGCTTCACAGCGGCGCAGGGCCTCGGCCATGGCGGTGCCGGCGCCGCGACTGTGGCGCGGCGGTGTCCAGAGGTCGTCGCGCGGGCCGTGGTCGAAGGCCAGCAGGCCCAGCGGATCGCCGGTTCGGAAGGCGCTGTGGCCGAGCGCCTCGATGAAGTTGGCAACGACCTCGAGCTTGCTGCGGCGCGCCCCGAAGTGCATCGACGCGGAGACGTCGACCACCGCGTGCACGGGCGTGGCCACCCGCTGTCGCTGGATCCGGACCAACCACTCGCGGCGCACGTCGCGCACGCTGGCGCGCAGGTCGATGCGACGCGGGTCGGGGTGGTCGAGGAGACGCCGGTGGGCCGCGAAGGCCTGCCCGGCGCCCAGACTGGTGCCGCGGTGAGCGCCCGGCCGTTGGCCGCCGAACGTGGCGGGCAAGCGGTAGTGGAACTCTTCGACCGGGTGGCCCGCGTCGATCACGGCGCGGCCACTTTGTCGATGATCTTCTGCACCAGCGCCGGCGCCAATTCGGCCCGCCGCAGTTCGTAGACCGGCGTGAAGAACACACGGTGCGCCAGCACCGACGGCAGCACCGCCAGCACATCGTCCGGTATCAGGTGCGTGCGGCCTTCGAGCCAGGCCACCACACGTGCCGCGCGCAGCAAGGCGCTCATGCCGCGCGGGCTCGCTCCCGCCAGCACCAGGCGCTTCATGTCCACGCCGTCGATCTGGATGCCGAAGCGCTGCGGGTCTTCGCTGGCCTCCCAGAGGTCAAGCACATAAGCCTCGATGGTTTCGCTGCTGGTCACCGTGGACTGGATCAGCGCTCCGATGGCATTGAGTTGTTCCGACGGCACCATCGCCGCCGGCACCTGTTCGATCAGCTGGTCTGCGTTGTGGAAGGCGGTGTCGAACACGAGAGATCGGCGGATGCCCCGGTCGGTCGGCTTGCTCATGTTCAGCTCGAACATGAAGCGGTCGCGCGCTGCCGAGGCCAGCTCGAAGGTCTCCTCCTTCTCGACCTTGTTGCGGTCGGCGAAGACCGTCATGTGCGGGAAGCGGTACTCGCGGTTGAAGGCCGACACCGTGCGCTCGGCCATCGCTCGCAGGAGCAGCGATTGCACCTGCGGGCGGGCCCGGTTGATCTCGTTGAAGAAGAAGGTCGTGAGGCGCTCGCCATGGCGCAGCAGCGGGCCGGGATCGATGCGCGGCCGGCCTTCGGCGTCCACATAGGTGTGATAGATCAAGTCCCCAGGCATCAGGTCGACGGTGCCCTCGACGCGTTCGAAGTCACCGCCGACGGCGCGTGCGAACGCGCGCAGCACGGTGGTCTTGCCGACGCCGACATCCCCTTCCAGCAGCACGTGTCCCCGCGCGAAGGTGGCCACGTTGATCAGGCGGATGGTCTGGGGCTGGCCGATCACGGCCTTGGCGACCTCGCGCTCCAGGCCCAGGGCCAGTTCACGCCAGTCTTGGAGTTCTCGTTCGCGGTTCATGCTCGTGCGGTGTGGTTGCGTTGGGGCGCAGAAACTGTCGCCAGTGGGCTGCTGCCACCGGTGAAGGTCTGGCGAGTAGGGAAGGTGAAGGGGGCCGTCAGCGCGCGGGCGGTGCGGGCGGGTCAGTCATTGGTGCGCTCCCTGGCCACCGGAAACGGCAGCGCCGCGCTGACATCGTCCAGACGCACAAGGCCGACGCTGAGCGCAAACCACACGAGTTGCGCGTCGGTGCGCACGCCGATCTTGCTCTTGATGGTGTAGTGGTAATTGCGCACCGTCTTCTCGCTGAGGTTCAGCGCGTCGGCGATGGCATCGCTGGTCTGGCCGGACGCCACGAGGCGCAGGACCTCGACCTCACGCGCGCCGAGATCGTCGAGCACCGCGATCGGGTCGGCCAGACGCTGCGTCGCGATGGCCTGGCGGGTGTCGTCGCACAGCGCCTGCTCGCCCTGAGACACCGCCGTCACGGCGCGCACGAGTTCTTTCGGACCGCTGCTCTTCGTCACGTAACCCCAGGCACCGGCCTCGAGCACCTTCAGCGCCATCGAGGCGCCGCTGTGCATCGTCACCATCAGAACGCGGGCGTCGGCATCGCGCTGCCGGATGTGCCGCAGGGCGTCGAGACCGCTCGCGCCAGGCAGCAGCATGTCCATCACGACGACGTCAGGCCGGTGGCGGCAGAAGGCGTCATAAGCGCTGTCGGCGTCCACCGCCTCGGCGCAGACGCTGAAGCCGGGCTGGCGCTCGAGAAGGCGGCGATAGCCTTCGCGAACCACCGGGTGGTCGTCCACGAGCAGGATCGAAACGCCCTTCATGCCGCGATGAGGCTCAAGATGGCGTCGTTCGCTGCCAGCGGAATGACGGCGGCGACGCGGATGCCGCCGGTCGCGTTGTGAATCGCCAGCGTGCCCCCCAGCGCCGCAAGGCGTTCGCGCAGGCCGGTGATCCCATGGCCGCCGGATCGTCTCAGACCCGCGACGTCGCCGCCGCCGTTGTCTTCGATCGTGATCGCCACCGCTTGCGCGTCGTGCGCAACGCTCAGCGCCACTTGCGTCGGCGAGCCGTGCCGCGCGGCGTTGTTGAGGCATTCCTGGGCGATGCGGTAGACGTCTATCGCGATCGGCCGTGGCAAAGCCGCGATCTCGCCGTCGACGCGCAGCCGGAACACCGAACGCGAGGCTGTCTGCAGGTTGTGCTCGTTAACGAGCTGGCGCAGGCTGGCTTCGAGCCCGATCTCCTCGATGTCCTGCGTGCGCAGGCGAACAAGTGCGCCGCGCAGCGTCTTCATCATGCGGGCCTGAGCCCGGCCGATGGCCTGGGCTTCCTCAACGATGTCTGGCCGCTCGGCGGGGGCGCCTGCCTCGATGGAGGAGGCCAGTGCAGCCGTTGCGGTCAGGCATTGGCCGAATTCGTCGTGCAGGTCGCGCGCTAGAGCGCGGCGCTCCTCTTCTTGCACTTGCAACAGTCGCGTGGTCAGGGCATTGCGTTGATCGTTGGTGCGCGCGAGCTCGCTGGCGAGCCGGTTGGCTGCGCCGGCGATCAAGGAGAACTCCGCGGTGCGGAAGACCGGCAGCCTCCACGCAAGGTCGCCCCGTTCGAAGTGCCGCAGGCCGTCGACGATGGCGCGCGTCGGCCGCAGCGTGCGGCCGATCATCAGCGCGGCCAGCACTGCAATCGCGGCTCCCATGCCCGCCGCTACCACCGTTACCAGCGAGACTTGGCGCCAGGCTTGGCGAATGGCCGCGCCGCGGTCGGGCGTGTTGACGATGGTGCCGGCGCCAGGGTCACGCGCAAACAGCGGCCGCTCTACCGAGGCGCCGCCGGGAAACAGCGCGTCGTACGCATTGATGAACCAACTGGGCGCGGTCGGCCCGAGCGAAGCCGTCTGGCTGCACAGCGTCTGCGACACCTCGCCGCGCAGCGCGAAAGTCACGCAGACGCCCGGCGAAATCAGGTTGAGGGTAGCGAACGACTGCCACTCGGGCGCCGGCGTGTTCAGCCCGGTGCGCCCACGCCCGCGCCATACCTGCTCCTGCCAGTAGAGCGCCTCGAGGTGCTGGCCGACCCGGGTGGCAGACAGCCCGGCTTCTCGCTCGACGGCGCGGTGGGCATCGAACACGATCCACGCAATGGCTGCAAACAGGCACACCACCGTGATGGTGAAGAGACGGATGACGAGTTGGGGCAGCAAATTCATGCAGCGCGGTCCGATTTCCTGCGAGAGGTCTGCAGTGTCGGGCGCAACGGATGGCGCCCGCAAGGCGTGCAAACACTGTTCGGCCGCAGTCAGGCAATTTGCCCAATGGGCTCGCGTATCTGGCGATCTGAGGCCGGTTGGGGCGCCCTCGCGAGCGCCCGACATTCACCGTTGCGGCTCGCCGCGCGAGTACAACCTCCACTGCTGGTTGAATCACCATTCCGGCACGTCCATGACGGACTCGGCTTGCGCAACCTGAGGTGTACCGCGGTGAAAGACCACCTACTCGCTCTCGACCAGGGCACCTCCAGTTCGCGAAGCATCGTGTTCGATCGCCACGGTGCAGTCGTTGCGATGGCACAGCGCGAACTGCCCTCGATCTACCCGCAGCCCGGCTGGGTCGAGCAGGACCCGATGGTCATCTGGCGCACACAGCTCGCTTGCGCACAAGAGGCGCTGGCCCGCGCAAAGCTGTCCGCAAGCCAGATCGCTGCCATCGGCCTCACCAACCAGCGCGAGACCACCATCGTGTGGAACCGCCGCACAGGCCAGCCGGTGGCCAACGCCATCGTCTGGCAGGACCGCCGCACCGAAGCCGCCTGCGCGGCGCTTCGCGAACGAGGATGGGCCGAACCGGTGCGCCGCACCACCGGGCTGGTGCTCGACGCCTACTTCTCGGCGACCAAGCTGCAGTGGATCCTCGAGAACTTCCCCGGCGTGTGCGACGCGGCCGAGCGTGGCGAGCTGGCCTTCGGCACGGTCGACAGCTGGCTGCTGTGGAACCTGACCGGCGGTGACAGCGGCGGCAAAGGCGACAGCACGCGCGCGCAGGCGGTACACGCCACCGACGTCAGCAACGCCTCCCGCACCCTGCTCTTCGACATCCACCGCGGCACCTGGGACGACACGCTGCTCGAACTCTTCGGTGTGCCGCGATCGATGCTGCCCACAGTGCACCCATCGAGCCATCCGCATGGCCAGACCGCGCCCGACCTGTTCGGTGCGCCGATTGCGATCGGAGGCATCGCTGGCGACCAGCAGGCGGCGCTGTTCGGGCAGGCGTGTCTGCAGCCCGGACTTGCCAAGAACACCTACGGCACCGGATGCTTTGCGCTGATGAACACCGGCGCGCAGGCGCTGGCGAGCAGCAACGGTCTCATCACCACCCGCACCGCACAGGTCGGTGCTGCGGCCGGCTATGCGCTCGAAGGCAGCGTGTTCATCGGCGGCGCGGTGGTGCAGTGGTTGCGCGATGGCCTGCGCGCCATTGCCGGCAGCGGCGAGGTACAGGCACTCGCCCAGAGCGTGCCCGACGCCGGTGGCGTCGTCTTCGTGCCGGCGTTCGGTGGGCTCGGTGCGCCCTACTGGCGCGCCGATGCGCGTGGCGCCATCGTCGGCCTGACGCACGGCAGCACGGTGGCGCACATCGCCCGCGCGGCGCTCGAGAGCATCGCCTTCCAGAGCACCGCCTTGCTGCAGGCGATGAACCGCGATGCAGCAGCGGCCGGCGTGAGCGCAGTGACCGAGCTGCGCGTCGATGGCGGTGCCTGCGTGAACGACCTGCTGATGCAGTTCCAGGCCGATCTGCTCGGCATCCCGGTGGCGCGGCCGAAGGTCGTCGAGACCACCGCCCTGGGCGCCGCCGCCCTCGCCGCGCTGTCGTGCGGACTGTGGGCGGGGCCTGACGAGGTGTCGGCGTCGTGGCAGGTCGAGCGCAGGTTCTGGCCGACACTCTCACGCGACCGCGCGGCCGAACTCATGGCGAACTGGGACCGCGCAGTGCGGCAGGCGACGACGACTTGAGGCCCTCGCCTCAACCGTGCTTCACCACCCAGCCGATGAACACGTCGAGCACGTTGCGGGCGCGGGCGGCGTCGGGGTGGTTCACGATCGCGGTGACCGCGTAAACCTTGCCGCTGCGGCTGCGCACGTAGCCGGCGAGCGCACGGGTGTCGCTGAGCGTGCCGGTTTTCAGGAAAGCCTGGCCGGCGGCTGCGCCGTCACGCATGCGGTTCGTGAGGGTGCCGTCGACACCGGCGATCGGCAGCGAGTTGACGAACGCCTGCGCGCCGTCGGTGCGCCAGGCGTTGCGCAGCAGATCGACCAGCGCCCGCGGCTTGCCGCGCTCCTCGCGCGACTGGCCCGAGCCGATGTCGACCTTGATGTCGCCATCGACCAGACCCTGGGTGCGCAGCCAATCGCGCACCCGGCGCTGGGCGCTCTGCCGCGACTGGCCCGGCGCCGCGTCGTCGTCGGAGAGCGACAGCATCAGGCTGCGTGCAGCGAGGTTGTCGCTGGTCTTGTTGATCTCGCGCACCACCTGCGCGATCGGCACGGCAAACACGCTCGACCACTTGGGCGCCTGCGCTGCCGACCGGTGCTGCGGCAGGCGATCTTCGGTCTGCAGCACCCGGCCCTTCAGCGTGCCGCCCGCTTCGACCCAAAGTGCTGCGATATCGCGCGCGGCGGGTGGCAGCGGTGACGATGAAGCGGCCAGTGCCACGCCCCGTGCCGTGGCGGGTGAGCCCGGACCCATGGCCGCGCCGCGGGGCGCCAACGTCGCCGCCCTGTCCGGCACCACAGGGAGCACCGGCACCACCACATTGGGTGCGAACTTCATGCCGGCCAGCGGGCGCACGTAGGCGACGTTTTCTTTCGGACAACGGGCGTCCCATCGGCCGCGCACCCACAGCGGCGGGAATCCGTCGACCGCATCGCGCGCGTCGCCCCAGCGCACCCACACGTTGCAGGCGGTGCCGCCCATCATCACTTCGTTGTTCACCACCAGCCCGATGGGCTTGGGCGTGAGCGCAACGACGGCGCGCTCGCCAGGCCCGGGCTCGATGCTCACCAGCATCGAGCCTTCGTTGTAGGCGCGGGCGTCTTCGGATCCGGCGCGGACCACGCTCCACACCGAGTTGGAGGCTGGCGCCTCGACGCCATCGGAGGGTGCGGCGGGTGCGGCCGAAGGGGGCGCAGGCGCAATCAGTACGACGTTCTCGAGCACGATCTGCCCGGAGATCGCCGTCAGACCCTCGCCGCGCATCTGAGCGAACCATCGGCCCAGGTCGGCGGCGGTGATCGCGTGGCGGTTGCCGGCGATGACCAGATCGCCCGTCAAGCGGCCATCGACCACCTGGCCAGTGGCAAAGGCGCGCAATGGCCAGCTGTGCGTCGGCCCGAGGAGGTCGAGCGCGGCGAGCGAGGTGACGACCTTGGTTGTCGAGGCGAGCAAGAAGGGCTGCTCGGCGTTCAGCGAAAACAGTGCGCTCGGACCGTTGCCTGCAGCGTCGGGGCTGGCGGTCTCGACCTCCCGCGCATAGAACCCAAAGCTGCGCACCGGCAGGCCCGACTCCCGCACCGCAGCCATGACTTCAGTGGGCGACGGCTCTGCGCGCGCCACGCCAGCACACGCCATGCACAGCAGCACAGTGCCGACCAGCGACCGTCGAATGGATGGGTTCATGGGCCGAGCGTACCTTGCGGTCCAGGACATGCATCCCTCGAAATGGCCACCACCCCAGCGCCAATACAAGGGGTAACCCGGATGACTGTCATTCTTTGTTGTCCGACAGTCGTGTCAACTCGGCTTGGCAGGAAGGTGCTGTTCATGGACTCGACGATCTGGACGTACCTTGTCTTCGGAGCGGTCTTCGGTCTCGCGACTTACAGCAACCGCCACCTTTTCGGTGAGGGCCCGTCGCCCAGGTCGAATGCCGACCCGGTCGACGGCCTGCAGGGCCGCCCCTACTGGTTGATGGTGTCGATCTGGCTCTGGCCGGTACTGACACTCGCCTGCATCTACGGCACCTGGCGCCGCAGCGTGGCCCGCAAGCGCGAGGCGCTCGTTCAGGATCGCTGAACGCTGCGGCCCATCGGATCTGGCCCGTCGGACGGGACGGATGCGCTCTGCTGCAGTGTCAGACCTTGAGCGCACATCACCGGCGCTGGAGCGCTGAGGCGGCGGGGCCTCGGTCTGACCAACCTCTGCGGTCTGGCCGGCCGCTCCACGAATCGCAAGGCGTTTCGGCCACTCGTCATGAGGCGCGCATGCCGACTTGAATCACCAGCTCAATCGCGCTCGCTCCCACCCCGCCCCTTGCCGCGTTCACCGCCGCCACCCTCGCCTTCGCCGCTGGCATTGCGGTGGCACTTGACGCAGTTCTTCAGGTCGGCAATGCCCTCTTCCTCGTGCTGGCTGCGGATGTTTGCTGGCGTGTGCTCGTGGCATCCGTAGCAGGTGTAACGGGTGGTGTCGTTACCGACGTGACAGGTGACGCACGACGCGTTGTGGTCACCGTCCAGCTCGAAGAACTTCGCATGGTCGAAGGTGGCCGGCTTCCAGGCCTCGGGGTGGTGGCACTGCCCGCAACCCACCGTCAGTGAGCGGTGCATCGCGTTATCGGGCTTGGTGTGGCAGGTGGCGCAGTCCTGCCGCGCGGCCGGCCGAAGCAAGGCGTGGGTGAACGGCTTGCGGCTGGTCTTGGTGAGCTTGGGCCCCGCGTGGTCACTGTGGCAGGCCATGCAGTCCTGCTGCGACAACTGCTGGTGGAATGAGGTCTTGAGGCCGCGTTGCGGCAGTGCAGCGCCCTTGGTTGTGCGCATGCCGATGTCGGGCAAGGCGTGGCAGGTGATGCACTTCTGCGCGGTGGCGCCGTGCCACGCGGTGTGGCAGGCGAAGCAGTCGGTGCCCAGCTCGCTGTGGCCTGCCACCAGCGGACCGGGAGCGACCATCAGGTGCGGGTAGGCGAACGCCAGAGCGACCAGCGCCAGCAGGTTGACCACGATCGTCCAGAACAGCCAGCCACGCTTCATCACCAGCTCCAGAAAAGGAAGGTGGCGACGATGTGCGCCGTGGCCAACACGGCAAAAGCCAGTGTGATCGGGAAGTGGATGACCCGCCAGCGCTTGACGACGTCGAAGGTCATGCTGTCCCAGTAGGTGCGCTCGTCGAGCTGTTCCGGGGTCAGCCCCTGTTCACGCATCTGCGCTCGGGTCTCGTCGAGCCGGCGCTTCGATCGAGCCAGCAGGTACTTGCCCGTCAGCCCACTGCCGACATTGATCAGCATCGCCCAGACCGCCAGCCAACCCAGGATCGCGTTGAAGTGGATGCCGGCGTGCACCAGCACCAGAAGCGACCCGAGCCAAGCCAGCGACTCGTGCCAGCGCAGAAACTGCGCCGGCTTGCCGACGGTGATCACCTTGCGCTTGCGCAGCGAGTAGCTGACCGAGCCGAGGATCAGCACGACGCCCGGAATACCCAGCCAGCGGCCAATCCACACGATGTCGAGCAGGTGCAACGCCGCGTCGATGAGCAGCGCCACCGCAGCCAGTGCCGCGAGGCTCAGGACGAAGGGCAGCACTTCGCGGCGGATGAGTCGTGCCTGCATCACGCCTCCAGGACCAGATCCGAAGTGGGACGACCCACGCACAGCAGGCAGCAGCCGGGTGTGATGTCGTGGTCAGGCTTGCTGTCGTAGTGCACCGTGCCGCTGGCGAGGCGGGTCTCGCAGGTGCCGCAGCTTCCCGAGCGGCAGCCCGAATCGACGGCCACGCCATGGCGATCGGTGAAGTCGAGCAGGTTGGCGTCGTGCCCGTCCCACACGAGCGTGCGATCGCTGCGGCTGAAGCTGATGTCGAAGCGTGTGGCGGGCGCGCTCGGCACAGCGATGGCTGCTGGTGCAGGCACCTTCACCGACGCCGGACCGAAG
>VYKX01000155.1_pt1 | contig 18395 bp, 17 predicted proteins | sample 5114471 | NCBI WGS metagenome assembly VYKX01 (sample SAMN12291785, study PRJNA351875) | freshwater metagenome | isolation source: freshwater lake | place: USA: Michigan, Gull Lake | collected 2013-08-08
GGTGCCGCTGGCGGCGCTCGAGGCCGAGCGGGCCCGCCTCGCGGGCCAGGGCGTGCTCGACCGGCTGGACCAGACCTGTGCGGGCGGCGAGGCGTTGGCGCTGCGCACCACGCGCCCGGACGGCGGCGAGGAGATCCTGACCTCCATCACCCCGGTCCGGACCGCGTTCGGCTGCTTCGCGCTCGTCACCGCCCATTCGGCGCCGCGCTTCCTCGGAACCGCGCTCGGGCGCCCCTACTGGCGCACGCCCGAGGTGCAGGCGGCGTTCGTCATCTATCTCGCCATGGCTGGCCTGATGCTCGCGATCGTGTTCGGCATCCGGCAGAGCCTGCGCCGATTCGGCGGGCTCGCCCGCGCCATCGCGACCGGCGATCCCGGCGCCGGCTCCTTCGTGGCCCGGAACACGGTTCCCGAACTGGAGGGCGTGGCCGCGGACTTCGACCGGCTGGTCGGCGCGCTCCATGCCTCGGCCGACGCGCTGCGCCGTGCGGCCGAGGACAACGCGCACGCGCTCAAGACCCCCATCGCCGTCATCCGCCAGGCGGCCGAGCCGCTGAAGCGGGTCGTGCCGGCCGACGACGCCCGCGGGCAGCGCGCGCTGGACCTGATCGAGCGGTCGGTCGACCGGCTGGACGGCCTCGTCTCCTCCGCCCGGCGGCTCGACGAGGAGGCGGCCGACCTCCTGTCCATCCGCGCCCGTCCGGTGGACGTCGCCGCGGTCGCGCGGCGGGTGCTGGACGGCTACGCGGCCGTGCTCGCCGGCCGGGGGCTGCGGCTCGACCTCGACATCGCGCCCGTGGCGACCGCCCTCGCGACGGACGATCTCGTCGAGACGGTGCTGGAGAACCTGCTGGAGAACGCCGCCGGATTCTCGCCGCCGGGCGCGCTGCTCACCGTCGGCGTGACGGTCGGGGACGATCGCGTCGACCTCGTCGTCGCCGACCGCGGTCCGGGGGTGGAGCCCGGCAACATCCATCGGATCTTCGACCGCTACGTCTCGCTCCGCCCGGCCGAACAGCCGTCCGGCGCCGCGCACTTCGGGATCGGGCTTTGGATCGTGCGGCGAAACGTCGCCGCCGTCGGCGGACGGGTGACCGCAGCCAACCGTCCCGAAGGCGGCCTGTCGGTTCGCGTCCGCTTCCGCGCGGCCCCCGCCCGCGGGACCGGTAACGATTGATCAATCAATGCGCCGCTACCGTCCCTGTGACATTGTCGGGCGCTCACCGTGCCCCCGAGAACAGGCAGGGGTCTCGCGCGTGGCGACGCACGACCGGAGCAGGGACGTTCCCGAAGGCGAAGGCCGTCTGACGTGGTCGCTGCGCCTGTTGCGGCAGACCCGCTCGCGGGTCTCCGTCTTTTGCCTGCGCCTCGCCGGGATCGACCGGATCCGCGCCGAAGGGGTTCTCGCGGCGGAGGTCGGCGGGAGCGCCGTCGTCGACTGGCTCACCGACCAGCGTGTCACCTTGATGATGATCGATCCCCCCGGCGAGGGGCACGCGTCGGCCGCCGTGGAGCGGGTGGCGCGGCGGCTCCTGTCCGAGGCCGGCCCGCCCGGCGGTTCCGCCCACGTCGAATTCGCCGCGCTGCACGGTCCCGCCGACGAGATCGGGGAGCCGGAGGAGCTGATGATGCGCCTCGCCGCCACCCCGGCGGCCGTCGTCCGGCGGTCGGCGGCGGAATAGCGCCCGGTCCTCACAGCGGGAGGCGGATGGTCGCCCTGAGCCCGCCGTGGGGCGAGGTCTCCAGCACGAGGTCGCCGCCGTGCCCGCGCACCACGTCCCGCGCGATGGCGAGGCCCAGCCCCGCCCCGCCGGTGTCGTGGTTGCGGCTCTCCTCCAGACGGAAGAAGGGTCGGAACACCGCCTCGCGCATGTCGGGCGGGATGCCCGGCCCGTCGTCGTCCACATGGATCTCGACGACCGGCCCGTAGCGTCGCGCGGTCACCCAGCAGCGCCCCGCGTAGCGCACCGCGTTGGCGACGAGGTTGGCGAGACCGCGGCGCAGCGCGTTGGGCCGCACGTCCATGACCAGCCCCTCGGGAACCGTCGCCTCGACGTCCGCCCCCTCGCGCCGCGCGTCGGCCAAGAGGTCCGCGATCAGGCGGCCGAGGTCGGTCGCCACCGTCGTCTCCCCGCCCTCGCCGCGGGCGAACGCGAGATAGCCCTCGACCATCGTCTCCATCTCCGCGACGTCGGCGCGCAGCGCCTCGACGTCGGGGCCGTCGCCCATCATCGCCATCTGGAGCTTCATGCGGGTCAGCGGCGTGCGCAGGTCGTGGCTCACACCCGCCAGCATCTCGGTCCGCTGCACGAGCTGGCGCTGGATCCGGTCGCGCATGACGAGGAAGGCCGCTGCCGCCTTTCGCACCTCCGACGCGCCCTCGGGACGGAAGTCCTTCACCTCCCGCCCCTTGCCGAGCCGGTCGACGGCTTCGGCCAGACGGCGGATCGGGCGGATCTGGTTGCGCATGAACAGGATCGCGACGCCGATCAGCACCAGCGCGCTGCCGATCATCCACAAGATGAAGATGTAGGTGGTGGGGCTGAACAGCCGCCGCTCGGGCGACAGGACGCGGAGCACGCCGTCGGAGAGCTGGACGCGCACCTCGTACCATTCGTGGGCGATGCGGGTGTTGATGGTGAACGGCCGGCGGACCTTCCGCTCCAGCGCCTGGGCCAGCGTCGTCTCCAGCGTGCCGACGAAGCGCTGGCGTTCGGGCGGAAGCCGCGCGCCGGGCTCCAGCGTCACGATCAGGTCCGTCGTGCGGGCGGCGCGCGCGATCGTGTCCGACCGCTCGCCGGCGTTCGCGTCCAGCTCGATCTCCTCGATCACGAAGGCGATCTCGCCCGCCACCGCGAAGGCGAGGCGGTCGATCATGGTCTCCCAGTGCCGGTCGTAGAACACGAAGGTGGCGACCATCTGGGCGAGGATCACCGGCGTCAGGAGGATCAGCAGCGAACGCGCGAAAAGAGAGCGCGGCAGGATCCGCTTGATCCAGCGCAAGGGTCCGCGCCGCCGGTCGGCGACCTCGTCGATGTCGCCCGCCGATGCCGTCATCCGTCGGGCCTCAGCACGTAGCCCTCGCCGCGGGCGGTCTGGAGATAGCGCGGCTCCTTCGGATCCGGCTCGATCTTGCGGCGCAGGCGCGTCACCTGCACGTCGACCGCCCGTTCGCCGCCGTCGATGCCGACGCGGCCGACGAGGTCCTCCCGCGACATCACGGTGCCCGGTGCCGCCGCGAGCGCCCGCAGCAGCGCGGCCTCCGCCTGGGTGAGGTGCACCGGCCGGTCGCCCTCGCGCAGCTCCTCGCGCCCGGCGTCGTAGACCAGCGGGCCGAGGCGGAGTTCCGTGGCGGGAACCGGCGGGCGCGGCACGCGGCGCAGGATGGAGGTGATCCGCAGGACCAGTTCCCGCGGCTCGAACGGCTTGGCCAGATAGTCGTCCGCCCCGGCCTCCAGCCCCGCGATCCGGTCGTCAGGGCCGCCGCGTGCGGTCAGCAGCAGGATCGGCACGTCGCGCGTGCGCCGCAGGTCCCGGGTGAGGTCGAGGCCCGTCTCGCCCGGCATCATCACGTCGAGCACGATCAGGTCGACCTCGAACACGGCGAGGCGGGCGCGCGCCTCGGCCGCGTCGCGGGCGACGGTGACCAGGAACCCGTTCTCGCTCAGGTACCGGCGCAGCAGCTCCCGCAGGCGGTTGTCGTCGTCAACCACCAGGACGTGGGGCATCCCGTCCGACACCGCCGCCCCCCCCTCAGCGCCCGGCGAGAATCGCCTCGGCCGCCGCCTGCACGGCGAAGGCCTCGGCGATCGTGGCGAGCCGGTGGGGCCGTCCCTCGACCATGGCGTGGAGTTCGTCGAGTTGGGCCTGTGCGGCCCGCCAGCGGACGTCCTCGACCGAGCCCAGCGCCAGCGTCTCCCACCCGCCGTCGCCCCGCCGGTCGGCCAACGCCCAGTCGCGGATGCGCAACGCGCCCGCCGTGCCCTCGACCGTGAACAGGTTGCGGTCGTCGTCCGGCCCGTCGACCGCGCCGTCGATCGCGAAGGGGAGCGTGCCGGCGGTGAGCCGAGCCGCCACCCGGCGTTCCGACGCGCCGCCCCGGGGGTGATCGACCCGGGCGCACTCGACCGCGAGCGGACCGCCGACGCGCAGCGCCGCGAACAGGAAGTGGGACACGACCTCGCGCACGAACCCGCCCTCCGCCCGCCCGTCGAGCCAGGGGGCGGCCGCCTTCTGCCAGGGCCGCGGCCAGGCGGCGAAGCGGACGAAGAGGTCCAGCGCCGTGGGGGTGCCGACGGCACCGTGGCGGATCTCCTCCTCCAGCGCGCGGAAGGCGGGGGAGGCGGCGAGGGAGAAGTTGACCGCGGCCCGCGCTCCCGGCCGGGCCGCGCGGTCGGCGAGATCCCGCCCGGCGTCGAGGTCGGCGGCAAGCGGCTTCTCGCAGAAGAGGGGCCTTCCCCGCTCCAGCGCGGCGAGTCCGTGGCCGACGTGGCTGGCGGGCGGGCTCGCGACATAGACGCAGCCCACGCCCGGCGCGTCCATGGCCGCCTCGGCCGTGTCGAAGGCGGGGGCGTTGGGCACGGCGGCGCGGGCACGGGCGACGGCCGCCGGGTCGGGATCGAAGAGGCTCGCGACGAAGAATCCGGGATGGGCGGCGATGCGCTCGACCATACGCAGGCCCATGATGCCGAGCCCGACTATCGCGACCCCGTAGGCCTTCTGCACGGCCGGTCCCTTCCGCTGCGAGAGGCCCCGACTGTAGGGGGTGCCGGCCGTCGTGGGAAGTGCGCGGGACGGGCGGGTCCGTGTAGCCTGCGGCGGACCGTGCGAGGGGGGACGACCATGGCCGCCGGCCGCGAACACCGCTACCGCATCCGCGTGCGCTGGACCGGGAACCGGGGGACGGGCACGTCCGCCTACCGTGCCTACGGCCGCGACCACATGGTGGAGGCAGACGGCAAGCCGCCCATCCCAGGCTCCTCCGACCCCGCCTTCAGCGGCGATCCCGCCCGCTGGAACCCGGAGGACCTGCTGGTCGCCGCACTCTCGGCCTGCCACCAGCTCTGGTACCTGCACCTGTGCGCGGAGGCCGGGGTGGTCGTCACCGCCTATGTGGACGCGGCCGAGGGGACGATGACGGAGGAGGCCGACGGCGGCGGGCGCTTCACCGCGGTGGTCCTGCGCCCGCGGGTCACGCTGGCGCCGGGGTCGGACCCGGCGACGGCGCTCCGCCTGCACGAAGAGGCCCACCGGCTGTGCTTCATCGCGCGGTCGGTGACCTTCGAGGTGAGGTGCGAGGCGGAGGTGGGTGTTGAGGGGCGGTAAATTACGACACTGTCACCGGGCTTTCAAGCATAGCACAGCTCCTTTATTGAAAGCGATTAACGACGCTCGGCGGCAAGAGACAGTGCGCGATCCATTATTCCTCTCACTGAACTTTCGATTTCTTTCCAATTCTGCAAGTACACTCTTCGGTAAAATATTTCTATTCTGAGAGAACGGTCGGCAGAAAGAATTTGATGCGTGCAGTATGGGACACTTATTAGTCCACAAGGGTTTCTTGGGGTACAATGGCGATTTAACTGCTCGTCCGTTGGATCTGGGACTAGGTGGTTGGTACACCCAATATAGCGAGTTATACCTTGGCCATCTTCTTCAAAGTACCAATCATCCCATCGCGCCAATTCAGAATACCATCTGAACTCGGGAGGCCGCGCCGTGACCCTCTCCATAACATGTGGTAAAAGAAAACTTTCTCTTATTCGAAATGAAAAAAGATCTAGATCATTACTGTCAGCTTTCTCGAGTCGATCCCACAGCGTTTCAATCTGATTTTGTCGGGAGTACCTGAGCTGAAATTTCATGCTACCTGCCATACCTATAGAAAGTCTCAGTGATTTCTGCTGATCTGTAAGAAGTTCCAAACCAAAAATCGAAACTCGGATGACTTTGTTCACCGTTCTGTATCGAAAAGAGTCTGAGTTTTCTCGGTTGATGGGCGAGAAATCCGGGAAAAGACCATCAAGAATGAGTACACTATTCAAACCATGCCGCCTTGAAATGTCAGACAAGTAAGCATCAGGCAGCAACATTTCAGACTCCCCGATGCGAACTGGCACAAGCGGTCCGAGATCACCGGGCGCCCGCGATGCGGCAACGCTGCTGCTCGACCACCCCTTGTTCCATTGGACAGGGTCGGATGTCGCGATCGCCTCGGCACCGCTTCGTGACGGAGTGCTTTTCCACGACGTCTGAGCTGCCCCGATCTGCGCCCCGAAGAGCAGGACGATAACGGCGCCGATGGCCGACCAACTCTTCATCGCAGGATCATCCCCTCAAGCATCTCGGGCACCGGAGGCCTACCGGATCCAGTCATCATCACGTGCCTTGTATCGAGCGATGTGGACGATAACAGAATTTGAGTGTTCGAACGCCGGGGGCACAGTGCCGAATGGCAACCAACCTCCATCACCCGAAGCCATGGGAACGATGTGACGACATGACGCCATGGGTCCGGCATCCGCCCTTTCCCTCCGAAACGCAGCGTCGGCGCCCCTCGCCCAGTCGGATCAAATCCCGACGCTTATCATGGATTTTGATCGAACTCGGCCGTGACGCAACGATAAATTGTCCAAACCCGATCAGATCATCGCTTTTGCGTGCACCACGCGCAGGCATGATCATCCCCTCCTATCGACCTGCCCGACCGCGCGACCAGACCGCCAGGATGCCATGAGCGAAGAGCCCCACTCCCCGGAAGCGGAATTGCGGTGACAGTTTACTTGATCATCCAAGACAAAGTTAACTGTCACCGATTACGGTTCGCCGCTCAGCCCTTTCGCAATCGCCAGACCCGGTAGAGCGTGTCCTTCGCCGCGATCTCGGGCGTGGACATGGCCCTCGCCGTGGTGGCGATCCGGTCGACGGCTATCCGCTTCTGCACCACGATCAGAAAATTCGGTGACAGTCGACTCATTCGTGATCACGAAAGTAAACTGTCACCGAAATTTCTCCTGTCACCGAAAGTTCTCCCGACGCTCGTCGAGGATCCGACGCATGCGTTCCAGCGCGTCCAGGCTTGTCGTGACCTCTTCCGACGGAACGAGGCGCGCGATCACGGCGAAAACCGGCGACAGGGCCGCGATCGCGGCCGCACGCGCCGCGTGGCCATCCGCCGTCAGTTCCACGCGCTTCGACCGACCGTCGGTCGCATCGGGCGTGATGCGGACGTGACCCGCGCGCTCGAGATGAGAAAGCGTGTTGGTGATCGCCCCCTTGGTCACCTGCATCGCCCGGGCGATCCTGAGCGGCGTCTGCCCGTCGCCGACGCGGGCGAGATGGTTGAGGACACCGAACTGCGACGCGGTCATGCCGACCGGCAGCACGCGCTCGAGCATGCGGCCGGACAACTGGGCGAGGATCGCCACTTCTGTGAACCAACGGAAGAGGCGCGCGATCTGCGCCCCTTCGACCTCTTGCGTCATGCCGTCCTGATCCGTGATGCGACGGGCCACCGGGGGGCGCCCTTGACCGGCGCACCATACCCCAGTCGCGCGAACATCTGCAGGGTCTCGCCCGCGCCGACGTTCAGGTCCGCCCGTATGCCGGCGAAGTGCGGCGCCATTTCGGGAAACTCCTGCAAGGCCTGGCTGAGGGGCTGGATCCCGACGCCGGCCGCCGTGGCCGCGAGGTTGGCCCGCACGTAGTCGCGCCCGGCACCCACCTGATCGACGCGCGTGTTGGCCGGTGTGGTGAACCAGACGAAGGCCATGGCCGTGTCGAAGCCGACCCGCATCGCATCGGACTTCGCCCGGAAGGACGCGGACCCCTTATCGAGCATCGCCGCCCGGTCCAGAAGCCCCGCGATCGACAAGCCCTCTATCATGGGACCGACCAGCGAGATCCCGTCCGGATTGGCTTCGACTTCCGCCCGCCCGATGCGCATCAGATCGACGCTTTCCTTCGCGGTCGCATGGGTGGTGATTTCGAGATGCATCGCATCCCACGAGCGCCGACGCAGGGCCGCGACCCGGTCGGGATCGTTGGTGAACCCCGTCGCCGTGCGCGAGGCCACGGCCACGATCGACCGCAACGTGTCCTGGGAAACCGGTCGGGCGGTGTCGAAGGCGTTCCGGTTGGTGCGGCGGTAAAGGGTCTGCGCGAACAAGGGGTCGGTCGCCACCTGCCGATCGCGGGCAATTTCGAGTGTCGCGACGGGACGATCGTCTAGGTTCGATCCTGGCTCGCCCTGGGGGAAGAGGGCGACGTCGGTCGAATACCCGTCGGCCGCCGCCGCCTGGACGAACAGTTCGATGAAGCAGCCGAGCCCGATCGTGATCTGCCGGTCGAAGGGGTCGGTGTGCGGCAGGCGGCGGTCGGCCTGACAGGTGAGCGTGACCGCATCCGGGCGCGACAGATCGACCAGCCAGGGCTGGAGGTTGTGCGGATTGGGCGCGAGAACTGCGAAGGACAAGGCCCGGCGGCGGGGGTCGCTCTCCGCGCGCCCGGCGTCGGCCCAGGGGCGACGGGCACCGGCGGGATCGCGGGTCGCGGCCCACAACGTGCCGCCGGCGGCCGCGAGGATGACGCCGCCACCGGCGACGGCGAGGAAATTTCGACGCGCGATCATCGGATGCTCCCTAGTTCAATGTTCAACTATGTAGTTGAACATTGAACGACATGCAAGCGGATCGATGCGACGATCATCCGGTCTCAGCGCGCGGACACGGCGTGCGGCGCCGAACCACGATCGCGTTCCCGCTCCGGCTTCGACCGATGAACGTGTTCCCAGGGCCGTGTCCCACGCGATGGCGTCGGAGCCGGCCGCGCGCGGAGCCCCCGGCGGAGCGCAGCGCGCGCCCGGCGGTTCCGCTGGGCGGCAATCGCCGGTCCCCGGTAGAGGTTCGGGTCGCCAAACCTGGCCCCTCCCCCGGCGACGGGACGTTCGGCCGGCCGCGTCCGAGCGGATGACGCTCCTATCTCGCCGCCTCCGCAGCCGGATCTCGGGCATCGTCCATGCAGCATCCGGACGGCAAGACCGCGCAGATCGGTCGCGAACCCGTCGCGCGCCTCAGCCCTTGCGCAACCGCCACACCCGGTAGAGCGCGTCCTCGGCCACGATCTCGGGCGTGGACTTGGCCTTCGCCGTGGTGGCGATCCGGTCGACGGCGATCCGCTTCTGCACCACGATCAGCAACTCGCCCCCCTTGGTCAGCCGGCCGGGACCCAGCGTCACGAGGCGCTCCACCGTGCCGAGGTCCTCCGCCTTGCCGCGGTGGATCGGCGGGTTGGACGCGATGAGGCGATAGCCGGCCCCGGCCTCGGCCGGGGAGGTGCCCAGCGCCAGTCCCGCGTCGGGCACGTTCTCCTTCGCCGCCGCCAGCGCCATCGCGTCCGCGTCGAAAAGGTCGAGCACCACGCCCGGCTGGCGGTGGCGGATCGCGGCCGCGACCACGCCCGTTCCGCAGCCGTAGTCGAGCGCCCGCTCCCCCGCCTTGAGATGCGGCAGCACGCCGAGCAGAAGGCGGGTGCCGGGGTCGAGTTCCCCCTTCGCGAACAGGCCGGGGTATGTCGCGAAGGGGCGGGGGCCGCCGCCCACGTCGATCTCCACGACCGTCCGCCAGTCGGCCGGGTCCGCCTTCAGTCCCGGCACGGTCTCGGGACGGATCGCCCTCAGCACCCGGCTGTGGCGGCCGACCGCGATCGTCTCGGCCGGACCCAGCAGGGGCTCGATCCGGGCGGGTGCGGAGCGGATACCCTCGTCGTTGGGGCCGAAGACGTAGACCGGCGCCCCCGGCGCCACCGCCGAGGCGACGGCGTGGAGCGCCATGTCGAGTTCCGCCTTGGCCGGCGGCAGGCGCAGCGCGGCGGCGGCGAAGGGCTGCCCGTCGATCGCCCGGGCGGGCCAGACCGCAGGCGGCACGGCACCCCCCGCCCGTCGGTTCCAGGCGGAGACGCGGGACCCCGCCATGGCGAAGGCGCGGCCCACCGTGCCGTCGCCGTCGCCGGCGACCAGGATCGAGGCGGCGGGAAGATCGGGGGCGAGGTCCGCCATCAGGCGGGCGGCGAGGTCGTCGGGTCGGGTCGGCATGGATCCCTCATAGGGCCTCGCGCGGGCGAGGGCCAGCGGATAGGCTCCCGCCACCCGCCCGTTCCCCCGCCACCCGCACGTTCCGAGCCGCCATGACCCGCCGCCGCATCCTCATCGACACGGATCCCGGCCACGACGACGCGATCGCGCTGCTGCTGGCACTGGCCTCGCCGGAGGAGATCGAGGTGCTGGCGATCACCACGGTCGCCGGCAACGTGCCGCTGGAGCGCACGACCGGGAACGCGCTGAAGGTGCTGGAACTGACCGGGCGGACGGACGTGCCCGTGGTCCCCGGCTCCCGCCGGCCGCTGGTGAAGGATCTCTTCACCGCCGAATACATCCACGGGCAGACAGGAATGGACGGGCCGGTGCTTGCCGAGCCCGTCACCGCACCCGCCGCCGGCCACGGGGTCGACCGGATCGTCGAGGTCCTGCGGGCCGAGCCGGCGGGCACGGTGACGGTCTGCACGCTCGGACCCATGACCAACCTCGCCGCCGCCCTCCAGCGCGCACCCGACGTGGCATCCCGCATCGCCCGGGTGGTGGCCATGGGCGGGGGCGTGTTCGAGGGCGGAAACGTGACCCCGGCGGCGGAGTTCAACATCTTCGTCGATCCGCACGCGGCCGACGTCGTGTTCCGCTCGGGCGCGCCGATCACGCTGGTCCCGCTCGACACCACCCACCGCTGCCTGTCCACCCGCGACCGGATCGAGCGGTTCCGCGCGCTGGGTACGCGGGTGGGGCGGGTGACGGCGGAGTGGCTCGATTTCTTCGAACGGTTCGACGTCCAGAAGTACGGATCGGACGGCGGACCGCTGCACGATCCTTGCGTGATCGCCTGGCTGATCCGGCCGGAGCTGTTCCGGGGCCGCGACTGCAACGTGACCATCGAGACGGCGTCGCCGCTGACCGTCGGGATGACGGTCACCGACTGGTGGCAGGTGACCGGCCGACCCCACAACGCCTTCGTGACGCGCGAGGTGGATGCGGACGGGTACTTCGACCTGCTGACGGAGCGGATCGGGCGGTTGTGAGGGGAGGGCGACGGCATCCTTCCTGTTGCACTGCACCGAAACCCGGCATTGAATGAGGGTGCGGTGCAACAAGGGGATGGCGCGCATGGCCTCGACACTCATCAAGGGCGCCATCGGCATCATGACGGGCCTCAAGGGGCCGGCCGGGCGCCGCACCGGCGATATCCGGGTCGAGGGCGGGCGCATCGCCGCGCTGGGCGATCTGGCACCGCTGCCGGGCGAGCGGGTGATCGACGCGGCCGGCTGCGTGGTCTATCCGGGCCTCGTCTCCACCCACCACCACCTGTTCCAGTCGATGCTGAAGGGCATTCCGGCGGGGCTCCACCTGCCGCTGTTCGGCTGGCTACGGGAGGTGCCGTTCAGCCACTGGAACCGCCTCGACCGCGAGGCGATGGAGGTGGGGGCGACGGTTGGGATCGCGGAACTGCTGCTGTCCGGCGCCACCACCATCGCCGACCACCACTACATGTTCGCCGCCCACTACGACTTCGACCCCGCCGACCTGCTGTTCGAGGTGGCGGCGCGGTTCGGGGTGCGGTTCGTGCTCTGCCGGGGCGGGCAGACGAAGACCCGCACCTTCGACACGCCCGACATCCTGCCGATGCCGACCGAGCCGTTGGACGCGATGATCCGCGGGGTGGAGCGGGCGGCCCAGCGCCACCACGATTCCTCGCCGGACGCGATGAAGCGGGTGGTGTTCGCGCCGACCACGCCCCCCTGGTCGGTCGACCAGGGGGAGCTGCGGGAGATCGCGCAGGCGGCGCGGGGGCTGGGCCTTCGGCTCCACAGCCATTTGTCGGAGACGACGGACTACGTGAAGTGGGCGCTCGACGTCCACGGCAAGCGGCCGATCCACTGGATCGTCGACCACGGCTGGCTGGGGCCGGACGTGTGGTTCGCCCACCTCGTCCACATGGAGGAGGACGAGATCCGCATCCTCGCCGAGACGGGGACCGGGATGGCGCACTGCCCGCAGTCGAACTGCCGGCTGGGCTCCGGCATCGCGCCGGCCGATCTGCTGGACCGCATGGGCGGCACGGTCTCGGTCGCGGTGGACGGGGCGGGCTCGAACGAGGCCGCCGACATGATCTCCGAGATGCACTCGGCCTGGCATGTCCACCGGGCGGCCAAGGGGGCGGACGCGGTGTCGGTCGACGACGTGGTCCGCTGGTCGACCGCGGGCGGGGCCAAGGTGCTGGGCCTGCCGTCGGTCGGCACGATCGAGGTGGGGCAGCAGGCCGACCTCGCGGTGTTCGACCTGACCCATCCGCGCTACGCCGGCCTGCACGATCCCCTCATCGGGCCGGTCGCGTCCGCCGGCACGCCGCACCTTCGTTGCGTGATGGTCGCCGGGCGGACGGTGGTGGAGGAGGGGGCGATCCCGGGGCTCGACATGGCGGCGCTGGCGGCCAAGGCCCGCGACGTGGTCGCCCGCGTGGCGCGGCGCTGAGGGGGAGGGGCGGGGGATGCTGACGACGAAGCAGACGGTGCTGCGGCGGTTCTGGTACGCGGTGATGCCGCTCGCCGACCTCGCGGACGGACCCAAGCCCTTCCGGCTGATGGGCGAGGACATCGTCCTGTTCCTCGACGAGGACGGAAAGCCCGCGGCGCTGAAGGATCGCTGCGTCCACCGGACGGCGAAGCTGTCGAAGGGCTGGTGCGACAAGGGCCAGCTGGTCTGCGGCTATCACGGCTGGGTCTACGACCGGACCGGCCGGGTGACGAAGATCCCGCAGTTCGCGGAAGGCCGCGCGCTCGGTCAGATGGGGACCCCCGCCTACCTCTGCGAGGCGCGCTACGGCTACGCCTGGGTCTGCCTGGACGACGCGCCGCTCGCCCCCATCTACGACATCCCGGAGGAGACGGACCTGGCGTTCCGCCGCATCCCGCAGTTCTACCATGTGTGGGAGACGGCCCCGCTCCGGCTGATGGAGAACTCCTTCGACAACGCGCACTTCTCCTTCGTCCACCGCGCGACCTTCGGCCAGCAGAGCCTGCCCAAGCCGGAGAAGTACGAGATCACCGAGACGCCCGAGGGCTTCGTGGCCGAGACGATCGTGCCGATCGCGAACCCGCCCGCCGCCCACCGCATCACCGGCTCGACCGAGCCGACGACCCGGCGGGAGATGAAGAACTTCTGGTGGATGCCCTTCTCGCGCCGGATGGACATGCATTATCCGTCCGGCATCCGGCACATCATCCTCAATTGCGCCACGCCGATCGAGGACGGGAAGATCCAGCTCGTCCAGTGGCTCTACCGCAACGACACGGAAGCCGACTGCCCGGCAGACCTGCTGATCGAGTGGGACCGGCGGATCACGGACGAGGACAAGGACATCCTCGAGGCGACGGACTGCGACGCGCCGCTCGACCAGTCCGGCGGCGCGGAAATGAACATGCCGTCCGACAAGCCGGGGCTGATCATGCGGCGCCGGCTGCTGGATCTGCTGGCCGCCCACGGCGAGACGGAGGTGCGGCGGGAGGCCTGATCGCGATCTACAACTATGGCGTGAAGATCTGGGCCTGACGTGCTACGCCTGATTCCGCGCGGGGCTTGTCGTCGGATCTTTTCGTGTCTACGATCAAATCGGTCGCGATCGAGTTCGATCCGGCGAAGAGCGCGCGGAACGCCGCCGAACGCGGGCTTCCGTTCGAAGCGGTGGCTGACTTCGCGTTCGGTTCGGCGATGATCGACCGCGACCGGAGGCATCGGGACGAGGAACGATGGATCGCCTTGGGCATCCTGAAGGGCCGCGTCCATGTGTTGATCCACATGTGGCGGGGCGGAGCCCTGAGGGTGATCAGCCTGCGCCGGGCGAACGCCCGCGAAACGCGGAGATTCGAGCGATGGCGGGAAAGCCGTTGATCCCCGATCCGGAGATGGTGGACGAGGAGAACCCGGAACTCACCGAGGCGTTCTTCGCGAACGCCCGCCCCATGGTCGAGGTCTTCCCGGAACGCGTCGCGGGCCTGGAGGCATGGCAGGCGGAGGAGCGACGTCGTCGCGGTCAGCGGGGTCCGCAGAAGGCGCCGACGAAGGTGCAGCTCACGCTGCGGGTCGACCGCGACGTGCTCGACGCCTATCGGGCGACGGGGCCGGGCTGGCAGAGCCGGATGAACGACGCGTTGCGCAATGGCATCGGCGGGGAGCCGACGCGGTGACGGCCGGTCAGCGGTACTCCAGCTTCACGACCTCGTAGCTCTTCGACCCGGCCGGCGTGGTCACCTCCACCGTGTCGCCGACCGACTTGCCGATCAGCGCACGGGCGAGGGGGGCGGTGATGGAGAGGAAGCCGCTCTTGATGTCGCTCTCGTCCTGGCCGACGATCTGGTAGGTCGATTCCTCGTCCGTGTCCTCGTCCGCCAGCGTCACGGTCGCGCCGAACTTGATCGTGCTGCCCGAGACCTTCGCGACGTCGATGATCTCGGCCCGGCTGATCTTGTCCTCGAGTTCGAGGACGCGTCCTTCGATGAAGCTCTGGCGCTCGCGCGCGGCCGTGTACTCGGCGTTCTCCGACAGGTCCCCGTGCTCCCGGGCCTCCGCGATGGCCCGGATGACGGCCGGCCGCTCGACGCTCTTGAGGTGCTTCAACTCTTCCTGGAGGCGGCTGTAGCCCGCCGACGTCATCGGAACCTTTTCCATCGTCTCCAGTCCGCGAACACAGAAAAGAAGAGCGCCGACGCCGCCCGCTCCGGCCGCGCCGCCAACGGAACTCAGTACGAGCCGCGCAGGTAGGACTGCAGAGGCGCCACGTCAAGACGGCCGCTGCGTACGGCGGCGATCGCCTCGACCGCGGCGCGCGCCCCCGACACGGTCGTGTAATAAGGAATGTTATGGGTGAGCGCCGTACGGCGCAAGCTGAAGCTGTCCGCGCGCGCCTGCGAACCTTCGGTGGTGTTGATGACCAGCTGGACGTCCCCGTCGATCATCGCATCGACGATGTGCGGCGGTCCTTCGAGGACCTTGTTGATGCGGGTGCACGCGACGCCGACGGCGGCCAGATGCTGTGCCGTCCCTTCCGTCGCCAGGATCCGGAAGCCCATTTCGATCAGCCGCCGCGCCGCGGGCACCAGCCCCGGCTTGTCGCGGTCGCGCACCGAGATGAACACCGTGCCCTCGGCCGGCAGGCGGGTGCCGGCGCCCAGCTGCGACTTGGCGAAGGCGCGGGCGAAATCCACGTCGAGGCCCATCACCTCGCCGGTCGACTTCATCTCCGGGCCGAGCAGCACGTCGACGCCCGGGAACCGCGCGAAGGGGAAGACCGCCTCCTTCACCGCCGTGTGCGGCGGGAACGGTCCGCTCAGCGTGAAGTCCGACAGCCGTTCGCCGGCCATCACGCGGGCCGCGATCTTCGCGATCGGCGTGCCCGTCGCCTTGGCGACGAACGGCACCGTCCGCGAGGCGCGCGGGTTCACCTCGAGCACGAAGATCTCGCCGTCCTTGATGGCGAACTGCACGTTCATCAGCCCGACCACGTCGAGGGCCGTCGCCAGCTGGCGGGCCTGTTCGGCGAGCCGGTCGACGGTCGGGCGGTCGAGCGAGTAGGGCGGGAGCGCGCAGGCGCTGTCCCCCGAATGGATCCCCGCCTCCTCGATGTGCTCCATGATGCCGGCGACGTAGACCTCGTGGCCGTCGGCGACCGCGTCCACGTCGACCTCGATCGCGTCCTGGAGATAGCGGTCGATCAACACGGGGTTCTTGCCCGACACCTTCACCGCCGTGCCCATGTAGCGCTCGAGCCCGTCCATGTCGCCGACGATCTCCATCGCGCGGCCGCCGAGCACGTAGGACGGGCGGATGACGACGGGGAAGCCGACCGACGCCGCCACCGTCCGGGCCTCCTCCAGCGAGCGGGCGAGGCCGTTGGCCGGCTGCTTGAGGCCGAGGCGATGGAGGAGCTGCTGGAACCGCTCCCGGTCCTCGGCGAGGTCGATGGCGTCGGGCGTCGTGCCCAGGATGGGGATGCCGGCCGCCTCCAGCGCCTGCGCGAGCTTCAGCGGCGTCTGGCCGCCGAACTGCACGATGAGGCCCAGAACCGTTCCGGAGCGCTGCTCGACCCGCACCAGCTCGATCACGTCCTCGGCCGTCAGCGGCTCGAAATAGAGCCGGTCGGAGGTGTCGTAGTCGGTCGAGACCGTCTCGGGGTTGCAGTTCACCATGATGGTCTCGATGCCGGCCTCCTTCAGCGCGTAGGCGGCATGGACGCAGCAATAGTCGAACTCGATGCCCTGGCCGATGCGGTTCGGCCCGCCGCCGAGGATCACGACCTTGCGCCGATCGGTCGGCTCGCTCTCGCACTCTGGCGCCGGCTGGCCGACGCCCGTCGGCTCGTAGCAGGAGTACATGTAGGGGGTGCGGCTCGCGAACTCCGCCGCGCAGGTGTCGATCCGCTTGTAGACCGGCGTCACGCCGGCCGCGCGGCGGGCGGCCGCCACCTCGGCGTCCGGCCGGCCGGTGATGTCGGCGAGACGCGCGTCGGCGAAGCCCATCGACTTGAGGCGCGACCAGCCGGTCGCGTCCGTCGGCAGGCCTTCGTGGCGCACGGTCTCCTCGGCGCGGACGATCTTCTCCACCTCGCGCAGGAACCAGGGATCGATCTTGCACGCCTCGTGCACCGCCTCGACGGTGGCGCCGTGCCGGAACGCCTGGGCGACCACGAGCAGCCGGTCCGGAACCGGCTTCGACAGCGCCGCGCGGATCGCGTCCGCGTCGTTCGGCCCGCCGTTCACGCCGGGGATCTTGACCTCGTCGAGGCCGGCGAGCCCGGTCTCCATCGACCGCAGCGCCTTCTGGAGCGATTCCTGGAAGGTGCGCCCGATCGCCATCGCCTCGCCGACCGACTTCATCGACGTCGTCAGCATCGCGTCCGCGCCGGGGAACTTCTCGAAGGTGAAGCGCGGCATCTTGGTCACGACGTAGTCGATCGTCGGCTCGAAGGCCGCCGGGGTCGTGCCGGTGATGTCGTTGGTGAGTTCGTCGAGCGTGTAGCCCACGGCCAGCTTGGCGGCGATCTTCGCGATCGGGAACCCGGTCGCCTTCGACGCGAGCGCCGAGGAGCGGCTGACGCGCGGGTTCATCTCGATCACGACCATGCGGCCGGTGGCCGGATCGACGGCGAACTGGACGTTCGACCCGCCGGTGTCGACCCCGATCTCGCGCAGGACCGCGATCGAGGCGTCCCGCATGATCTGATATTCCTTGTCGGTCAGCGTCAGCGCCGGGGCCACGGTCACGCTGTCGCCGGTGTGGATGCCCATCGGGTCCACGTTCTCGATGGCGCAGACGATGATGCAGTTGTCCGCGCAGTCGCGGACGACCTCCATCTCGAACTCCTTCCAGCCGAGCACCGACTCCTCGATCAGCACCTCGCCCACCGGCGAGGCGGCGAGGCCGCCCTCCACGATCTCCTTGAACTGGGCCTTGTTGTAGGCGATCCCGCCGCCGGTTCCGGCAAGCGTGAAGGAGGGGCGGATGATGGCGGGCAGGCCCGTCGCCTCCAGCGCCTCCTGCGCCTCCTTGAACGTCCGCACCATGCGCGACCGCGGGCTTTCCAGCCCGATCTTGTCCATCGCCTCGCGGAAGAGCAGGCGGTCCTCCGCCTTCTTGATGACGTCGGTCTTCGCCCCGATCATCTCGACGCCGAGGCGGGCGAGGGTGCCGTTCTCGGCCAGCGCGATCGCGGTGTTCAGCGCGGTCTGGCCGCCCATCGTGGGAAGCAGCGCGTCCGGCCGCTCCTTCTCCAGGATCTTCGCGACGATCTCGGGCGTGATCGGCTCGATGTAGGTGGCGTCGGCCAGGCCCGGGTCGGTCATGATCGTCGCCGGGTTCGAGTTCACCAGGATCACCCGGTACCCTTCGGCCTTCAGCGCCTTGCAGGCCTGCACCCCCGAATAGTCGAACTCGCAGGCCTGGCCGATGACGATGGGACCGGCGCCGATGATGGCGATGGACCGGATGTCGGTGCGCTTTGGCATGAGGTCTCCGCGAGGGCGCGCGTAGGGATCCCCGAACCCGAGGGGTCGCGGCCGGCCGCAGGGTCTATCCCGAAACGCATCGGAAGTTCAAGGCCGCCCGGCGCGGGACCGTCCCGCGGAACCATCGCCGCGCCCGCATCAACGGCCGGCCGGTCGCGCAGTTCGGCGGGACCGGTCACGGCGTCCCCGTCGATCTCGAGACCCGGCGCGGCGCGCGGCGGTCGGACGGTCGGTCCGGGTTCGACCCCGCGTCCATGAGCGACCCTCCGCTCGGCACGGCGGCCATCGGCGATGCC
>VYKX01000156.1_pt1 | contig 18370 bp, 14 predicted proteins | sample 5114471 | NCBI WGS metagenome assembly VYKX01 (sample SAMN12291785, study PRJNA351875) | freshwater metagenome | isolation source: freshwater lake | place: USA: Michigan, Gull Lake | collected 2013-08-08
TGCGGGAGGTGGTGCTTCAGGCGCCGGCCCGTTAGCCTTCGGTCGAATGGTGAGCGACTCGCGCAGGTCGCTTATCTGGACGTTCATGGTCTGCAGGGTCGACAGTGTCATCTTCTGCACTTCAAGCGCCTGGATGGTCGCACCGAGCATGCGGGCGTTCTGCTCCAGCCAGAACTGGATCGTGCGCAGTTCCTGGACGCGCTTGTCGAGCTCTGCAGGATCGAGTGTGGGAGCCACCCACTGGCCGATACCGGGCAATGCCGATCCGGCGTTCTGCACCAAGCCTTGCAAAAAGTCGAAACCCGGAACGAACGACTTGAAGCTGGGGACATCGGCCATGCGCACCTCCGTTTGGAATCGGGTTTGATTGTGCGCCCGCGCTTCGTCGACACTGCGGACGCGTCGGGGCCGGATCGCATAATGAAACGAAGATGTCGCGACGAGTCTCGCCGTCTGCCGACATCTCCTCCCTTGCCATCCCGATCACCCTGTCCCGAACGCCCTTGCATCCGCATTTCCTACCGAGGCGGTCAACCGGCCGGCCCTCGGCCGGCGTGCTGCTTGCCTTGACACTGTTGGCGTTGGCGGTCCACCTTGCGCTGCTTGGAAGCTGGCCCGAGCGCGCCGAAGCGTCGTCTGCGTCGCCGCCCCGAGCGGTGCCCGCGATGGACGTGCGCGCACTTGGCGTCCCATCCATGCCCGAGCGACGCTTGACCGAGTTTCCCGAGGCCGATGGACAGTCGCAACAGCCCGGCCAGGCGTCAGCCCATCGAGCCCGCAGCATCGCCGTGGCGATAAGCGACCCGGCGCCTGCTCTCAAGCAGAGGGTCAACGTGACTTCAGTGGGCTCGCAAGCTGCTGCGATGCCAGACACGGCAGGCGAGCGCCCCGCCGCTGAGCCTTCCGAGGTGCAGTCCCGACCCGTCGCGGATGTGGCGCAGGTCGAGCCCGCAACAGCTGCCAGCGAGGCATCACCGGCGCCGCCGTCGGCTTCAGCTGTCGCATCGCCGGACGCACCCGATAGCGCTTCGGCTGTGTCAGGTCGCGCGCCTGCAGCCTCGGCGCCGGTGGCGTTGCGCTATCCCGAGAAGCCGGTGCCCACGTACAAGACCAAGATCCCAGCGGCCTACAACGTCGAGTACGAGATCCGCCGCGGTGTCCTGACGGGCACGGGTGAGCTGTCGTGGCGCCCCAGCGGCTCTCGCTACGAAGCCCAGCTCAAGGTCGGTATCGCAGGCTTCGCTCTGCTCAGCCAGACCAGCGAGGGCGGCTTCGACGCTGCCGGCTTGGCGCCGGTGCGTTTCACCGATCAGCGCGCCCGCAAGGCGGCCCGCGCGGCCAACTTCCAGCGTGACGCCGGCAAGATCACGTTCTCGGGGCCTAAAGACGAGTTCGCCTTGCCCGCTGGCACGCAGGACCGCCTCAGCTGGATGATCCAGCTGTCGGCCATCCTGTCGGCCAACCCCAAGCTGGCCAGCCCTGGCGCAGAGGTGGTGCTCTATGTCTCGGGCGTGCGTGCCGACGTGTCGAACTGGACGCTTCGCTGCATCGGCACCGAGACGATCGAGACCGCGGCGGGACCGATGCGCACGGTGAAGTTCAGCCATGTGCCGCGGTCACCTGACGACCTGCGCTCGGAGGTCTGGCTCGATCCCACCCGACACCACCTGCCAGTGCGGGCGCGCCTGACCCAGGGTGATCAGGACGAGGGCCTCGACTTGGTGATGCTGCGGGTCAGCGGACCGCCTTGAACGCGTCATCGTCCACCTTTGCGGGTGCGGTCGGCGTCGCTTGAATCCCGGCGCGTTGTACCCATGTGCATGGGGCACGGAATCGTGCTCGTGCCCCTCGCGCCGATCCTTCGGCGTTCGACCTCTGGAGTCCTCGGATGAACATGCTCTACAACTCGGACAGCTTCGTCGTGGTGCATTTCGAAGTGCCCGCTGATGCGGCTCTGCCCGAATCCCCCGTTGCATTGATGCGCGGTGGATACGAGATCGTCGACAAGTTCGCCCGCAAGGAGATCTTTTTGGAAGGCGCCTTGGCCGAAAGCTTCAAGGATGGCGCCATGGCGTTGATCGAGACCAGCCCATCCGAGGAGGAAATGGATGCCTACATCGGTCGCTACGCCTCGCTGATGCAGCAACCCGTCGTGCTGCACTGATCGACCTGCAGGTGGTGGCCGAGGGTGTCGAGACGGAAGGCCAGAACCGCATCCTTCGCGAGTTGGGCCGCGACCGGCTCAAGGGCTTCCTGTTTGGAAAGCCGATGTCCGTCAAGGCCCTGGCCTGGTGGTCCATCGGGGGTGTCGGACCCCGATCGATCCAGTTCCGGGATTCGCTGTTCCACGACACGCAGCCGCCTGTGGTGGCCCGAATCGGCTCGCTCGACATTGGTTCGGCTGCCCCCAAGGGGCGGGATGTGTGAAGAGGGTTCCTAGAATCGGGCCATGACCAGCCAGCTCTACACCCGAGGCGCACGCCTGCCCGAGATCCTGCGTCAGCGCATCGTCATCCTCGACGGTGCGATGGGGACGATGATCCAGCAATACCGCCTCGGCGAGGCCGACTATCGGGGCGAGTTGCTGCGAGATCATCCCAAGGACGTCAAGGGCAACAACGAACTGTTGCAGTTCACGCGACCCGATGTCATCCGCGAGATCCACGAGCAGTACCTCGATGCGGGCGCCGACATCATCGAAACCAACACCTTCGGTGCCACCCGCGTCGCCCAGGACGACTATGGTCTGGCGTCGATGGCGCGCGACATGAATGTCGCGGGCGCCAAGCTCGCACGCGAGGCATGCGACAAGTTCAGCACGGCCGACCATCCGCGGTTCGTGGCCGGCGCTCTGGGCCCGACCCCGCGCACTGCGAGCATCAGCCCCGATGTGAACGACCCGGCCGCGCGCAACGTCAGCTTCGATGAGTTGAAGGACGCCTACCTGGAGCAGGCCAGCGGGTTACTCGAAGGCGGCTGCGACCTCTTCCTTGTGGAAACGATCTTCGACACGCTCAACGCCAAGGCGGCGATCTTCGCGCTCGACGAGTTGATGGAATCCACCGGCGAACGCCTGCCCGTGATCATCTCGGGCACCGTCACCGACGCCTCGGGGCGCATCCTGTCCGGTCAGACGGTCAGCGCCTTCTGGCACAGCGTGCGCCACGCGCGGCCGCTCGCCGTCGGACTGAACTGCGCGCTCGGTGCGACGCTGATGCGTCCGTACATCGAGGAGCTCTCGAAAGTGGCTGGTGACACCTTCATCAGCTGTTATCCGAACGCCGGGCTGCCCAACCCCATGAGCGACACCGGCTTCGACGAGACGCCGGACATCACCGGCAGCCTGGTCGAGGAGTTCGCGAAGAGCGGCTTTTTGAACATCGCTGGCGGCTGTTGCGGAACGACGCCCGCCCACATCGCGCAGATTGCCCGCCGCGTGTCGGCCTATCGTCCTCGGCACTTGCACGACCGGCTTCTGACGCCCCTGCTCGACACCGCGAGCGGCTAAGTGCGAGCGCCCTCGCGGGCTGCTCGGTTGCGTATCAGGCCTGGGAGAGCAGCGAGTCGATGTCGAGGCACACCTTGACCTCGTGCGGTGTGGCGCTTCCGGTGATCTCGTAGGTTTTCAGCTGGGTGTCGCGAACCACAGGCTGTTCAATGGGAAAGCCGTTGCGCCCGACGATTGAAGCCACCTGTGGCGTGTTGGCGCGCAGGCCGCGGCGCACCACGATGGCCAATTCTTCGTTCGCCAGCCGAACGAAGCTGCCGGGTGGGTACAGGCCCGTGGCCTTGATGATCGCGGCACCAGCTTCATCGGGCTTCTGGTTCTCGTCGAGGTAGGCCGACTTCGCGGCGGCGGTGGCCGACATCGCCTTGCGCGTGCGCCGCGGGCTCAAGCGCGCTGCGAACACATCGGCGCGCCGGATGAGCCGCGCAAGCTGTGAGCCTGGCGCCATGTCGTTGAGAGGGCCGGGCGGGCTGGTGTGGTGTTCGGCCACCGCGGCAAGCCAGAGCCCGTCGTCGACTCCGAGCGATGCGAGCAGGGCCGTGCCGTTGGCGGCGTGCTGCTTGATCTGCTCACGCTGCGTTGCGGAGAGCGGCGCTCCTTGCACTGCCAACTGATCCTGCAGGTTGGTCATGGCGATGTTCATCGTGAGCGCCGCACGACGCAAAGACCTGCGCCACTCCTCGGGCCAATCCTGAAGGTGTCGTGCAGCGAGCTCGGCCATCACCGCCGCCAGGATGGTGTGGTTCGCGTTGTATCTTGCCGTGTCGGTGGTCGCGACGTAGATGAGCTTGCCGAGTGATTCGTCCGCGCCGCCAGCGAGCAAGGTCATCAGTTCGTCATCGAGCTTGTCGAGGCGGCCGACAAAGTTGTCGTTTGTCGGCTCGCGCAGCATGCCGCCCAGGCGCACCGACAGCCCAGCCCAGGTGGGTGCGGGCTCGCCCCGGCGCGCGGTCACCGCAGAGTCGATGGGGATTTCGACTTCCGTTTCTGCAACGGCAATTCGACCCAGCTTGGCGTTGTTCCGCAGCATCGAATCCATCTTGGCGGCAAGCGCCTTCTTGAACGCGTCATCGTCAATGATGTCGATGTACACACCGCGCTTTTCCAGCTTCTTGAGCATGGTTTCGCTGCTGACTACTCCGCCGCGAGCCACGAGGGTCAGCCCGGATTCGTCGCGCAGCGTGAAGGGCAGCGGTTGGTTCAGTCGGATCGCCCTCGCGGGCAGCGGTACAAGGCGCATGGTGGGAACTGCGTTTTGGTAAGGCTCAGGATTGATGGGGACAGCAGACGTCACACCGCATTCGAGTTATCGGCGCGCATTGGGTGTGACTTGAGACACATCAGAGAAATCCGGCACCGAAGCGACCCCTACAATTTCGGGGTCCGCCGAGGAGCGCTGCGACGCCCCCGCCGACCCCATCGGGCCGGTTGACTGGGTTGCCAGGCTCGGCGCCGACGTGATTGGCAACGGCGCTCTTCTCATCCCCGCTGTACGCTGCGTTCGCCGCCGCGGACCCTGGGTGCTGACCGAAGACCACCTTCCTGTTGCCATGAATACCGACGCTGCCTCCCGCCCCATCTTGTCGCCCATGAAGCTGTCGGGGCTCGAACCCGTGCTGATTGGCGAGGGTGCCCTGTTCGTCAATATCGGCGAGCGCACCAATGTCACCGGGTCGAAGGCGTTTGCGCGAATGATCCTCAACGGCGAGTTCGAGCAGGCGCTCGCAGTGGCCCGCCAGCAGGTCGAGAACGGCGCCCAGATCATCGACATCAACATGGACGAGGCGATGCTCGACAGTCAGGCGGCCATGGTGCGCTTCCTGAATCTGATCGCCAGCGAACCCGAAATCGCGCGCGTACCGATCATGATCGACAGCTCGAAGTGGAGCGTGATCGAGGCCGGCCTGAAGTGCATTCAGGGCAAGGGCATCGTCAACAGCATCAGCCTCAAGGAAGGCGAGGCCGAGTTCAAGCGGCAGGCGACTCTGGTGCGCCGCTATGGCGCGGCCACCGTGGTGATGGCCTTCGACGAACAGGGCCAGGCGGATACCTTCGCGCGCAAGACCGCGATCTGCGAACGGGCCTACCGCATCCTCGTCGACGAGGTGGGGTTCCCGCCCGAGGACATCATCTTCGACCCGAACATCTTTGCCATTGCCACGGGCATCGAGGAGCACGACAACTACGCAGTCGACTTCATCGAGGCGACACGCTGGATCAAGCAGAACCTGCCCGGCGCGAAGGTCAGCGGTGGCGTGAGCAACGTGAGCTTCAGCTTCCGCGGCAACGACCCGGTGCGCGAGGCGATCCACACCGTCTTTCTGTACCACGCGATCCGTGCCGGCATGGACATGGGCATCGTCAACGCCGGCATGGTGGGCGTGTACGACGACCTCGACCCGGTGCTGCGCGAACGTGTCGAGGACGTGGTTCTGAATCGCCCGCCTCGTCTGGCCCAAGGCGAGGCGCCGCTGACTGCCGGCGAGCGGCTCATCGAGGTCGCCGAGTCGGCCAAGGGCGCCGCGAAGGACGATTCGGCCAAGCTGGCGTGGCGCAGCAAGCCGGTCGACGAGCGCCTGAGCCATGCTCTGGTGCACGGCATCAACGACTTCATCACCATCGACACTGAAGAGGTCTATCAGCGTATCAAGGCCAGCGGTGGCCGACCGCTGCATGTGATCGAAGGCCCGCTGATGGACGGGATGAACGTGGTCGGTGACCTGTTCGGTCAGGGCAAGATGTTCCTGCCGCAGGTCGTCAAGAGCGCACGGGTAATGAAGCAGGCGGTGGCCCACCTGCTGCCCTACATCGAGGCCGAGAAGGACGCGCTGATCCAGGCCGGTGGCGAGGCCAAGGCCAAAGGCAAGATCGTGATCGCCACCGTCAAGGGCGACGTGCACGACATCGGCAAGAACATCGTCACCGTCGTCTTGCAGTGCAACAACTTCGAGGTCGTCAACATGGGCGTCATGGTGCCCTGCCACGACATCCTGGCGCGCGCCAAGGTGGAAGGAGCCGACATCATCGGCCTGTCAGGCCTGATCACGCCGAGCCTCGAAGAGATGCAGCATGTGGCGGCCGAGATGCAGCGAGACGATTACTTCCGCATCAAGAAGATTCCGCTGCTGATCGGCGGGGCCACCTGCTCGCGGGTGCACACGGCCGTGAAGATCTCCCCCCACTACGAGGGGCCGGTGGTCTACGTTCCGGATGCGAGCCGAAGCGTCTCGGTGTGCAGCGATCTGCTCAGCGACGAGAAGGCGGCTGCATACATCGCGGACCTGAAGATCGACTACGACAAGGTGCGCGAGCAGCATGCCAACAAGAAGGCCATGCCACTGGTGACTCTGGCCGAAGCGCGTGCGAACAAGACGCCGATCGACTGGGCGGCCTATGTGGCACCGCAGCCGAAGTTCATCGGACGGCGGGTGTTCCGCAACTATGACCTGGCCGAGTTGGCCAACTGCATCGACTGGTCTCCGTTCTTCCAGACCTGGGACCTCGCGGGGCCGTATCCGGCGATCCTTACTGACGAGATCGTCGGCGAATCAGCCCGGCGCGTGCTGAGCGACGGGCAACGGATGCTCAAGCGACTGATCGACGGGCGCTGGCTCACAGCCAACGGCGTGATCGGCCTCTATCCCGCCAACAGCGTCGGCGACGACGACATCGAGATCTACACCGACGAGACACGAAGCGAAGTGCTGTTCACATGGCACGGTCTGCGGATGCAGACGGTGCGGCCAGTGGTCGACGGCCCCGACGGCCAGAAGCTGAACCGGCCCAATCGTTGTCTCGCCGACCACATCGCGCCCAAGGGGTCGGGTATTGCGGACCACATCGGCCTGTTCGCCGTGACCTCGGGCATCGGCACCGAGAAGAAGGAAAAGCAGTTCCTCGACGACCACGACGACTACAGCGCGATCATGCTCAAGGCGCTGGCCGACCGCCTGGCCGAGGCGTTCGCCGAACGCCTTCATCAGCGGGTACGCACCGAGTTCTGGGGCTACGCACCCGACGAGCAGTTGAGTCCCGCCGAACTGATCGCTGAGCGTTATGTAGGCATCCGCCCGGCGCCCGGCTATCCGGCCTGCCCCGACCACACCGTGAAGGCCGCCATGTTCGAGGCGCTGAACTGCGCCGACATCGGCATGGGCCTCACCGAAAGCTGGGCCATGACGCCGGCAGCCTCGGTGAGCGGCTTCTATGTCGCTCACCCCGATGCGACGTACTTCAACGTCGGCAAGATCGGCGAGGACCAGATCGACGACTGGGCACGACGCACGTCTCAGCAGGCGTCGCAGGTGCGGCGATCGCTGGCTGCGCTTCTGTAGAACACCTTCGGCGTATCGGGCCACGTCACCGCGCGCCAGCCCATCGCTGATTCCTGATCGCTACCTAGCTGTCAGCACCCGCCGGTACTGCACCGCTTCGGCGATATGGGTGATGCCGATCTGCTCGTCCTGAGCGAGGTCGGCAATCGTGCGAGCGATGCGCACCACCCTGTGATGGCTGCGCGCCGACCAGGCCAGGCGATTCGCAGTGGATTGCAGGAACGTGGCCGCCGACCCGTCGAGTCGGCAGTGCCAAGCGAGCAGGTCCCCGATCAGTTCAGCGTTCAGACGTCCCTGCCGTTCTCGTTGGAGCTTCTGTGCGGCGGCCACTCGAACTGCAACCACTGCGGTCGATTCACCCTCGGATGCGGTCATCAGCGCATCGGGTGACGCCGCGGGCACCTCGACTTGCAGATCGATGCGGTCGAGCATCGGACCGCTCACCCGGCCTTGGTATCGGCTCACCACATCGGGCGTGCAGCGGCACAGCAGTTGTGTGCTGCCGTGATGGCCACAGGGGCAGGGGTTCATCGCAGCGATCAGCTGGAACTTCGCCGGGAACTCGGCCTGGCGTGCGGCGCGGGAGATCGTCACCCGGCCCGATTCGAGTGGCTCTCGCAGTGCCTCCAGCGCGGCGCGCGGAAACTCGGGCAGCTCGTCGAGAAACAGAACGCCTTCGTGGGCCAGTGAAATCTCGCCCGGTCGCGGCGGTGAGCCTCCGCCCACCAGGGCCACCGGCGAGGCGCTGTGGTGCGGGCTGCGGAAGGGGCGCTGGCGCCAGCGCTCAGCGACGAAGCGGCCGACAAGGCTCAGCAGCGCGGCCGATTCCAGGGCCTGTGGCTCGCCGAGGGGCGGCAGCAGAGCGGCGAAGCGCTGGGCCAGCATCGATTTCCCGGTGCCCGGAGGCCCCGCCATCAACAGACTGTGACCGCCCGCGGCGGCGATCTCCAGCGCCCGCTTGGCTGCGCCCTGGCCTTTCACATCACGCAAGTCGCCTGCAGCGACATCAGCCTTCTCGGTGGTCTTGGGGATCGGCGCGGCCAGTGGCAAGTCGAGATGAAGCTCGGCTGTGGCGGGCAGCAGTGCGCGGACCACCTCCAGAAGATGCGATGCGCCATGGATCGGTGCGCCCTCCACGAGTGCAGCTTCAGCGGCACTGGCAGCAGGCAGCACCAGCGCCTTCATCGAGGCGCAGCGCTGCAGCGCCAGGGCCATGGCAATGGCCCCGCGAACGGGCCGCAGGTCGCCCGCAAGTGAAAGTTCACCGGCGAACTCGAACCGGCCCATCTGATGCGCGTCGATCTGGCCGCTCGCCGCCAGGATGCCGAGCGCGATCGGGAGGTCGAAACGCCCCGACTCCTTCGGCAGATCCGCGGGTGCCAGGTTCACCGTGATGCGCTTGTTGTGCGGGAACTCCAGCGCGCTGTTCGACAAGGCGGCGCGCACGCGCTCCCGCGCCTCTTTGACCTCGGTGTCTGCCAGACCTACGAGTGTGAAAGCGGGCAACCCGTTGGCCAGGTGAACCTCGACGGTGACCGGGGGAGCATTGAGGCCATCGAGGGCACGGCTGTGGACAACGGCGAGGGACATGGGCGAGGCTGCAGGCGCGAAGTGCGAGAAGCCTCGATGCTGCTCAACCGATGGGCTCCACGCATCCCCAAGAGGAGCGGCGTGGAGGCACCCCGAAAGGAGGATGACCGGCGCCCCGCGGTGGGGCGCACACCATCCGGACGTTTCTGGGAGCGCACCGATCGTCGCCCCATCGTGGTGCATAAAGGCTTGGCACAGATCATGCAGAACTGTCTCGCCCGAATGCAGAGCCGTCCTGGCGTCGAGCGGTTGACCCCGTGCGGCGCGTGACGGCGGTCACTCGACACCGAACCACCCTTACCTGGAGATGACCATGAAAATGGTGACTGCGATCGTCAAGCCGTTCAAGCTCGACGAAGTACGTGAAGCCCTTAGCGCCATTGGCGTGCAGGGCGTGACGGTGACCGAAGTCAAGGGCTTCGGGCGCCAGAAGGGCCACACCGAGCTGTACCGCGGCGCGGAATACGTGGTCGACTTCCTCCCCAAAGTGAAGATCGAAGCAGCCGTCGACGATGCCGTCGTCGACCGCGTCATCGATGCCATCGAGAGCGCCGCGCGCACCGGAAAGATCGGTGACGGAAAGATCTTCGTGTCTGCGCTTGAGCAGGTGATCCGCATTCGCACTGGCGAGACGGGCAAGGACGCGCTCTGAAACCCCACCGAGAGAGACAAGTCAAATGAAGAAACTCATTGCCACCCTTGCCCTCGGCTTTGCAGCCCTGGGCTTCTCGGCCGCCAGTCTGGCGCAGGACGCTGCCGCGTCTGCCTCGGTCGCGGCCGTTGTCGTCGAAGCGGCTTCTGCTGCAATGGCCGCGGCGCCCGAGTCCGCCGCTCCCGCCGTGACCGCTCCCGCAGCGACCGAGGCCGCGCCAGTTGCCGCACCCGTCCCCAACAAGGGGGACATCGCCTGGATGATGGTCGCGACCATGTTCGTCATCATGATGGCCCTGCCCGGCCTCGCGCTGTTCTACGGGGGCCTGGTCCGCAGCAAGAACATGCTGTCGGTCCTCATGCAGGTCATGATGACTTTCTCGCTCATCGTGGTGCTGTGGTTCGTCTACGGCTACAGCTTGGCATTCACCGAGGGCAATGCTTTTTTCGGCGGCATGGACCGGTTCATGATGAAGGGGGTGTGGGATAACGCGGCGGGCACGTTTGCCAATGCGGCCACCTTCAGCAAGGGCGTGTACATCCCCGAGATCGTGTTCGCAGTGTTCCAGGCCACTTTCGCGGGCATCACCTGCGCGCTGATCGTTGGTGCATTTGCCGAGCGGGTGAAGTTCTCTGCCGTGTTGCTCTTCTCGGCCTTGTGGTTCACCTTCAGCTATGTGCCTGTTGCGCACATGGTGTGGTACTGGATGGGCCCGGACGCCTACACCGGTAAGGACGTCGTCGATGCCATGACTGCCAAGGCGGGCTACATCTGGCAAACCGGCGCGCTTGATTTCGCCGGCGGCACGGTGGTGCACATCAACGCGGCAGTCGCAGGACTGGTTGGCGCCTACATGATCGGCAAGCGTGTCGGCTACGGCAAGGAAGCGTTCACTCCGCACTCGCTCACCCTGTGCATGGTCGGCGCTTCGCTGCTGTGGGTGGGCTGGTTCGGCTTCAATGCCGGCTCCGCTCTCGAAGCCAACGGCTTTGCAGCATTGGCCTTCGTTAACACCTTGGCGGCGACTGCGGTTGCAGTGCTTGCATGGTGCACGGGTGAGGCGCTGATCAAGGGCAAGGCCTCGATGCTGGGAGCAGCCTCAGGCGCAGTCGCCGGTCTGGTTGCGATCACTCCGGCCTGCGGCAACGTGGGTATCGGCGGTGCCTTGGCCATTGGCGGTCTGGCCGGGTTCGCCTGCCTCTGGGGCGTGACCGGCCTCAAGAAGATGTTGGGCGCGGACGACTCGCTCGATGTGTTCGGCATCCATGGCGTGGGCGGCATCCTGGGCGCGTTGCTCACGGGCGTGTTCAACTCGCCGAGCCTGGGTGGCCCGGGCTATGTGGCCGACTGGACCACGGTGACGATGGTCACCGCCGCCGACTACTCGATCGCGGCGCAGGTCTGGATCCAGGCCAAGGCGGTATTGATCACCATCGTCTGGTCGGGCGTGGTGTCGGTGGTCGCCTTCAAGATCGTCGACCTGCTGATCGGTCTGCGTGTTCCGGAAGACGAGGAGCGCGAGGGCCTGGACATCACCTCGCACGGCGAGACGGCTTACCACTCCTAAGCTGTACCCGCCGACGACCAGTTCTTGCTGGTCATCCGCTCTCCACGACAAGAGCCGCCCCTGGGGCGGCTCTTGTCTTTCTGCCGCTGAGCTGCATCTGCAACTTTCCGCCGGTTGCGTTGTGGGACCCTGTGGGTTGGACGGCGTACCCGCTTCCGCGACGAGGGACGCACCGGTTCGCACGATGCGATGCCTAGAATCATTTTTTATCTCCACCGGGCTCGATCATGGTTCCTCACCTCATCACCGCGTTGACCGGCCCGATCAACGAACTGGAGCAGCGCATCCTCGAGTCGCTGCCGGCCATCGAGCGATGGTTCCGGCTCGAATGGATGGAACACACACCACCGTTCTATACGTCGGTGGACCTGCGCAACGCGGGGTTCAAGCTCGCCCCGGTCGATACCAACCTGTTCCCCGGCGGTTTCAACAATCTGACGGCTGAGATGCTTCCACTCGCCGTGCAGGCGGCGATGGCGGCCATCGAGAAGATCTGCCCCGAAGCCCGCAACCTGCTACTCATTCCCGAGAAGCACACCCGCAACACCTTCTATCTGGCCAATGTCGCCCGGCTGATGCAGATCTTCCACATGGCTGGCATGAATGTGCGCCTGGGCACTCTGGACGACAGCATCACTGCCGCGACACGGGTCGAGCTTCCCGACGGCACCGCGCTCACGCTCGAACCACTGGTGCGCAACCGCGGCCGGCTTGGCCTGAAGGATTTCGACCCCTGCACCATCCTGCTCAACAACGACCTGTCGGCGGGCATCCCGAAGGTGCTGGAGGACCTGCATGAGCAGTACCTCTTGCCGCCGCTGCATGCCGGCTGGGCGGTGCGCCGCAAGACGAATCACTTCGCCGCGTACGAAGAGGTCGCCAAGAAGTTCGCCAAGCTGCTCGGAATGGACCCTTGGCTGATCAACCCGCTCTTTGCGCGCTGCGGCGAGGTGAACTTCACCGATGGCACCGGCGCTGAATGCCTGGTGAGCAATGCCGAGGCGCTGCTCGCCAAGGTGCGCCGCAAGTACAAGGAGTACGGCATCCAGGAGAAGCCTTTTCTCATCGTCAAGGCAGATGCCGGCACCTATGGCATGGGCATCATGACGGTGCGTGACCCGAAGGACCTGGCCGACCTGAACCGCCGCGCGCGCAACAAGATGAGCGTGATCAAGGACGGCCAGGAGGTGAGTGAGGTCATCCTCCAGGAGGGTGTGCCGACCAACGAGCGGGTGAACGACGCGGTCGCCGAGCCGGTGGTCTACATGATCGACCGTTATGTCGTCGGTGGCTTTTACCGCGTGAACGCCGAGCGAGGCATCGACGAGAACCTCAACTCGCCGGGTGCGAGCTTCGTGCCCCTGGCGTTCGCCGAGTCGAACCAGTTGCCGCGCCCCGGCGAGAAGCCTGGCGCCAGCGCGCCTAACCGCTTCTACATGTATGGCGTGATCGCTCGCCTGGCGATGGTTGCTGCCAGCTACGAACTCGAGGCCACGGACCCGGACGCCGAGATCTACGAATGATCGGCGGCGCGGGACGACGGTGCCGAGCCGTTCGCGTCAGGCACGACAAAACAGGTCCGTCGAGGACTCACAATCCGCTCGTGTTGTGCACTGGCCGTGAACGTCTCCGGCCTCCAACCCTTTGACCGCTCCCAGACCCGCTTCCAGCCTGGCCGCCCTCACGCTCGGCGCCATTGGCGTCGTCTACGGTGACATCGGCACCAGTCCGCTGTATGCGCTGAAGGAAGTCTTCGCGCACGGGCATGTCCCGCTCACGCCCGCGAACATCTATGGCGTGCTCTCGCTGGTGTTCTGGACGCTCACGATCGTCGTCTCGATCAAGTACGTGATGCTCATCCTGCGCGCCGACAACAACGGCGAGGGCGGCCTGATCGCCATGTTGGCACTCGCTTCGCAGGCGGTGAAGCATCTTCCGGCATTGCGTCGCCGGCTGCTTCTGCTGGGCATTTTCGGCACGGCGGTCTTCTTCGGTGATGGAGTCATCACGCCGGCCATTTCCGTCCTGTCTGCCGTCGAAGGATTAGAGGTCGCCGCGCCCGGTTTGCATCGCTACGTACTGCCGATAACGCTGGTTGTTCTGGCGGCCTTGTTCGTCGTACAGCGTTTCGGCACCGCAAGCGTCGGCCGGTTCTTCGGGCCGATCACCGTGGTGTGGTTTGCGGCACTCGCCGTGCTCGGGCTTGTGCACATCGCCGACTACCCGGCGATCCTCTGGGCGATGAGTCCGCACCATGCCGCGATATTCATCGTCGCCCAACCGGGCATCGCCTTCATTGCCCTCGGCTCGGTCGTGTTGTGTGTCACCGGCGCCGAGGCGCTGTACGCCGACATGGGTCACTTCGGCAAGAGGCCGATCCGCTTCGCCTGGTTCTCGCTCGTCATGCCGGCCTTGGTCCTGAACTATTTCGGGCAGGGGGCGATGCTTTTGCAGAACCCGCAGAACGTGCGCAACCCGTTCTACGAAATGGCGCCGACCTGGGCGCTGTACCCACTCATCGGGCTGGCCACCTGCGCCACGGTGATCGCCTCGCAAGCGCTGATCACCGCGGCCTTTTCGGTGACCAAGCAGGCCATCCAGCTCGGGTACCTGCCGCGTTTGCGCATCCTGCACACCTCGGACAAGGATACGGGGCAGATCTACGTGCCCTTCGTCAACTGGAGCCTGTTCGCCTGCATCGTCATCGCCGTGATGGTGTTCGGCTCGAGCAGCAAGCTCGCCGGCGCATACGGCATCGCCGTGACCATCGACATGCTCATCACCACCACGATGACCTTCTTCGTCATCCGCTACGCCTGGAACTACCCGTGGTCGCTGTGTCTCGCCGCCACGGGCTTCTTCTTTGTCGTTGACGCGATGTTCTTCGCCGCCAATATCGTCAAGCTCTTCGACGGGGGCTGGTTTCCGCTCGTGCTCGGCGGCGCCATGTTCCTCCTCATGATGACCTGGAAGCAAGGGCGCCGGTTGATGCGCCACCGCATGCGCGACGACGCGATCGACCTGCGCTCCTTCCTCGACGCAGTGTTTGTCAGCCCGCCCGTGCGCGTGGCCGGAACGGCCGTGTTCCTGGTGAGCGAACAGGGTTTCACCCCGAATGCGCTGCTGCACAACCTCAAGCACAACAAGGTGCTGCACACCACCAACCTGTTCGTCACCGTCACCCACCACGAGGTGCCGTGGCTGGGGTCGGCCCAGCGCTGCGAGGTCGAGCCGCTGGGCCACGACTGCTGGCAGGTGACACTCAATTTCGGCTTCAAGAACGACCCCGACGTGCCCGCAGCGCTTGAGTTGCTGCGCGCGCGCGGCGTGCATCTCGACCCGATGGACACGAGCTACTTCCTGTCGCGCGACATCGTCATTCCGACGCTCGGTGACGGCATGGCGATGTGGCGCGAGAAGCTCTTTGCCAGCATGCACCGCAACGCCGCTGCTGCGGCCGACTTCCTGCGGTTGCCGACCAATCGCGTGGTCGAACTCGGTTCCAAGGTCGAGATCTGAACGTCTGTCCATCCGGTGCGCCGACCGCGGCCGGTGGAGCGCCTCTTTGGCCAGCGCACATTGCGTTCAACTGATCGTCGTTGAATGGGCCCGTCTCGTCTGTTCCTGCGCGACTTTTCCGTCTCCGCCGCGACTGCCGGAGTAGTCACTGTGCTCGTGGGCTACACCAGTTCGGTGGCCATCGTCTTTCAGGCTGCGACGGCGCTGGGTGCCACTTCGGCGCAGATCGCTTCTTGGATGTGGGCGCTGGGTCTGGGCATGGGTCTTTGCACCCTGGTGCCCTCCCTGTGGTGGCGCAAGCCGGTCATGGTCGCGTGGAGCACGCCCGGCGCGGCGGTGCTCGCCACCACGGCTGCAGCCGGTGGCTACACGCTGGCGCAGGGCGTTGGCGCCTTCATCGTCTGCGCGCTTCTGATCATCCTCGTCGGCGCGACCGGCTGGTTCGAGCGGTTGATGCACCGCATACCTCTGCCGCTCGCGAGCGCATTGCTTGCGGGTGTGCTCGCGCGCTTCGGTCTGGATGCCTTCGTTGCGGCCCGCACCGCCTTGCCACTGGTGCTCTCGATGCTCGCCGCTTACCTGATCGGGCGCCGCTTCTGGCCGCGCTACGCGGTGCCGAGCGTCCTTCTCGTGGGCATCGCCATCGCCTCTGCTGGCGGGGGTCTGCATCTGGAGGCAGTGTCCTGGTCGCTCACGACGCCGGTGTTTGTCATGCCGGACTTCAGTCTCGGCGCCGTGGTCAGCCTCGCCCTGCCGCTGTTCCTCGTGACGATGGCCTCGCAGAACCTGCCTGGCGTCGCGGCCATCCGCGCGGCCGGCTACGACATGCCGATCTCCAAGATCGTCACCTTGACCGGCGGTGCGACGTTGCTGCTGGCGCCCTTCGGCGGATACGCGCTCAACCTGTCGGCGATCACGGCGTCGATCTGCATGGGCCGCGAGTCGCATCCCGACCCCGATCGACGCTACGTGGCCGCGGTCGTGTGCGGCGCCATCTATTGCTTGATTGGCCTCTTCGGTGCGGCGGTGACGGGTGTGCTCACCGCGTTCCCGAGCGAGCTGGTGGCTGCGGTGGCGGGCTTCGCATTGCTCGGCAGCATCGGCGGCGGTTTGGCGGTCGCCGTTCGCGATGACACCCACCGCGAGGCCGCGCTGATCACCTTCCTCGTCACCTTGAGCGGCCTCTCGATCGCCGGCATCGGATCGGCGTTCTGGGGCGTGGTCGCCGGTGGCTTCGCGCTGCTTGTGCAACAGTGGCGCTGGAAACCGACCGAGGCCCCGCCCCCATGAAGCTGCTCTTCGTTGCCGACCCGCTCGAAACGTTCAAGCCTGCCAAGGACACCACCTTCGCGATGATGAGTGAGGCGTCCGCACGGGGCCATCAGCTGCTCGCCTGTCATCCGCGGGATCTGATGTGGCAGCGTGGTGGCCGAGTCACCGCCTACGTGCGCGAGATCAGCCTCACCCCCGATGGCCCGCTTTGGTTCAGTGCCCGCCAGCAACCGCCCGACGAGATCCCGGTGGCGTTGGCCGACGTCGATGCGGTACTGATGCGCAAGGACCCGCCGTTCGACAGCGAGTACTTCTATGCGACGCACCTTCTCGAACGAGCCGAGCGAGAAGGCGCGCGCGTCTTCAATCGACCCGCGGCTTTGCGTGACCACCCCGAGAAGCTCTCGATCCTCGAGTTTCCGCAGTTCATCGCACCGACCCTGGTCACCCGCGACGGCAGCGACATCCGCCGCTTTCACGCCGAGCATGTCGACATCATCCTCAAACCACTCGACGGCATGGGCGGGATGGGGATCTTCCGTGTCGGTCCCGATGGCTTAAACCTGGGCAGCATCATCGAGACGCTCAACCGCGACGGTGCGCAGACGGTCATGGTGCAGCGCTACCTGAGCGAGATCGCGCAGGGAGACAAGCGCATCCTGCTGATCGACGGTGTTCCCGTTGCGCATGCCCTGGCGCGCATTCCGCAGGGCAGCGAGATCCGCGGCAACATGGCGGTGGGCGGCAAGGGCGTCGCCCAACCGCTCGGCGATCGAGACCGCGAGATCGCCGAACACATCGGCCCGATCCTCGCTTCCCGCGGCCTGCTGCTGGTCGGCCTCGATGTCATCGGCGACTGTCTGACCGAGATCAACGTCACCAGCCCGACCGGATTCCAGGAGATCACCAGTCAGGCGGGCATCGACGTCGCGGCGCTCTACATCGATGCGCTCGAAGCGCGACTCAGCCGCGTGGCGTAGTTGACCGCGTTGCAGGCTTTGCGGATGTTGGCGGCGTCGGGCTGAGCGATCGAGTTGACTCGAACTGCCGTGGCTCGCCGGTGATCGGGTCGACGAACGTCAGCGATCTGGCCAGTAGCTGCAGTGGCTGCGTTGGGTCGTCGGTTCTGGCGGGCAACAGCGTCGGGTACATGCGGTCGCCAGCGATCGGCATCCCCAGGGCACCGCAGTGCACCCGCAGCTGGTGGGTTCGACCAGTGGTCGGCTGCAGCCGGTAGCGCGCCCAGTCGCCGTGAACCGCCAGCACTTCGATCAAGGTGTCGCTGTTGGGTTCACCCGCTTCTTCGCGCATGCGCAGGAAGTGCTCGTCCTGCACGATGCGACTTCGACGTTGCATCGGAAAAGTGAGGTCGCCTCGCCACGGTGCCCAGGCTTCGTAGATCTTGGTGACCTGCCTGTTGGCGAAGAGCGCCTGGTAGACGCCTCGCGTCGAGGGTTGAACGGTGAAGACAACGAGCCCGCTCGTCTCGCGGTCCAGGCGGTGCACCGGCGCGAGGGTGTCGATGCCGGTACGGCGCTTCAGACGAACCAGCAGGGTTTCGTGCAGATGCTGACCGCCGGGCGTGACCGGCATGAAGGGCGGCTTGTCCGCGACGACCAACCGATCGTCCTGAAACACCAGCACCTCCGGTTCGGCAGATGGCGGCTCGTCGTCGATGTGGCGGTAGTAGTGGAGTCGGCTCGACACCCTGTACGCATCCATCAGCGAGACGGCGCAGCCATGCTGATCCACCACCTCTCCCCGTTCCATTCGGCGCTTCCATTCGGTTGGCGTAACGTCAGGGAAGCGGTCAGAGAGGAACTCGCCGACGGTCCGCCACGCACCGGGCGGCAGGGCAACGACGCTCGGGCCGACGCCATCGCGGGTGGGCAGCGGTGATGGGCGAACGCCGCGGCGGGGTGTCTGGC
>VYKX01000157.1_pt1 | contig 18258 bp, 17 predicted proteins | sample 5114471 | NCBI WGS metagenome assembly VYKX01 (sample SAMN12291785, study PRJNA351875) | freshwater metagenome | isolation source: freshwater lake | place: USA: Michigan, Gull Lake | collected 2013-08-08
GAAGAAACCGGGGTGAAGGACGCTTCATCCACGGACATGGTCGTCTCGAGAATGGTGCAGTCGTCCTGGCCCCGGGTCAGGAAACCGGCCCGCCGGGCCACCTCATTGAGGTCGTCGTGGTCGCCCTCGCCGTAGAAGTAGAACAGGGTGTGGCGCGGGGTGACGCCCGAATCGCCGTGCTCGGCCAGCGTCGCCCGGATCATGGCGTCGCGTTCCTCGTGCGGGACCTCGTCGTCTGACACGGGGGCGGGCTCCTTGCGCGCGCGAACCCGCCAGCGGCTGTAACGCCGTGCGGGCCGGTCGGGTTGTCGGTTAAGCGGCCCGTTTAGAGAGACGCGCTTCGAGGTGCAAGCGATCCGTGACCAACGCACGCCAGGAGACGCAAGTTCGTCCGTATGGCGAAACGGGTCCTAGTGGGCGAAGCCGTCAGCTATCGTCGCTACCGTCAAGCTTTGTCTCTGGGGGTTGGCTATGGGCGTTCGGACCGCCACGTCGAACGGAAAGGCCTGGCTGCAGGACCAGCTGGGTCCCAGTTGGCATGTCTTGATCTGGTTCCTCGCCCTGTCCGGTGTGATCGGCTTTTTCGCCAACCTGCGCGCCATCATTGAGTTGTTCGCCCTCGTGTTGATGGGGGTCTACCGCGTGACCGACCCGCTCTTCGACCGCCTTCTCTCCAAAGTCGGCGTGGACAATCAGGACCACCTGGCGTCGAACTTTTTGATCTATGTGCTGGCCAGCTTGATCCTGACTCTCGTGTTCACCGTGATGAAGCGACGCTCGATCTTGCGTAAACTGGAAGCGGACGAAGCCTACAAGGCGTGGCGCGCGGCACAGGCAAGATCGCAACGGAACAGCGAAGCGGAGTCGGAAGCATCAACTGCCGTCGGGGGTGCCTTGGTGGGCGGTTTGCTCGGCCTGGGTCTAGGCCTGATCTTCTTTCCGGTTCTGCCTGCGGTCGCGGGTCTGGGTGCCCTCATCGGAGGCCTGGCCGGTGCGGGGGCCGACGATGAGGGGCGTGCTGTCGGGGCTGCGCTGGACAATCGATCAGAGACCTACTCTCCCACAGATCAACGGGCGCTGGAACGCAATGCCACCCGTCAAGGCATTGAGGTCTTTCTGCGGACGATGCTGAAGGCTGCATTGATCTGCGGCCTTATTGGCGTGCTGACCTACAAGCGGTCGGACGGTTGGAATACGGCCATGGAGTTGGAACTGCGGACCGAACTCGCAATGGCCAAGGTCGCCTGCACCCTGCAGCCTCAAGACACCTATGTGCTGCAGATCGAGCCAATCGACGCGCCAAATAACCGCCGCCAGCCCAACTTTTGCGCCGACGAACTACCTTTGCGGCGCGCCGAACTGCAACGGCATCAGGAACGGCGCGAAGCCGCCGAAGTAGCCCGCGAGCGTTAGTCAGGCCCGCGCGGCAATCCAGCCGGGCAGGTCGGCTATCCGCTCCAGGGCACCGTACCGGTCGTGTCCCTCCGGGGCATCGGCCAGCTCATGCGCCCAGGTGACGACATAGGGGATGTGGACGGCGAAGGCCCCGGCCGCGAGGGCGGGCAGGACGTCCGACTTCATGGAGTTGCCGGCCATCACAGCCTCGGCCGGGCCGGTCCCGTGGCGGGCGAAGACGCGGTCATAGGTGCCGCGATCCTTCTCGGAGACGATCTCGACGGCGGCGAACAGGTCGCCGAGGCCCGAGGCGGCCAGTTTCCGTTCCTGGTCCAGCAGGTCGCCCTTGGTGATCAGCACCAGCCGATAGCGCGCCGACAGGGCGGCCAGGGCCTCGTCCACGCCGGGCAGGGTTTCGACCGGATGGGCCAGCATTTCGCGACCGGCGGCGAGGATTTCACGGATTGCGCGCGGCGGTGGGTCGCCGTCGCACAGTTCCATGGCCGTCTCGATCATCGACAGGGTGAAGCCCTTCACGCCGTAACCGTAGAGGCGGAGGTTGCGGCGCTCGACCTCGGCCAGCCGCGCGGCGATGGTGTCGTTGTCGTGATCGGTCAGCAGGTCGAGGAACCGCGCCTGGGTCAGCCGGAAGATGGTCTCGTTGTGCCAGAGGGTGTCGTCGGCATCGAGGCCGACCGTGGTGATTTTCATGCCGGCGTCTTGGCCCATCCGGGCCGGGACGCGCAAGTCATGTCCAGTGTCGGGGCCACCGCTTGCGACCCGGCAGCCGCCCGTCCCGGCCATCGGCCGATTTGGCGGTTGACGCCGAACGCCGGTCAGAGCCTGATCCGGCAATGCGCGCGACCTTGCCAGCCCATCTCTATGGATCGTCCGAGGCCTGGACCCGCGAGAGGGTCGGGGTGTTTGGCCGCGCCTGGTTGTTTCTGGGCCATGAAGGCGAGGCCCCGGCGATCGGTGACTGGATCGCCACAGACCTGGCCGGTCACCGGCTATTGGCGGTTCGCGGCAAGGACGGGACGCTGCGCGCCTTTCACAATGTCTGCCGCCACCGTGCCGGGCCGTTGGTCACGGGTGCGAGCGGCAACTGCGAGGGCGAGCTGGTCTGCGCCTATCACGGCTGGCGCTATGCGCTGGACGGGCGGCTCCGGGCGGCGACGGGCTTTGGTGCGGCGGACGGGTTCGACCCACGCGAATTCGGCCTGCTGGGTCTGCGGCTGGAGATCTGGCGCGGTCTGGTGTTCGCGACGATGGATGCGGCGGCCCGGCCGCTGGCCGACCATGTCGCCCCGCTGGAGGCGCTGCTGGCCGGACGTGGTCTGGATATTCCCGCGCCTGCGCTGCGCCGGTCGCACGATCTTGCCTGCGACTGGAAGACCTATGCGGAGAACTATCTGGAGGGCTACCACATCGATGCCGTCCATCCGCAGTTGGCTGACGAGCTCGGCGGGGCGGCCTACCGGGTCCGGGTCGAGGGTGATCTGGTCGTGCAGGAGGCCGTCGGCGTCAACGATGGGCCGCAGGCTGGGGTCTGGGGCTGGCTGTGGCCGAACCTCGGGATCAATGTCTATCGCGACGGGGCGATGATCGAGCGGATGACGCCGGTCGGGCCGGGTCGGACGCGGCTGGACTATCTGTTCCTCAACGACGGCGGAGAGGGCGCGCTGGGCGAGAGCCTGATCGCCTCTGACCGGCTGACGGCTGAGGACGCGGCCATTTGCGAGGCGGTTCAGCGCAATCTGTCGGCCGGTGCCTATGATCGCGGCGTGCTCAGCCCCCAGCATGAGGTCGGCGTGGCCTGGTTCCAGTCGCGCATAGCGGAGGTTCACCGATGACCGACGGCCAGCATCCGATCCGACTGGCGGAAGAACCGCTGACAGACAGGCACAAGCTGGGCTGGGGCCTGGCCGCCCTGGTCGTGGCCGGCAATATGATCGGGTCGGGCGTCTATCTGTTGCCTGTCAGCCTGGCGGCGGTCGGCAGTTCCAGCCTGATCGGCTGGCTGGTCGCCGGGGTCGGGGCGGTGACGCTGGCGCTGGTGTTCGGCGCCCTGGGACGACTGCATCCGGACGCGGACGGCCTGCCGGGATTCGCGGAGCGGGGTCTGGGCCGGTTCTTCGGCTTCCAGACGGCGCTCGCCTTCTGGACGGCCTGTCTCGTGGGAAATGTCGCCATAGCGGTGGCCGCAACGGGTTATCTCGGCTTCTTCTGGCCGGTGTTGAAAGATCCGGTGGCAGCGACCTTCTGCAACCTCGGTATCATCTGGCTGGCGACTATCGCCTATATCATCGGGGCGCGAACGGCGTCGGGGCTGGCGGCTGTGGCTCTGGCCATTGGCATTGCGCCGATCGGGGTTGCCGTCGCGGCCGGGATCGTGGCCTTCGATCCGGAGACCTTTGCCGCCTCCTGGAGCCCCTCGGCGACGCCGCTCCTCGAAAGCGTTCCGGCTTCGTTGGCCGTGATTTTCTGGGCCTTCCTCGGGGTCGAGAGCGCTGCCGCCCTGTCTGTGAGGGTCAAACATCCGGCGCGCGATGTGGGCCGGGCATCGGTGGCCGGGGTGCTGCTGGCGACGGTCGTCTATGTTGCGGCGACGGTTGCGGTGTTCGGGGTCATTCCGGCGGATGTCCTGGCCAGCTCGACCAGCCCCTATGCCGATCTGGCCGCGCGGGTGTTCGGTGCGTCCATCGCCGGTGTGGTGGCGGTCTGCGCCGTCATCAAGACCGTCGGCACGGTGGGTGGCTGGGTCATGCTGGGCGGAGAGACGGCGAGGTCGGCGGCGCGGCAGGGCTATCTGCCATCCGGCTTCGGAGCGGGGGAGCATACACCCGTCGCCAACCCCCTGCTCGGTGCTGCGATCATGAGCGTGGTGACGGTGGTGGTGTCGGGGCAACCGACGCTGGGCGAACAGTTCGGCGTCCTGGCCGGGGCGACTTCGGTGCTGTCTCTCGTCGTCTATGCCATGTGTTCGGCGTCCCTTTTCCGGCTGGCGCGGCGGACGCGGGCCCGCGCGGTCGCCGTCGCCGGTTTCCTCTTTGCATGCGCCGCAGTGGGCTTTGCCGGCCTCGACTATGTGTGGCCGGCCGCCGCCTTCTTTGTCCTGACCACCGCCGCATGGCTGGCGTTTCTCAGAAAGTCGCCTTCGCGCGTTGACCCGGTGGCGGGTGACGCCTAACCACCGCGCCGTTTGCTTGCCGGGATTCGGTGATAGAGAGCGCCTCATGACCACGACACTCCTCCCCGGCGTCACCGGCGTGCTTGCGCTCGCGGACGGTACCATCCTGCAGGGTCTCGGCTGTGGCGTGACCGGCTCCGCCCTTGGCGAGGTGGTCTTCAACACCGCCATGACGGGGTATCAGGAGATCCTGACCGACCCGTCCTACATGAGCCAGATCCTGGCCTTCACCTTCCCGCACGTCGGCAACACCGGGACCAATGTCGAGGATCTCGAGCAGATCGGCGGCGGGTCGGACACCTCGGCCCGCGGGGCGATCTTCCGCGATGCGCCGACGGACCCGGCCAACTGGCGCAGCGGGAGCGATTTCGACGGCTGGATGAAGCGGCGCGGCGTCGTCGGCCTGTCCGGGATCGATACCCGGGCCCTGACCGCCCGCATCCGTGACCTGGGCGCGCCCCACGCCGTGATCGCCCACGATCCGGAGGGCCGGTTCGACCTTGAGGCGCTGGTCGCACAGGCGAAGGCCTGGACGGGACTGGTCGGGCTGGATCTGGCGAAGGACGCCTCGACCCGGCAGGCGTTCGACTGGGACGAGGGGCTGTGGGACTGGCCGGAGGGCTATCCGCGCGTGGACGCCGCCGACAAGTCCGTGGTCGTCATCGATTATGGGGTGAAGAGAAACATCCTGCGGGCCCTGGCCTCGACGGGTGCCAGGATCACCGTGGTGCCGGCCGATACGACGGCCGAGGCCATTCTGGCCCGCAAGCCGGACGGCGTGGTCCTGTCGAACGGGCCGGGCGACCCGGCGGCGACGGGCCTCTATGCGGTCCCCGAGATTCGAAAACTGGTCGACAGCGGCACGCCCCTGTTCGGCATCTGCCTCGGCCACCAGATGCTGGCGCTGGCGCTGGGGGCGAAGACGGTGAAGATGGATCAGGGCCACCACGGGGCCAACCATCCGGTCAAGGATCTGACCACGGGCAAGGTCGAGATCGTGTCCATGAACCACGGCTTCACGGTTGATCGCGACAGCCTGCCGGACGCAGTCAGCGAGACCCACGTCAGCCTCTTCGACGGGACCAACTGCGGCATCGCCCTGACCGGTCGACCGGTGTTCAGCGTCCAGCATCACCCGGAGGCCTCCCCGGGGCCGACCGACAGTCTTTATCTGTTCCAGCGGTTCCGGGACCTTATGGTCCAACGGGCATGAGCTGGACGCCGCCGACCACTTTTCGGGAACGAATCAAGCGCGCCCTGTTCAACCCGCGGCAGGAGTTGAAGCGGGTCATTGCGCGTGAGCTTCGCAAGGGCGAGCCGGAACTGCGGCTGCTGCCGGATTTGGTCGATCCGAAGCGGGCAGCCGTCGATGTGGGTGCCAACCGCGGGGTCTGGACCCATCAGATGGCGTTGCTCTGCCCCCGGGTCTATGCCTTCGAGCCCAATCCCAAGATGTTCGCCATCCTCGATGCGGCGCGCCCCTCGAATGCCGAGACACGGCAGATCGCGCTTTCAGACCGCAGCGGCGTGGCAAGCCTGAAGGTGCCGCGGTCGGCGCGGGGTTTTTCCAACCAGCATGCCTCGTTGGAGACCAACTGGGCGGGTGCCATGGAGTTCGGCGTGGTCGAGGTCGCCACGGCCCGCCTCGACGAACTGGGCCTTGAACCCGTCGGCTTCATCAAGATCGATGTAGAGGGTCATGAGCCGGCTGTGATCGCAGGGGCCGCCGGCCTGATCGAGCGCGACCGGCCGACCCTGCTTGTCGAGCTGGAGGAACGGCACTCGGACCGGTCCATCGAGGCCTCCATCGCCGAGGTCGAGGCGCTGGGCTATGACGCCTTCGTCTTCAAGAACGGGGCCCAGCGGCCCATTGCGGCGTTCGACCCGCAGGTGGATCATCGCGACGCAGTCGAGACCCCGGCTTACATTTTCAACTTCATCTTCAAGCCGCGCCGCTAGTTCAGCCGCTGCGACGACGGGGTGTTCGGGGCTTGCCCGGGACCGTCATCGTTCCGTGCCCCGGGTCATGCTATTGTGGTCTATGGCGCTCCGTATCCTGACGATCCTGTGTCTCGCCATGACGCTCGGCGCGTGCGCGAGCGGGACCCGCTCATCCTTCGACATCCAGGACCGCGAGGGAGCCCGCCCGATGGGGCTGGCTTCGACGCGTGACCATCCGATCCGGGTCTATCTGGACGCTCCAGATCGCGCGGCCCTGTTCCAGCAGGCCGTCCGTGAGGGCTTGCCGGTCGGTCCGGACGGGCGGCTGGACCTTATCGCCCTGTCCGGAGGCGGCTCAAACGGTGCCTTCACCGCCGGACTGATGAAGGGCTGGACCGAAACCGGCGAGCGCCCGGATTTCGAGGTCGTGACGGGCGTGTCGACCGGAGCCCGGGCGGCCCCCTTCGTGTTCCTGGGCTCCGACTATGATGACGAACTGGCCGATGCCTATACGGGTGGGGCCGCCGCCGGGCTGTTGCAGCCGCAGGGGATCGGTGCCCTGTTCGGGTCCGGCATCTATCGGTCCGAGCCGCTTCGCGCCCTTGTCGAACGCTATGTCGATGAGGCGCTGCTGGCTGCCGTGGCCGCGGAATACGCCAAGGGGCGCGTCCTGCTGGTCGCCACAACCGACCTTGATTCCCAGCGCGGCGTCAGTTGGGATCTGGGCGTGATCGCGACCCAGGCCTCGCCTGCGGCCCTGGCCCTGTTTCGCAATGTCCTGATCGCCTCTGCCAGCATACCGGGGGCGTTTCCGCCGGTGCTGATCCCGTCCGACAGGGAGGGGGTGGCGTTTGAGGAAATGCACGTCGACGGCGGCATCTCCACGCCCTTCCTCGCGGTTCCGGAAACCCTCTGGTCCTTCCGCGCCCCGTCCGGGGCCCTGCGCGGCGCGCGGTTTTATGTCGTCATCAACGGGCGGACGAACCCGACCTTTGAGATCGCCCGGGATACGCCCCAGGAGGTGCTGAGCCGCAGTGTCGATGTCCAGCTGAGGGCTTCGCTGGTGACGACCCTGGCCGGCAATCGCGCCTTTGCCGATCGCAATGAACTGTATTTCCGTTACGCCGCCCTGCCGGATGATTCCGAGGCCTCGGCGCTGGATTTCAGCGTGGAGTCCATGAGCGCCGTCTATGAGGTCGGCCGCCAGGGTGCCCTGACCGGCGCGGCCTGGCGGTAGCGAGCCCCTGTCAGGGAAGCGGCGCGAAGCGCTTTTCTTCCCGCAGGGCGCAGGCCTTTCGGACCGCCACGGGTGCGGCGTGCAGCCAGTAGTCGGCGTCGGCCTGACGATGGCTCCGCAGCCGTTCTGCACCACGCAGTCGCCGCAGGGCCGCATTCTCGAGCAGGCGCGCGTGCAGGGCGCGAGGCGACAGGACAGGAATGGACGGGGAACCGGGGACGGCGACGGTGTCGGGGCCTTGGGGCTCCACCGCCGGGTGGGCGACGGTCATGAACATGGGCAGGCTTTCGTTCTCGGACGGGGCCGGGGTCTTCGACGCCGGAGTCGCCGGTTGTCGCCCACTTCTGGACGACGGCAGGATTAATCCACACGGGTGTGGACAGTTCCGTGTACTGCCGAAAAAATATGTGTTTATTCAGGCGCTTATCGCCCCGCTTTAGCCTTGCTGGTTAATGAAAGGTTAAGCCACCCAAACCCGTCTCTTGCGCGCTATAAGGCGAAGGTGCGCTTCGACGATCGCTTCCTTGAAGAACTGAAGGCCCGCCTTCGGCCGTCCGACATCATCGGGCGGACGGTGAAGCTCAAGCGTCAGGGCCGTGAATATGTCGGCCTGTCGCCCTTCACCAAGGAGAAGTCGCCGTCCTTCTTCGTCAATGACGACAAGGGCTTCTTCCACGACTTCTCCTCCGGCAAGCACGGCGACGTCATCAGCTTCCTGCAGGAGACCGAGCGGCTCAGCTTCGTCGAGGCGGTGCAGCGGCTGGCCGGGGAGGCGGGTATGGCCCTGCCCGCCGAAGACCCGCAGGCCGCCGAGCGCGAGGCGAAGAAGCAGGGCCTGACGGACTGGATGGACCTGGCCCAGAAATGGTTCGCGGCCAATCTGCGCCGCTCGCCCGGCAAGGCCGCGCGCGAATATCTGGAAAAGCGCGGCCTGCCCGAGGACCAGTGGGAGCGGTTCGGCCTCGGCTATGCACCCAATGACCGCGAGGGGCTGAAGGCCGCCCTGGTTCAGCGCGGGGCCAGACCCGGTGACCTGGTCGAGGCGGGCATGCTGATCGCGCCGGAGGGGGGTGGGGCGCCGTATGACCGGTTCCGCGACCGGCTGATGTTCCCCATCCTCGACGCCCGCGGGCGGATCGTCAGCTTCGGCGGGCGGGCCATGAACCCCGATGACCGCGCCAAATATCTGAACGGCCCCGAGAGCCCGCTCTTTCACAAGGGAGCGACCCTGTACGGCCTGCCGGAAGCGCGCCGCATCCTCGGGGCCGAGTCCAGGAGCGATCAGGCCATTGTGGTGGTCGAGGGCTATATGGATGTCATCGCCTGCCATCGCGCCGGTATCCCCGCAGTGGCGCCCATGGGCACGGCCCTGACCGAGGAGCAGATGGAGCGGCTCTGGCGGGTGTCGCACGAGCCGGTCCTGTGTTTCGACGGCGATGCGGCGGGTCGGCGGGCGGCCTACCGTGCCATAGATCGGGCCCTGCCGCAGCTGAAGTCCGGCCGTTCGTTCCGTTTCGCCCTGCTGGAAGGCGGTCAGGACCCGGACGACATCCTCCGCGACAAGGGAGCCCCGGCACTGCGTCAGGCCATGGCGGCGACCCGCCCGTTCGCGGAAGTCCTGTTCGGCAAGGAGGCGGAGGTCGAGCCGCTCGACTCGCCCGAGCGCCGGGCCGGGCTGAAAGGGCGTCTGCGGCAGGCGGCCTCTGCTATCCAGGACAAGGATCTGGCGGAACAATATCGCCGCGAACTGTTCGACCGGTTCGACGCCCTGTTCCCCGCCCGCCGTGCGCCACAGGCTCAGCCCGCGGCCGGTCCCGGTGGACGCTGGCGTCCCGGCCCGCCACCCAAGCTGGGCCAGACCCCGGAGGGGGCACAGGCCATGCAGTCGCTGAGCCGGTCTATCGAACCGGTGGCCGCCGCCCTGGCCCATGGGGCGATCGACGATCCCGAAAGGATGGACGATCATCTGGAGGCTATTTCGGCCCATGGATTCGGCGACGCATCCCTGGACGGCCTGGCACAGGAGATGGTCCGGTTGCGGTTCTCTGGACAAGACCTTGACTCGGCGGCCTTGCGTCGCCATCTGGCGCAATCGGGTCATGATGCTTTAGTGCGCGAGGTCGAGAAGGCGGCGGCAAAGTCCGGCGCGCCTTTCCTGGCCGCAAATGCGCCCCTCGCCGAAGCAAGGGTCCGATGGTCGCAGGCGTTCGACGCGCTCACTCGCGTGGCGGCGCTGGAAGATGCACTGAGCTCGGCGGCAGGCATGCCGGGCCAGGATGAGGCGTTCCGCAGGCTGAAAGCCGAGCGGGATGCTTTGCGTCGCGCGATCAAAACCGGAGAGATCTGGGAAGACAGCACGGGTTCGTAACCAACGAACCCGCCACACGTTGTATTTGGCGGAGGGCCTGATCAGCCGCTCCACCCGGAGATAAGACTGCATGAGCGCCCAGAACGAGACGCAGGAAACCGAAGCCCAGAGCGACGGTCCGCTGCTCGACCTCACCGACGCCGGTGTGAAGAAGTTTATCAAGCAGGCCAAGGCGAGGGGTTATGTGACGATGGAGGACCTGAACAAGGTCCTGCCGTCCGAAGAGGTGACCCCCGACGCCATCGAGGACACGCTGGCGATGCTGTCCGAGATGGGCGTCAACGTCGTTGAGGCCGAGGAAGACGCCACGGAGACCACCGAAAAGGAAGGTGGCGAGGTCGTCGAACGCGCCGAGACCAGCGTCTCCGAGACCCCGGCCAAGGCCGCCTATGACCGCACCGACGACCCCGTGCGGATGTATCTGCGCGAAATGGGCTCGGTCGAACTGCTGAGCCGCGAGGGCGAGATCGCCATCGCCAAGCGGATCGAGGCCGGCCGCGATGCCATGATCTCCGGCCTGTGCGAAAGCGCCCTGACGTTCGAGGCCATCATGGTCTGGCGCGACGAACTGGCCAACAACCGCATCCTGCTGCGCGAGGTCATCGACCTGGATGCCACCTATGGCGTCCTCAACCCGTCATCCCTGCCGCATAACCAGCCGCCCGCCGGCACGGTGGTCGAACCGGCCGAACCGGAAGAGGGCGCCGAGCCCAAGCCGGAAACGGACGATGAGGAGGACGAGGATTTCGACGACGGCGGCGGGATGTCGATCTCGGCGCTCGAGGCGGAACTGCGTGAGGGCGTCATGGAAGTGCTGGACGCAGTCGCCGGTGACTTCGGTGCCTTCCGCAAGCTGCAGGACAAGCTGGTGGAAAGCCGGCTGAAGGGCGAACAGCTCTCGGCCAGGGACCAGAAGGCCTATGACGCCCTGACGACGGGCATCTCGGGCCGGCTGAAGACGATGAAGCTGAACAACCACCGCATCGAGGCGCTGGTCGAGCAGCTCTACGCCATCAACAAACGCCTCATGGGTCTGGAAGGCCGGCTGCTGCGCCTGGCCGACAGCTACGGCATCTCGCGCCCCGAGTTCCTGAAATCCTATTTCGGCGCCGAGCTGGACCCGACCTGGGCCGACCGGGTCAAGGAAATGGGCGTCCGCTGGACCAAATTCAGCGACAATGAACAGGCCCAGATCGCCCAGATCCGCGGCGACGTCGCCGCCGTGGCCACCGAGGCCGGCCTGCCTATCGACGACTACCGCCGCATCGTCCAGACGGTGCAGAAGGGCGAGCGCGAAGCCCGTCAGGCCAAGAAGGAAATGGTCGAGGCCAACCTGCGCCTCGTCATCTCCATCGCCAAGAAATACACCAACCGCGGCCTGCAGTTCCTGGACCTGATCCAGGAAGGCAACATCGGTCTGATGAAGGCGGTCGACAAGTTCGAGTACCGCCGCGGCTACAAGTTCAGCACCTATGCGACCTGGTGGATCCGTCAGGCCATCACCCGCTCGATCGCCGACCAGGCGCGGACCATCCGCATCCCGGTCCACATGATCGAGACGATCAACAAGATCGTCCGCACCAGCCGCCAGATGCTGCATGAGATCGGCCGCGAGCCGACCCCGGAAGAACTTGCCGAAAAGCTGGCCATGCCGCTGGAGAAGGTCCGCAAGGTCCTGAAGATCGCCAAGGAACCCATCAGCCTCGAGACCCCGATCGGCGACGAAGAAGACAGCCACCTGGGCGACTTCATCGAGGACAAGAACGCCATCCTGCCCATCGATGCGGCCATCCAGTCGAACCTGCGCGAAACCACCACCCGCGTGCTGGCGTCCCTGACGCCGCGCGAGGAGCGGGTCCTGCGCATGCGTTTCGGCATCGGCATGAACACCGACCACACCCTGGAAGAGGTCGGCCAGCAGTTCTCGGTCACCCGCGAACGCATCCGCCAGATCGAGGCCAAGGCCCTGCGGAAACTCAAGCATCCCAGCCGTAGCCGGAAGCTGCGGAGCTTCCTGGACAGCTGATATGAAAAAGGGGCGGTTCGCAGGGACCGCCCCTTTCTTTTCGTGCCGGTCGGCGACGGTCGTTCCGCCGATGGACAGCGGGGGCGGGGCGCGGCATCCTTCGGTGGGGCGTTGGGAGGTGCGGTATGTTCAATCTCGGCTATCTGAAGCGTCGACTGGGCCAGTATGCGGCCCTGTGGGTCGGCGGCTTTCTGTTGAGCGGCACGGCCATATTGATCGGGCTGATGTTTGCGGACCTGATGGTCTCGATCGACTGGGTGCTGCCGGTCCTGCTGGGTGGGATGGCGCTGGCACTGGGGGTCGGGCTGGTGCTCGGCCTGCTGTCGGGCGAGACCCTGGGGACCAAGCTGGCGCTGCTGCTGCTGGCCCTGCTGCTGGCCCTGCCGCTGCTGTGGTCGCCGGTGTCGGCGGCGGTGGTGATCGCCTTCTTTGCGGATCGCTCGATCGAATATGCCGAGAGCTATGCCGCCTTCCAGATCGGCATTTCGCGGGTCCTGTTCCCCATCAGTCAGGCGCTGGGCGACGGTGACCTGTTCGGCTGGGTCTGGTCGGCGTTCCAGTGGGTGTCGACCGTGGTCGGCTTCCTGTCGGCCGTGGCCAAGATCTGGCCGGCGATCCGGAGGCTGCTGGGGCCGGAGCCGGTGACCGAGGGCTAGGGGCGCGTCAGGCCCGGCCTTCGCTTCAGGCGAGGATGTCCAGCAGGCTGCCGTACATCTCGTCGGCCGTCTTCAGGACCGAGACATTGGCTTTTAGGGCCGCCTCGGCGGTCAGGCGTTCGACCATCTCGCCGGGGAGGTCGGCCATGGGATCGCGGGCGGTACGGACGGCGCTGGCGGTGAAGCGGTCGGTGGCTCCGGCGATGCCGGCGGCGGCGATGGCGAAGGCCTGCATGGGGGGACTCCGGGCTGGGACAACCACCTTGCGGGCGACGGCCTTTCCCGATCGCTCACAGGGATGGTGAACGCCGCCGACTTGACCGCGACCCGGGGCGGGGAGAGGTTGAGGCCATGACCAGCCAGCCCGCACCCGGCGAACGCTATCAGTCGTTCAGCGCCTTCTATCCGTATTACATCCACGAGCACTCCAACCGGACGTGCCGGCGCATCCATATCGTCGGGACGGCGCTGGTGATCGGGCTGATGGTGCTGGCGCTGGTGACGCGCAACGCCTGGTGGCTGCTGGCCATGCCGCTGGTCGGCTACGGCTTTGCCGGGGTGGGGCATTTCTTCTTCGAGAAGAACCGGCCGGCGACGTTCCAGTATCCGCTGTGGAGCCTGATGGGCGACTGGCGGATGTTCTTTGAAACAGTCTCGGGAAAACGCCGCTTCTGACGAAGCGCGTCTTCCTGGTCGGCCGCAGTCACAAGGCTCCGCCTTGTCGACCCGACACGGCCGGGCGCTCAGGCAGCGGGCCGCCGCGCGGTGAGCGTTAGTGCCCCTAGTTCGAGCCGGCGTTCGACCCGGTCGAGGCCATCTGGGTCGTCTGGCTGGGGGTTTCGTCCCAGGACGGGGGGCAGCCGTCGAAGCGGCCGGCGTCGACGAGGGTCAGGCTGCGCTGGTTGAAGCGCATGGCCGGGGCCATCGAGCCGCGGCCGTGGCCGGTATAGAGGTCGATCTTCTGGCCCTTGATCGCGCCGCCGGTGTCAGAGGCGTACCAGTAGCCGTCGTGGATGGCGCCGTCCGGCATCCGCATGCCGACCGTCTCGGGGATGAAGAGGCGGGTGCGGCGGGGGATGTAGCGCGGGTCGGTGGCGATGGTGCGCATGGCGACCGGGCGGCAGCCCAGGCTGTCGTTGCCCGTCGCCCCGCCACCGCCGGCATGGTAAAGATTGACCCGTGCGGTCCAGTCGGCCTCTTCGGCCATCAGGGCCTGTTGTTCGGGGGTGAGCACGCCCGTGCCGCTGTCGGAACCTTCATCGCTTGCGGCGGTTGATACGGCAGCCCGGTCGGCGGCTACAGCCACCTCATAGGGCACCGGATCCCCCGCGGCGGGGAAGGCCATCGCCCAGATGAGGGCGAGCGCAGCGGCAGCTCCGAGCATGAATCCGCTCACAGAATCACCGGCCCTGACGCGTCCGGCGGCAGGCTTGTCGGTTCCAAATGTGGCGAAAAACAGTCAAGCGAGACCGGGTGCGACCACCTGTCCGACTTTGCGGTGGATAAGTCGGGCCTGAGATGGTTGAGCCGTGTCCCACTTTGCCAAAGCGGAAAAATCTGTAAGCTGTATTCGCAGATCAGAAACACTTTGCTGAGGCGTGATGCTTACTGTCTATGGAGATATTCGTTCCGGTAACTGTTTGAAGGTCAAGTGGTTGCTGGACCGGCTCGGGCGTGATTATCGCTGGGTCGAAACAGATGTCATGGTCGGGGCGACGCGCAGCGCGGACTTCCTGGCCCGGAACCCCGCCGGTCAGGTGCCGGCCGTGGTGCTGGAGGACGGCCGGGTGCTGGCCCAGTCCAATGCCATCATCGGCTGGTTGGGCGAGGGGACGGCCTTCATCCCGGCCGATCCCTATGATCGCGCCCGGATGTATGAGTGGCTGTTCTGGGAACAGTACAGCCACGAGCCCTATATCGCCGTGGTCCGGTTCCAGCGGCTGCTCGCCGGCAGGCGGGCGGACGACATCGAGCCCCGGCTGATGGAAAGGGGCCATGCGGCCCTGGCCCGGATGGAGGCGGCGCTAACGGGGGCGGACTGGCTGGTCGGAAACGGGCCGACGCTCGCGGACCTGGCGCTGGTCGCCTACACCCGTGTCGCGCACGAGGGGGATTTCGACCTGACGGCCTATCCGGCGATCCAGCGGTGGATCGTGCGGGTGGAGGGGGCGTTCGGTATCCATTCCTCACCCGGAGCATAGCGAGCGTGGGAGGACGACCGCGCTTGACGGCCAGGGCTCGGCGCCCGCTTTCCACCCTCCGCGGCCGTTGAAAAAGCCCGTTTGGGGGCAAGGCCGGAATGTCTGATTGCGGGCCAGAAGCCCATGTCCGCTTTCGACCCATAGCGGACGTTAGCGCGACAGTAACAGCTTTTTGAAACGCTGCAGATTGGAGATCGTTCGGGGGCTGGAGGTTAGCTGGTGTTCGGTCGAAGGAGACTGTTCGGGAAGGGTGGTGGCGCGAGTCAAGAACCCCGAAGGACGCCGTTTGAGCCTGAGGGAAGCCTCAGGTCTGTCAGAAACGCCATACCCAGAGGGACAGGTTCTGTCCCGCTCGATGACATCGTCGCCGCCATTCGGAGCTCCCAGCGCGATCACGGAAGAGAGTCGCTGACCAACCTCGAGCGTTATCTCCTAGAAGGATACAAACTTGAGTCCTACGCCGTTCACCAAGGGGGCTTCGACTACTACCTCGCCCACGTTGATGGGCTCGATGCATGGGTTGATGCGGCAGCAGCACTTTACGCGATGGAGCTGGAGGCTGCGTCCGACGTGATGCGGCGAGCGGTTGAGTTGTTCTTGACTCACGATCATGAGGACCAGGCGGCGACGCGTAACTACCTGGATCAGATGGACAGTCTCGATCGAGCCTTCGCTGATCTCGTCCCTAGTCTAGAGGCCTCTCTCGCGCTATTTGCCGATCGCTTCTATCCATATGCTGACCGGGCTGCCCCTAGGGGCTGACGACGCACATCTGAAAGTCTCGGATGCAACGTCATGTCCGGTTTCCACCGTCAGGCGACGGTCGGCTTCCGACCCATAGCGGACGTCGACGTTGCGGGGGAATGGAACCTGCGGCGCGCTGCCATAACGGGGTGGGCGTATCTGTGGTAGCGTCGGAGCGGCTCACGGGCATTTATGCTGAATGCGCGGGTGTCTCGATTGGCGGCCTGCCTACGTTAGGCATTCTCCTTGAGGTTTGAGCGGAATGGCAAAGACGACACGCTGGCGAAGATTCAAGGCAGATCTGACAGGCGAGTCCGACCGGTGGGGTCGGACAATCCTATACGGGGTCGTATTCGCTCGCTTGGCGTTCGTGGCTGTCACGCTCGCCATAGTTCTCGTTTACGAGCTGTTGACCGGACAGACCGCTCCCTCCGGTATTCTTGCCGGAACGAGCACGACGATTTCGGAAGTGAATGTCGTCGAAATTATATCTGGTTTGTTCCTCGCACCGCTTTTCGAATCGCTGTTGCTAGCCTTTCTGGTCTGGCTGATGAGCAGCAAGTTAAGGTGGCGGCCATGGATCACGGCTTTGGTCTGCGCCTTGATTTTTGCGTCCCTACACGGGCTCGCCATCGGGTCATTGGTTGTCGGGCTGTTCTTCTGGCAGATGGCCTTGGTCCAGTGTAACTGGATGCGTCGGGGAGACGGGCTGGGTGGATACTGGATCGTGGTTACGATGCACGCGATTTGGAACGGGACTGCTTATCTGTCGAAAGCGATGTCCCCCTTCGCTGGTGGTTAAGTCGTCTCGAATGTCCGCTTACCACCCATAGCGGAACTCCCAACCGTCCGCTTTCGGGCGGGCATCAAGCCTTCGCCGGGCACCCCGTCAAAGCCCCTCCCGACGCGCGTGGGAATGCGCTACGACGCTCCGCATGAAACGCATCCTCATCGCCGCCGCCGTGCTGTCGCTCGCGGTCATTCCCGCCTCTGTCTCCGCCTGGGGCGCGACCGGGCATCGTCTGATCGGTGTCGCCGCGGTCCGGGCCCTGCCGGACGAACTGCCCGCCTTCCTGCGCACGCCCGCCGCGGCCGCCGAGGTCGGGGAGCTGTCGCGGGAGCCGGACCGGACCAAGGGCGGTGGCCAGCCGCATGATCGCGAGCGCGACACGGCCCATTTCGTCGACATGCTGGACGATGGCCGGATCATGGTCGCCGGAGGGCCGTCGATCGACGCCCTGCCGCGGCTGAAGTCGGAATATGACGCGGCCCTGATCGAGGCCGGCAGTGATGTCGATGACGCCGGTTACCTGCCCTATGCGATCATGGACGGCTATCAGCAGCTGGTGCGCGACTTCGCCACCTGGCGGGTGCTGTATGCCGCCGAGGGGCGCGAGCGGGATCCCGGCAAGCGCGCCTGGTACCGCGAGGACCGGGTCCGGCGCGAGGCCCTGATCCTGCGCGACATGGGTTATCTGGGCCACTATGTCGGCGACGGCTCGCAGCCGCACCACACGACCATCCACTACAACGGCTGGAACCGGGACACGCCCAATCCGCAGGGGTTCACGACCTCGCGCCAGACGCACGGCGCCTTTGAAGGGGCCTTCACCAACCGGGTCGCGCGGCTGGATGCCGTCGAGGCGGCGATGGCGGCCCCGGCGCTGGAGGGGTTTGACCTGCGCGCCCGCGTGCCCGCCTATCTGAGGACGACCCTGGCCGAGGTGACGCCCTTCTATGTGCTGGAAAAGGCCGGGGGCTTCCGCGACAGCGACGCCCGCGGCGGGGCCTTTGCGACGGCACGGCTGGCGGCCGGGGCGTCGGAGCTGCGCGACCTGTTCATCCTTGCCTGGCGGGACTCGGCCGATGACTCGATCGGCTGGCCGGCGGTCAAGGTCAATGAGGTGGAGGCCGGGACGGCCGATCCCTGGCTGGCCATGTATGGCGAGGACTAAATCCTTTACCCCGCTCATCCCCGCGAAAGCGGGGACCCAGTCCTTTAGCGAGGCAGACCGCTTGGGTTCGCTGGTGGGGGAAGCGCTCGGGCGCCGTTCATCCAAATCACTGGGTCCCCGCTTTCGCGGGGATGAGCGGAAATGAGTACCGAGCCTGCCGAAGCCCTGATGGCCCTGGCCTCGCGGCTGCGCGCGGCGGGGCGGGCGGAGGAGGCGGCCGAGGCCTATCGCCGGCTGCTGGCGATCCGGCCCGACCTGCCGGACAGCTGGTTTAACCTGGCCCTGATGGAGCGCCAGTCCGGCCGGTTCGCGGCGGCGCTTTCCGCCTATGACGAGGCCTTGCGGCGCGGCGTCTCCGGGCCGGAGGAGGCCTGGCTGAACCGTGGTGTGATCCATGCGGATGACCTCGGGCGGCCCGATCTGGCGCTGAAGGATCTGGAGGCGGCGCTGGCGATCGCGCCGGACTGGCTGCCGGCCCTGCTGAACCTGGGCAATCTGCACGAGGACATGGGGCGGCGCGAGGCGGCGGCGCAGGCCTATGCCCA
>VYKX01000159.1_pt1 | contig 18182 bp, 16 predicted proteins | sample 5114471 | NCBI WGS metagenome assembly VYKX01 (sample SAMN12291785, study PRJNA351875) | freshwater metagenome | isolation source: freshwater lake | place: USA: Michigan, Gull Lake | collected 2013-08-08
GCCGCCCCGCGCCCCGCGGTCGAGATCGACGGCCGGGCGGCGATGCCGACGCCCGAGCGACGCCCGCTGAGCGCGATGCCGACCGTGCCGGGCAGCATCCTGCCGGACGGCCGCTTCCTCCCCGATCCCGTGGTCGAGGAACGGCCCGTCGACCGGCCCCCCCGCATCTTCGTCGAGGCCGGGCAGTTCGACCGATTCGTCGATGCCAACCGCCTGCGGGCCCAGCTGTCGGGTCCCTGGCCGTCGGACGTGCGCCAGATCGCGGTCGGCCGCGCGCCGGCGTTCGCCGTCCGGCTCGGGCCGTTGCAGAGCGTCGCCGAGGCCGACGGCATCCTGCTGTTCACGGTCGAGCGCGGCCAGCCGAACGCGCGCATCGTCGTCGACTGATCCCCGTCCCCCTGCGATCCTCGTCACGGCGCCACAATTCCGCCGAAGCCCGGGACTAAGGCCAACGGGTGACGTGAGGAGACCTCCGCCGATGCGACCGCGTACCCTTCTGGCCGTGCTGGCCGCCGTGCTCGTCTTGGCGGCGGCGGGGCTTCCCGCGAGGGCCCAGACCATCGACACGGTCGCCCGGCAGGCGGTCCTGATCGATCTCTCGACCGACACGGTCCTGTTCGAGAAGAACGCCGACCAGCGCATGGCGCCGTCGTCGATGAGCAAGATCATGACGATGTACATGGTCTTCGAGCGCATCAAGCAGGGGAAGCTCAAGCTCGACGACCGGCTGCCGGTCAGCCAGCGCGCGTGGCGGATGCAGGGCTCCAAGATGTTCGTGGAGCTGAACAACGCCATCAAGGTCGAGGATCTGATCCGCGGGGTGATCATCCAGTCGGGCAATGACGCCTGCATCGTGCTGGCCGAAGGGCTCGCCGGATCGGAGGAGGCGTTCTCCGAGCAGATGACGAAGCGCGGCCAGGAACTGGGCCTCGTCGGGTCGAACTTCACCAACTCGACCGGCTGGCCCGACGACCGCCACTATATGACGGCCCGCGACCTCGCCCTCCTCGCGACCCGCCTGCTCCGCGACTTTCCCGAGTACTACAAGTACTACTCCGAACGCGAGTTCACCTATCACGGCATCAAGCAGGGCAACCGGAACCCGCTCCTCTATCGCAACGTCGGTGCCGACGGCATCAAGACCGGCCACACCGAGGCCGCCGGCTATGGCCTGACCGGCACGATCGAGCGGAACGGGCGCCGTCTCCTCGTCGTGCTGAACGGGCTGCCGTCGATGCAGTCGCGGGCGGACGAGTCGGCGCGGGTGCTCGAATGGGGGTTCCGCGAATTCAGCTACGTGAACATGTTCCGCCCCGGCGACGTGGTCGATCGCGTACCGGTGTGGATGGGGGTGCAGGAGACGGTGCCCGTCACGGTGCCGGCCGCGGCCGGCATGACGCTCGGCCGTGCGCAGCAGTCCGGCATGCAGGTCCGCGTCGTGATGGACGGCCCCGCGCCCGCGCCGATCGCCAAGGGAACGCCCGTCGGCCGGCTGGTCGTGACCGCGCCCGGGATCCAGCCGCGCGAGTTCCCGCTCGTGGCGGCGGCCGACGTCGAGCGGCTCGGCATCTTCGGGCGGATGGCGACCACCGTGCGGCACCTCGTCCTGGGCTCGGCGAATTGAGCGGCACCGGCCGGTTCGTCACGCTCGAAGGCGGGGAGGGGGCCGGCAAGACCACCCAGATCCGCCGCCTCGCCGACGCGCTGCGCGCCGACGGTCGTGACGTGCTCGTCACGCGCGAGCCGGGCGGATCGCCGGGAGCGGAGGAGATCCGTGGCCTGATCGTCTCCGGCGAGCCCGGCCGCTGGGACCCCATGACCGAGGCGTTGCTGCTCTATGCGGCGCGGCGCGACCATCTGGAACGCACGATCCGCCCCGCGCTCGCCGCCGGCCGGTGGGTCCTGTGCGACCGCTTCGCCGACAGCACCATGGCGTACCAGGGCTACGGCCACGGTCTCGGCCGGCAGGCCATCATCGACCTCCACCGCGCCGCCATCGGCGACGTCCGCCCTGATCTCACGCTGATCCTCGACCTGCCGGTCGAGATCGGGCTGCGCCGGGCGGCCGGGCGGGGCGGGGCGGGGCGGGCCGAGGACCGGTTCGAGCGGATGGGCGCCCTCTTCCACCAACGCCTGCGGGACGGCTTCCTCGACATCGCCCGGCACGAGCCGGACCGTTGCCGGGTCGTCGACGCGGCCCGCGACGCGGACGCGGTCGCCGCCGATCTGGTCGCGGCCGTCCGGGGCCGTTTTCCCCCGTGACGGGTGAGCGGACGGCCCCCCGCGCCAACCCCGGCCTGCTCGGCCATGGTGCGGCCGAGCGCGTCCTGATCGAGGCCTGGGCCTCGGGCCGGCTTCCCCATGCCTGGCTGATCGGCGGGCCGGCCGGCATCGGGAAGGCGACGCTCGCCTTCCGCTTCGCCCGGTTCCTCCTCGCGAACGGCGATTTCGGCGGGGGTGGCGGGCTGTTCGGGGCGCCGCCGGTGCCCCCCACGCTGGCGGTGGCGCCGGACCATCCGGTCTTCCCCCGGGTCGCGGCCGGCGGACACGGCAACCTGCTGACCGTCGAACGGACGTTCGACGAGAAGCGCGGCCGGTTCCGCCAGGAAATCCTGGTCGACGACGCCCGCCGCATCGGCCCGTTCCTGCGCCAGACGGCGAACGAGGAGGGGTGGCGCATCGTGGTGGTGGACGGGGCGGACGCCATGAACCCGTCGAGCCAGAACGCCATCCTGAAGCTGCTGGAGGAACCGCCCTCGCGCGCGCTCCTCCTGCTGACGGCCGACAACGCGGGCGGGCTGCTGCCGACGATCCGGTCGCGCTGCCGCCGGCTTCGGCTCGATCCCCTGCCCGACGCGACCGTCGACCTGCTTCTGGCAGGCATGCGGCCCGACCTCGACGACGCCCATCGGACGGCCCTCGTGCGTCTGGCGGAAGGGTCGGTCGGCCGCGCCCTGGAACTCGCCGAGGCGGACGCGCTGACGCTCCTGTCGGAGTTCCTCGCCATCGTCGCCACGGCCCCCGGGATCGATCCCCGCGCCGTCCAGGCCTTCGCCGAACGCCTGACCGGCCGGCGCGGCACGGAGGCCGCCTACGAGACGACGACGACGCTCATCGTCTGGTGGTTCGCGCGCCTCGCGCGGCAGACGGCGCTCGGCACGCCGGGACCCGAAATCGTGCCGGGGGAGGGACGGGTGATGGGGCGCCTGATGGCGCTGCCGCACGGCCTTGAACGGTGGTTGGACGTGTGGGAAAAGGTGGCCCGCCTTTTCTCGCGGGCGGACAGTGCCAATCTCGATCGCAAGCAGGTTGTGATGACGGCCCTCGGCATGATCGACGCCGCGGCCGCGTGACGACCTGCCGGTCGCGTCGCCGGAGAGCCGACATGTCCGGGCCAAAGGCCTACTACATCACCACGCCGATCTACTACGTGAACGACGTGCCGCACATCGGGCACGCCTACACGACGACGGCGTGCGACGTGATGGCGAGGTTCAAGCGGCTCGACGGTTTCGACGTGATGTTCCTGACCGGCACCGACGAGCACGGCCAGAAGGTGGAGAAGTCGGCCGCCGCCGCCGGCCTCGACCCGCAGGCCTTCACCGACCGGGTGTCGGAGAACTTCCGCGAGATGACACGGCAGATGAACGTCTCCAACGACCAGTTCATCCGCACGACCGAACAGCGCCACGTGACCGCGTCCCAGGCGATCTGGGATGCGATGGTGGCCGCCGGCGACATCTATGTCGGAAAGTACGAGGGCTGGTACGCCGTCCGCGACGAGGCCTACTACGGCGAGGACGAGCTGACCGTCACCCCGACCGGCAAGCGCATCGCGCCGTCGGGGGCGGAGTGCGAGTGGGTGGAGGAGCCCTCCTATTTCTTCCGCCTCTCGGCCTTCGCCGACCGGCTCCTGGCCCACTACGATGCGAACCCTGACTTCATCCTGCCGCCCGGCAAGCGGTCGGAGGTGACGGCCTTCGTGCGCTCGGGCCTGCGCGATCTCTCGATGAGCCGGACGACGTTCGACTGGGGCATCAAGGTGCCGGGCGACCCGAAGCACGTGATGTACGTGTGGGTCGATGCGCTCACCAACTACATCACCGCCGTGGGCTATCCCGACACCGACGCCGAGGCCTACCGCCGCTACTGGCCGGCGGACCTGCACATGGTGGGCAAGGACATCATCCGCTTCCACACGGTCTACTGGCCCGCCTTCCTGATGTCGGCCGGCCTGCCCCTGCCCCGGCGCGTCTTCGCCCATGGCTGGTGGACGATCGAGGGGCAGAAGATGTCGAAGTCGCTCGGCAATGCGGTGAAGCCGGCCGAACTGATCGAGACCTACGGCCTCGACCAGACCCGCTACTTCCTGCTGCGCGAGGTGCCGTTCGGCAACGACGGGGACTTCTCCCGCAAGGCGATGGTCCAGCGGATCAACGGCGAACTGGCCAACGACTACGGCAACCTTATCCAGCGCGTGCTGTCGATGGTGGCGAAGAACTGCGCCGGCGCCGTGCCGACGCCGGGTCCCCTGGCGGCGGCCGACGAGACGATGCTGGGCGCGGCGCGCGCGCTGATCGCGCGGGTGCGGGCCGACATGGAGGTCCAGGCCTTCCACAAGGCGCTCGACGCCATCTGGCAGGTGATCGGCGACGCCAACCGCTACGTCGACGACCAGGCGCCATGGACGCTCCGCAAGACCGATCCGCCGCGCATGGCGACGGTGCTGTGGGTCCTCGCGGAGACGATCCGCCACGTCGCGGTCCTCACCCAACCCTTCATGCCGGACGCGTCGGCGAAGATCCTCGACCAGCTGGCCGTGCCGGCCGACCGGCGGACCTTCGCCGCGCTGACGCCGGCCGACGCTTTGGTCGGCGGCACCCCGCTTCCGGCGCCGCAGGGCGTCTTCCCCCGCCTCGTCGCGGAGGGGGAGGGCGCCCGCTGATGCTGATCGACAGCCACTGCCACCTCGACTTCGACGTGTTCGAGGCCGAGCGGGCGGCGTTCGTCGCCCGCGCCGTCGCCGCCGGGGTCGACCGGATGGTCAGCATCAACACGCGCCTGTCGACGTTCGACCGCCTCGCCGCCATCGCCGAGGCGCATCCCGAGGTCTGGTGCACGGTGGGCGTCCACCCGCATCAGGCAGGCGAGGAGTTCGACGGCTGTTCGGTCGAACGCATCGTGGCCCTTTCGCGGCATCCGCGTGTTGTGGCGATCGGCGAGAGCGGGCTCGACTATTTCTACGACAAGAGCCCGCGCGATCTTCAGCAAGAGAGCTTCCGCCGCCACGTGCGTGCCTGCCTGGAGACGGGCTTGGCACTCGTCGTCCACACCCGCGACGCCGAGGCCGACACGATGGCGATCCTGCGGGAAGAGGCGGGCAGGGGGAACGAGGCGGGGCTCCGCGGCGTGCTGCACTGCTTCACCGGCAGCCGGGCGCTGGCCGAAGAGGCGCTGGCCTTCGGCTTCCACGTCTCCTTCTCCGGCATCCTCACCTTCAAGAAGTCCGAGGATCTGCGCGCGGTGGCCCGCATCGTCCCGCTCGACCGGCTGCTGGTCGAGACCGACGCGCCCTATCTCGCGCCCGAACCGATGCGCGGCAAGTCGAACGAGCCGGCCTACGTCGTCCACACCGCCCGGCGGCTGGCCGAGGTGATGGGGATCTCCCCCGAGGCGCTGGCGGCCGCGACCACCGCCAACGTCGAGCGCCTGTTCCGCGGCATGGCCGGCACGGGCGCCCGGGCGGCGGCCTGACGGGCGGGGCGGGGATGCGGATCACGGTCCTCGGCTGCGGCGGATCGGGCGGCGTCCCGCTCATCGGGAACGACTGGGGCCGGTGCGACCCGTCGAACCCGAAGAACAGGCGGCGTCGCTCGTCGATCCTGGTGGAGCAGGGCGGGGCGACGATCCTGGTCGACATGGGGCCTGACCTGCGCGAGCAGCTGCTGTCGGCCGACGTGCGCCGGGTGGATGCCATCCTGCTCACCCACGAGCACGCCGATCATCTTCACGGAATAGATGAGGTTCGCTCACTTAACTGGTTGATGAAGAAGGGTATCGACGTCTATGGTGATGCCAGGACGATCGAGATCGCGAAGGACCGGTTCGCCTATTGCTTCCGCACCGGCGCCAGCACCTTCGCCTATCCGGTCCTCGTTCCCCACGTGGTGGACGGCCCGTTCGAGATCGCCGGCATTCCGATCCAGCCCTTCGTGCAGGACCACGGCTACAGCGAGAGCCTCGGCTATCGCTTCGGCCGCTTCGCCTATTCGACCGACGTGGTGCAGATCGATCCACGCGGGATGGCGCTTCTGCACGATCTCGATCTCTGGATCGTGGACGCGACGCGCCGCGAGCCGCATCCGGTCCACGCGCATCTCGACCGGACCCTTGAATGGATCGCCGATCTCCGGCCGGGGCGGGCGTACCTGACGCACATGAACCACACGATGGACTACGACACGCTCATGGCCGAACTGCCGGCGGGCGTGGAGCCGGCCTACGACGGCCTCGTGATCGAGGTTCCGGACGCCACCTGACCACCCTACTCCATCCCTTCGGTTTTAATTTCCATAATATATCTTATGCGATCATCGATGCTGCGTTGAGGCGAAGGGAGCCGGCCGCTATCGTGCCGCCCTCCCGTCCTGTTCCGGAACCCGCCGCGATGTCCGAACGCCCGATCGACCGCCTGCTCGCCATCATGGCGCGGCTGAGGAGCCCGGACGGTGGCTGTCCGTGGGATCTGGAGCAGACCTACCGCACCATCGCGCCGCACACGATCGAGGAGGCCTATGAGGTGGTCGACGCGATCGAGCGCGACGACATGCCGGCGCTGAAGGACGAATGCGGCGATCTGCTGTTCCAGGTCGTCTACTACGCGCAGATGGCGTCGGAGGACGGACACTTCGATTTCGACGCGGTCGCAGATGCCATTTCCGACAAGATGATCCGCCGCCATCCTCACGTATTCGGCGAGGATGCGGTGAAGACGTCCGGCGCCATGGTCCGGCGCTGGGAGGAGCACAAGGCGAAGGAGCGGGCGGCGAAGGCGGCGGGTGCGCCGGCCAGCCTGCTGGACGACGTTCCGATGGGCCTCCCTGCCCTCACCCGCGCGATCAAGCTCCAGAGGCGCGTCGCCCGTGCCGGTTTCGACTGGCCGGACGTGGCGCAGATCTTCGACAAGCTGACCGAGGAGGTGGGCGAGTTGCGGGCCGAGATCGACGCCGGCGCGCCGCGGGACCGGATGGCGGACGAGTTGGGCGACATCCTCTTCGTTGTCGCCAACCTCGCCCGCCGGCTGGAGATCGATCCGGAAGCCGCGCTGCGGGGTACGAACGCGAAGTTCGAGACGCGCTTCCGCCACGTCGAGGCCCGGTTGGCGGAGAGCGGGCGGACGCCGGCGGAGAGCACGCTGGCCGAGATGGAAGGATACTGGCAGGAGGCGAAGCGGCTTCCCTGAGGCGATCGGGCGCTCAGGACCGGGCGGCGGCCCGGACGAACCCGGCCTGGGCCTCGGTCTCCACCGTCCCCGGCCGCGCAAGGCGGACCGCCGCGAGCGCCGCATCCGCCGACAGGCCGGCCCGCGCGAGGAGCGAAGCCGCCAGCATGCCGGTGCGACCGAGGCCGGCGCGGCAGTGGACCATCACCCGCGCCCCGTCGGCGAGATACCGGCCAAGCTCGTCGAGGAGCGCCGCCCAGGCGTCGTCGGTCGCTGGCACGTCCCGGTCCCGGATCGGGTGATGGCGCCACGCGGCGACCACCGATAGGCGCTCGAACAGGTCTGGCACGCCCAGGAGCGGGAGTTCGTGCGCCTCGACGAGGCTGACGATGACGTCGGGCCGCCAGTCGGCGACCGCCGCGAGATCGGCGTCGAGGTCCCGCACGATCGGCTCCTCGCCGGTGTCCCGGTCCATCTGCCCCGGGCACATCGTCATCCCGATCGTCCCGCCGCCCGGCGTCGTGACCGCGTCGATGCGTAACCGGTCAGCCATCGCCGAACAGCGTCTCCCGCACGGTCGACCAGATGCCCGCGCTCGCCGCGACCAGCACACCCTCGGTCGTGCCGGCCAGCGTGTAGGGCGATCCGTCCGGCCGTGCGGCCGCCCCGCCCGCCTCCGTCACCATCAGGATCCCGGCGGCATGATCCCAGGGCAGCGTCCGGCGGTAGTTCACGAAGTGACGTTCGCCGGCCAGGATCGCCGGATAGTCGAAGGCCGACGCGAGGAAGGTGTCGGTCAGGGCGAAACGTGCCCGGCTCGCCTCCATCCGCGCACGGCTCTCCGGGCTGTGCCCGTAGACCGAGAGCAGGCCGCGCATCGCGTCGGGCCGGGTCGGCGGGGCGGGGATGCGGATGGGCGCCCCGTCCGCCCAGGCCCCCTCCCCGGCCACGGCCGTGAAGGCGCGTCCCTGCACCGGATGGACGATCCAGCCCGCGATCGTCCGACCGCCGCGCGCCAGCGCCACGATGGTGCCGAACCGGTCCCGGCCGTTGGCGAAATTGATGGTCCCGTCCACCGGATCGACGATCCAGACCGGCCGGTCGTCGGACAGACGCTCGATGACCGAAGGGTCGGCGGCGACCGCCTCCTCCCCGATCACGAGCGATCCGGGAAGCAGGTCCGGAAGGCGGGCCGTGAGCACCCGCTCCGCCGCCTCGTCGGCCACGGTCACGAGATCACCCGGCCCCTTCTCGCGCACGTCGCCGTCGCCGAGTGCCCGGAAGCGCGGGAGGATCTCGGCCGCGGCGACCTCCCGGATCAGGGCGGTGACACGGTCGACGTCGGGCAGGATCACGCGCGGGGCTCCGGTCGGGTCGCGGCGGCATAGGCCGGGAAGCGGTGGACGAAGCGGGCCCGTTCGGCCGGCCCGATCGAGAGTTTGAGATGGGCGACCACCTCGTCGTCGTGCCGTTCGAGGATCTCCCCGTGCCGGTAGAGCCAGGCGAGTGCCGCGCCATCGGCGATGCCGATGTCGACGTCCACGATCTGCCGGTCCGCCGTCATGTGCGCGTCGAAGAGTGCCGCGAGCCGATCGATCCCCTCCCCGCTAAGGGCCGAGAGTGCCACGACCCGGTCGGGTGTCCGCGCCGCCCTGGCGAGCGCCTCCGCCCTGCCCGCCTCGTCCAGCGCATCGAGCTTGTTCAGCGCCTCGATGACGCGGGCGTCGCTCTCGACCTCGATGTCGAGGTCGGCCAGGACCCCCACCACGTCGGACTTCTGGGCCTCGGTGTCGGGGTGGGAGACGTCGCGGACGTGGACGATCAGATCGGCCGCCTGAACCTCCTCCAGCGTCGCGCGGAAGGCCGCGACGAGCTGGGTCGGCAGGTCGGAGATGAATCCCACCGTGTCGGAAAGGATCACCTTGCGCCCGGACGGCAGCGTGACAGCCCGCATCGTCGGGTCCAGCGTCGCGAAGAGCAGGTCCTTGGCGAACACGTCCGCACCGGCGAGGCGATTGAAGAGGGTGGACTTGCCGGCGTTGGTGTAGCCGACCAGCGCGATCACCGGATAGGGCACCCGCTCGCGCGCCCGGCGGTGGAGACCGCGGGTGCGGCGCACGTCCTCCAGCTCCTTCTTGATCCGGTCGATCCGGTCGAGGATGAGCCGCCGGTCGAGTTCCAGCTGGCTCTCGCCGGGGCCGCCGAGGAAGCCGAAGCCGCCACGCTGGCGTTCGAGGTGGGTCCACGACCGCACGAGGCGCGAGCGCTGGTAGGTGAGCGCCGCCAGCTCGACCTGCAGCATGCCCTCGCGGGTGCGGGCGCGCGCCCCGAAGATCTCCAGGATGATGCCGGTCCGGTCGACGACCTTGGCCTTCCAGGCGCGTTCCAGATTACGCTGCTGGACCGGGCTGAGGGCGTGATTGACCACCACGACCGCGGTGCCCGCGTCGGGTCCGAGATCCTCGACCATCTGGGCGACGGTCTTGACCGCCCCCTCGCCGAAGAACGTCGAGGGGTTCGGACGCGGCAGGTTCACCAGCTCCGCGCGTTCGATCTTCAGGTCGATCGCGGCGACGAGGCCCGCGGCCTCGTCCAGCTGGGCCGCGGGGCTTCTGTCCGCGACCTCGCGGGTGCGGCGGACGGGATGCAGGACGATGGCGTGGCCCGTGTGCACGGGCGCGCCACCGTCGGCGGAGGGGTCACTCTGTCTCAACGTCCTTGGGCTGCTCGAACAGCTGGATCGGGTGCGCGGGCATGACGGTCGAGATCGCGTGCTTGTAGACGAGCTGGGAATGCGCGTCGCGCCGCAGCAGCACCGAGAAATTGTCGAACCAGGTGATGATCCCCTGGAGCTTGACGCCGTTGACCAGGAAGATGGTCACGGGCGTCTTGTTCTTCCGGCAATGGTTCAGGAACACGTCCTGAACGTTCTGGCTTTCCTTGCTCATTGCTCTCGGCCCCTGTTCGGGTCTTGGGACACGCCGTGGTGCGGCGGGTCCGGTTGACGGGACGGGACGCGAAAAGACGGGCGCATCCCGATCCCTGTGATGTTCGTCGATATGGGTCTCCCGCGGGCAGCGTCCAAGGGTGGCGCGGCCGCCCGCCCCCCCTCAGGCGGGAACCGCCTCGGCGGCGAAGGCGAGGTAGTCCGCCCGGAGCGCCGATGCGAGCGAGCCCGGAACCCCGTTCCCGATCGCCTGCCCGTCGATCCGCGTAACCGGCGTCACGAAGGTGGTGGCGCTGGAGATGAAGGCCTCGCGCGCGCGGCATGCCTCCGCCACCGTGAAGGGCCGCTCCTCGTGGCGCAGCCCGGCCGCCCCGGCGAGCCTCAGGATCCTGAGCCGGGTGATGCCGTTCAGGATCGCGTTCGTCGCCGGCCGCGTCACCAGCACCCCTTCGCCGGTCACGATCCACGCGTTGCTGGAGGTGCCCTCGGTGACGGTGCCGTCGGGGTCCACCATCCACGCCTCGAAGGCCCCGGCCTCCGCCGCCTGCTGCTTGCCGAGCGCCTGCGGCAGGAGGGCGATGGACTTGATGTCGCGGCGCTGCCAGCGGATGTCGGGGATCGTCACGACCGAGACCCCCTCCTCCATCAGCTTCGGCGACCCGAACGTCATGTGCCGCGTGGTCATGACCAGCGATGGTGCCGCGCCCTTGGGGAAGCGGAAGTCCCGCGGCGCCACGCCGCGGGTCACCTGGATGTAGATGATGCCGCTCCGCACCCGGTTCCGGCGCACCAGCGTGCGCATCAGGAACCCGAGCGCCCGGCGCGTCACCGGCCAGCCGATCCGCAGTTCGTTCAGCGACCGGTCGAGCCGGTCGATGTGCGGCGCCTCGTCGATGAGGTGCCCGTCGACGATGGTGATGACCTCGTAGACGCCGTCCGCGAACTGATAGCCGCGATCCTCGATGTGGACGGTGGCGTCGCCGTGGGGAACATATCGCCCGTTGACGTAGGCGTAGCGCGGCATGGATCTCCCCGGGACAGGGCGTTGCGACAGGAACGCCGATGTTGGCCGAAACGCGAAACAAATCAAGCCGGACGGCGGACGTCCTCACGGAACGCCGCATCGGCCGCGACCGAGGCCGTCAGTCGACGGTTTCCTTCACCGGACGCTCGTTGCGTTCGGGCCGGTCGCCCTTGTCGGTGCCGTGGACGCCCAGCAGCTTGAGCTTGCGGTGCAGCGCCGACCGCTCCATCCCGATGAAGGCCGCGGTGCGCGAGATGTTGCCGCCGAAGCGGGTGACCTGGGCCAGCAGATATTCGCGCTCGAACACCTCGCGCGCCTCCCGCAGCGGCAGACCCATGATCTCGCCGCCCTTCTCCCACTTCAGGACCGCGGGCGTGATGGCGCCGATCTCCGGCGGCAGCATGTCGGCGCGAATCGGCTCGCGCGGGGTGCCCGACGTCATGATCAGCAGCTGCTCGACCACGTTGCGCAGATGGCGCACGTTGCCCGGCCAGTCGTAGGACTGGAGGGCCGTCATCGCGTCGTCCCCGATGTCCCGCGAGGGCAGCCCGCCCTGCTGGGCGTAGGCGGCCATGAAGTGCCGGGCGAGCAGGGGAATGTCCTCGCGGCGGTCGGAGAGCGGCGGAACCTTCACCGGCACGACGGCCAAGCGGTAGTAGAGGTCCTGGCGGAAGCGCCCGGCCTCGATCTCCACGGTCAGTTCCCGGCTGGTGGAGGCGATGACGCGGACGTCCACCTCGACCTTCGTCGAACCGCCGACGCGCTCGAACGTCTGCTCCTGCAGGACGCGAACGATCTTGCCCTGGGTCTCCAGCGGCATGTCGGCGACCTCGTCCAGCAGCAGCGTGCCGCCGTGCGCCTGTTCGAAATGGCCGACCCGGCGCGCCTGCCCGCCGTCGCCGGCCTCGGTCCCGAAGAGTTCGGCCTCCAGCGTGTCCGGGCGCAGGATCGCGCAGTTGAGGCCAACGAAGGGTCCGTCGGCCCGGCGCGACCGGCGGTGGATGAGCCGCGCCACCACCTCCTTCCCGGCGCCGGGCGGGCCGGAGATCATCACGCGGCTGTTGGTCGGCGCGACCTTCTCGACCTGCTGGCGGAGCTGGTTGATCACGGTCGACCGGCCGATCAGCTCCGCCTCGCCGCCGGTGCGGGCGCGCAGCTCCCGGTTCTCGCGCCGGAGCTTCGCGGCCTCGATCGCCCGTTCCATGATCAGGAGCAGCCGATCGGCCTTGAACGGCTTCTCGATGAAGTCGTAGGCGCCGATCTTGATCGCGGCGACGGCCGTCTCGATCGTCCCGTGGCCGCTGATCATGACCACCGGCAGGGCCGGATGGTCCTTCAGCACGGTCTCGAGGATCTGGAGGCCGTCGAGCCGGCTGCCCTGGAGCCAGATGTCGAGGACGAGGAGCGTGGGCAGGCGCTGGCCGATCGCCGCCAATGCCTCGTCGGCGTTGGCCGCCTGGCGGGTGCGGTAGCCCTCGTCGCCGAGGATCCCCGCGATCAGCATCCGGATGTCGGCCTCGTCGTCGACGATCAGAATGTCATGCGCCATGGCCTGCCTGCCTGTGCATCGGGGCGTCCGCGCCGGACGTGGTCGGGAGAAGATTGCGCGGGACGGCGAGGCTGACCACCGCCCCTCCGCCCGGACGGTCGGCGAGACGGAGCTCGCCGCCGTGATCCTCCATGATCTTCTTCACGATCGCGAGGCCGAGGCCGGTGCCCTTCTGCCGCGTCGTCACATAGGGTTCGGTCAGCCGGTCGCGATCCTCGGTCGGGAGGCCCTTGCCGTTGTCCTCGACCGCGACCACGACGCGGTCCTCCTCCTCCAGGACGCGCACGTTGACCATGCCCTGCGGCAGGTCGTCGCCGGTCCGCCCGTCCACCGCCTCGACGGCGTTCTTCAGAAGGTTGGTCACCGCCTGCATCAGTTGGCGACCGTCGCAGACGAGGGTCACCGGTTGCGCCGGCACGACCGTGCCGAGACGAATCTGCGGGTTCGCGCTCGTCTGCAGGAACAGGGCCTGGCGCACGATCTCCGTCACGTTCTGCACCTTCATCGTCGGCGTCGGCATGCGCGCGAAGGAGGAGAACTCGTCCACCATCCGCCCGATGTCGTCGACCTGCCGGATGATCGTGTCGGTGCAGGTGCGGAAGGTGTCGGGATCGCTCGTGATCTCCTTCAGGTACTTGCGCTTCAGCCGTTCCGCGGAGAGCTGGATCGGCGTCAGCGGGTTCTTGATCTCGTGCGCGATGCGCCGGGCGACGTCGGCCCAGGCCGCCTTGCGCTGGGCCGACAGCAGTTCGGAGACGTCGTCGAACGTGACCACGTAGCCGCGGATCTCGCCGGCCACCACCTCGGCCGCGATGCGGACGAGGAGGCTGCGCGCCGGCTCCCCGTCGCGGCGGAGCTGGACCTGCGTCTCCGTCAGCCGGCCGGGGCGGCGTCGCGTCGCCTCCAGCGGCTCGGCGAGTTCGGGTGCGACCTCCACGATCGGCCGTCCCGTCAGCGCCGACGGATCGCCGACGCCCAGAAGCTCCGCCGCCGACCGGTTCGGCAGGTTGATCCGGCCGTCCTGGTCGAGACCCAGAACGCCGGCCGAGACGCCGGAGAGCACCGTCTCCGTGAAGCGGCGTCGCAGGTCGAGCTGGCGGTTCGCCTCGATCAGCTCGCGCCGCTGGTCCTGCAGCTGGTCCGTCATCCGGTTGAAGGCCCGGCTGAGGATGCCGATCTCGTCAGCGGTCACGCTCTCGGCCACCTTGGTCGACAGATCGCCCGCGCGCACCCGCTCGGCCGCCTGGATCAGCGCGCCGATCGGCGTGACGATCTGGTTGGCGATGATGAGCCCGAGCCAGACCGCCGCCATCAGCACCAGCAGCGCCACGACGATGAAGATCAGCGTGAAGGTGATCTGCACGTTGGAGCGGACCTGGGCCAGCTCCGCATACTCGCGCGCGGCGCCTTGCACCCGTTCCATGTGCATCAGGACGCGCGGCTCGACGAGGCGCCCGACGAACACGAACGTGTCGACGAACCGGTCGAGCCGCACCAGCGCCCGGACCCGGTCGTCGCTGTCGTTGGTCATGATCACGACCTCGCCACGCCGCGCGCGTTCGATCATGTCGCCGGGGACCGGATCGAAATCGAGCAGGAAGGTGAGGCCGGCGCGGGCCAGGACCCGCTCGGTGCCGTCGAAGACGACCGCCTCGGTCAGCCCGCGCAGCGCGGTCTGGGTCAACACCACCTCGCGGAACACGTTCGGATCGGCCAACAGCCGAGGTGCCGCCCGGTTCAGATCGTTCGCCATCGCGAGCACGTCGGCGCGGATGGTCTTCTGGTGCTCGTGCAGATACGCCTGCGCGACGGCGAGGCTCTCGTTGATCGCCGTCCGCACCCGTTCGCTGAACCAGGACTGCAGGCCGGCGTAGAGGAAGATGCCCGAGAAGGCCGCGACGAGGATCGTCGGGGCGACCGCCAGCATGCTGAACAGGGCCACGAGGCGCACGTGCAGGCGCGCCCCGGCGAGGCCGCGGCGGCGTTCGAGCCAGAGCTTGACGATGTGGCGGGCGACCACCGCGACCAGCAGGAGAAGGAGCGCGAGGTCGAGCGTCAGCAGCAGCGTGACGGTGTCGGGATCGGTGCCGAACGGCGGCGAGGCCGACAGCGCGGCATAGGTCGCCACACCCGCGACGATGGCGCCGATCGTCAGCGCGACCGCGAGCTTGCTCGCGAGGCCCACGCGCGTCGCCCAGGCACCCAGGAGACGCAGGGCGCTCACGCCCGGTTCCGAGCTCTGCGCGTTCATGGGGTCCGGCGGAAGCCGCGTTCCTGGGTCGCCTGCACGGCCCGGGCCGGGCGCGCGTTCCTCATTTTAGACCGCGGATCACCTGGATATCCAGTTCCCTGATCTTCTTGCGCAAGGTGTTGCGGTTGACGCCCAGGAGTTGCGCCGCCTTGATCTGGTTGCCGCGCGTCGCGGCCAGCGACAAGGAGATCAGCGGCCGTTCGACCTCCCGCAGGATCAGGTCGTAGAGCCCCGAGGAGGGGATGCCGTCCTTGTGGGCGGCGAAGTACTCCCTCAGGTGCCGCTCGACCGCCTGCCCCAGGTTCTCGCTCCGGGTGACCACCTCCGCCGCCGGCATCGGCTCCGTGTCCGACAGTTCCGCCTCGATCACGTCGACGCCGATCACCTCCTGCGCGTAGAGCGCGGCGAGGCGGCGGACGAGGTTCTCGAGTTCGCGGACGTTGCCCGGCCAGCGGTGCTGCTTCAGCCGCTCCATCCCCGGCTGGTCGATCGACTTCAGCGGGAGCCCCTGCTGCGCGGCCTGGCCGAGGAAGTGGCGGACGAGGAGCGGGACGTCCTCCGACCGTTCGCGCAGCGGCGGCAGGCGGATGGGCACGACGTTGAGCCGGTAGAACAGGTCCTCGCGGAACTGGCCCTGGCGGATGAGGGTGCGGAGGTCCCGGTGGGTCGCGGCGACGATGCGGACGTCGGCGCGGATGGGCGTGCGGCCGCCGACCGTCGTGTACTCGCCCTCCTGCAGGACCCGGAGGAGCCGGGTCTGGGCGTCGAGCGGCATGTCGCCGATCTCGTCGAGGAACAGCGTTCCGCCCTGCGACTGCTCGAACCGGCCGGCCGAACGCTGGGTGGCGCCGGTGAAGGCGCCCTTCTCGTGCCCGAACAGCTCGCTCTCGATCAGCTCGCGCGGGATCGCCGCCATGTTGATGGCGACGAAGGGGCCGTTGCGCCGCTTGCCGTAGTCGTGCAGCGCGCGGGCGACCAGCTCCTTGCCGGTACCGCTCTCGCCGCTGATCATCACCGTCAGGTCGGTGCCCATGAGCCGGGCGAGGACGCGGTAGATCTCCTGCATCGCCGGCGAACGGCCGATGAGGGGGAGCGCCTCCTCCCCGTCGGCGTCGTCGTTGGCGCGGGCGATCGGCGCGTTCGGCTGGGTCAGCGCCCGCTGGACGACGCCGATCAGCTCCTTCAGGTCGAAGGGCTTCGGCAGATACTCGAACGCACCCCGGTCCGCCGCCTTCAGCGCGGTCATGAGCGTGTTCTGCGCGCTCATCACGATGATGCGCAGCTCCGGCCGGATCCGCTTGATCTTGGGGATCAGGTCCAGCCCGTTCTCGTCCGGCATGATCACGTCCGTGATCACCAGATCGCCCTGCCCGTCCTGCACCCACCGCCACAGGGTCGTCGCGTTGCCCGTGGTGCGGACGTCATAGCCGAGGCGGGCCAAAGCCTGGTTCAGGACGGTCCGGATCGCCCGGTCGTCGTCGGCCACCAGGATCGTGGACGTCGCCATCAACGGTCCTCTATCGCATTGTCGCCTTTCGGCACCATCGGCAGCGAGAGCTTGAAGACGGTGCGCCGGGGCGCACTGTCGAACTCGATCACGCCGCCGTGGTCGCCGATGATCTTCGCGACTAATGCAAGTCCCAGGCCGCTGCCGTTGCGCTTCGTCGTGACGAAGGGGTCGAAGAGGTGGGAGCGGAGGTCGTCCGGAATGCCCGGACCGTTGTCCTGCACCGTCACGAGGATGGGCAGGTGCATCCGGTTGCTGCTCCCCTGCACCGCGAGGCGCACCCCCTGCTGGTAGGCGGTCGTCAGCACGATCTCGCCACCGGTCTCGGGCACCGCCTCCGCGGCGTTCTTGACGAGGTTCAGGAGCACCTGGATCAGCTGGTCCCGGTTGCCGTGCACGGGCGGGATGGACGGATCGTAGCGCTCGGTGAAGCGGACGTGCCGCGCGAACCCGGTGGTGGCGAGCCGCCGCACGTGGTCCAGCACGGAATGCACGTTCACCGGCGCGCGCTCCAGCGGCCGGCTGTCGGAGAAGACCTCCATCCGGTCGACCAGCGCCACGATCCGGTCCGCCTCCTCGCAGATGAGGCGGGTCAGCATCTGGTCCTCGGACGAGGCGCCCTGCTCCAGCAACTGCGCGGCACCGCGGATGCCGGAGAGCGGGTTCTTCACCTCGTGCGCCAGCATCATCGCCATCGCCGTCACCGACCGGGCGGCGTTGCGGTGGGTAAGCTGGTGGTCGATCTTGCGCGCGATCGAGCGCTCGTGGATCGACAGCACCACCATGTCCGGCGGATCGCCGAGCGGTGCGACCTGCACCGTCACGAAGTGCGAGCCGATCCGGGGCGTCTCCAGCGTCACGCCGTACTCGGAGACCCGGGAGTTCTGCTGGCGCACCTGCTGGAGCAGGGCGAACACGGGGCAGTCGCCCGGCAGCCACTCCGAAAGCGAGGTCCCGACGAGGCGCGCGGCACCCGCGTCGAAGAACTCCTGCGCCTCGAGGTTCACGAAGCGCACCCGGTCGTCCGCGTCGATGACGAGGACCGGATCGGGCAGCGCGCCGAGGATGCTCTCGGAATCGAGGTCCGACCAGCGCCGGGGCCGTGGGAGCGAAGCGAGGCAACGGACCATCGTCAGGCGGCCATCGGAAGGTCGGGACGGTCGAACAGGCGGTCGATCGCGTCGGTCACGGCGCGCGGATCGTCCAGGCGCACGACGGTGGCGCGGAACGCCTCCGCTCCCGGAAGATCAGCCGCGTACCAGCCGAGGTGCTTGCGCGCGATGCGGACCCCCTGCACCGTTCCGTAATGGGAGAGGAGATCGTCGTAATGTTCGCGGATCAGGGCGCGCCGCACCGCCGGCGCCGGATCGGCCGGAACCGGCCGGCCGGCGAGGTGTGCCGCCACCTGGCCCGGGAACCAAGGGCGCCCGCAGGCGCCGCGACCGACCATGACGCCGTCCGCG
>VYKX01000160.1_pt1 | contig 18127 bp, 11 predicted proteins | sample 5114471 | NCBI WGS metagenome assembly VYKX01 (sample SAMN12291785, study PRJNA351875) | freshwater metagenome | isolation source: freshwater lake | place: USA: Michigan, Gull Lake | collected 2013-08-08
GCCGTGCCGATCATCACCGCTCCGGCGATGGGCAGCAGCCACCACGCCGCCCCCAGCGCGGTCGCGGTCGCCGGGACGGCGAAGGCGGCCGCCAGCAGGACGAGGCCGAGGGCGAAGCGGGCGATGCGGTCGAGGGTGCCGACGTTGGCCATGGAAGGATCTCCTTGGGGGTCCGTGACATCAATTATTTGCGTATTTTCTTAACTGTCAATCTTCATGAATTGCCGACCGGGCGCATCGGCCTTAGCCCCGATGGGAAGGCAGGGACGGCGGCGGACCCGCGCACGACTCGGGGGCACGATCGGGGCGCGGCCCGTGTTCAGGCTCCGTCGTCGCGCGTGTTCGCCCGAGCCGTCGGGCTTCGGGCCGATCGGACGGGAGCCAAGCATGCAGCGTCGCGCCTTCCTCGGACGATCGGCCGCCGCCGGTGCCGCCCTTCTTCAATCCGGCTGCGGTGGGGACGATCATCGGCGGCTCGCCGCCGAGACCTGGGGACCGTCGGGCGGCCTCTCGCCGTCCGCGGCGGGGATCGATCTCGTCCGCATCGGCACCCTTGCCGCCAACGGCCACAACGCGCAGCCCTGGCGGTTCGCGCTGGAGACCGGTCGCATCCGCATCCTGCCGGACCGGCGTCGGCGGACGCCCGTGGTCGATCCCGACGACCATCACCTCTACGCCAGCCTCGGCTGCGCGGCGGAGACCATCGTCCAGGCCGCCCGGGCCGCCGGCCTCGCCACCGAGGTGCGGCACGACGCGGACGCCGACGCCGTGGTCCTGACGTTCGAGCCGGCGCCCGCGGAGGCCACCGCACTGTGGCAGGCGATCCCCCGGCGCCGGTCGACCCGGGCGCCCTATGACGGCCGGCCGCTCGACGCCGGGATGATGCGGACCCTCGAGACGGCGGCCGGCGGCGGTCCCGTCGACATTCTGACGATCGCCGACCGCCGCGGGCTGGAGCGGATCCTCGAACATGTCGTCGCCGGCAACACCGTGCAGATGAACGACCCGGCCTTCATGGCGGAGCTGAAGGCCTGGATCCGCTTCGACGCGGCCGAAGCGGTGGCGCACCGTGACGGGCTCTATGCGGCGGCGGCCGGCAACACGCCGGTCCCCGGCTGGATCGGCCGGCTGCTGTTCGACGTCGCGGTGACCGCCGCGGGGGAGAACGACCGTTACGCCGAACAGATCCGATCGTCGTCTGGGGTGGTCGTGCTGGCGGCGGCGGCCGACGACCCGGCCCATTGGGTCGAGGCGGGCCGCGCGGCCCAGCGCTTCTGCCTCCAGGCGACCGCGCTCGGCCTCACCTGCGCCTTCCTCAACCAGCCGGTCGAGGTCGCGGCCCAGCGCCCCCGGTTCGCGGCCGACCTGGGGATCCCGGGACGGCGACCCGACCTCGTCCTGCGGTTCGGGCGCGGCCCCGACCTCCCGCGGTCGTTGCGCCGACCGGCGGCCGACGTCCTCGTCTGACCGGGGCGGACGGCCCGATGGGCGTCAGGGTGCGGGCTGGTCGGCGGTCCCGTCCGGCCCGCCGGCGATGGCGTGCCGCTCCAGCACGGCGCGCAGGCGCGGTGCCGCGAAGTCGACGAAGGCGCGGAGTTTCGGCGACACGAGTCGGCTCTCCGGATGCACGAGATGGACCGGAAAGGGCGGCGGGACGACGGCGTCGAGCACCGCGACGAGGCGCCCCGACCGGATCGCGTCCGCCACCATGTAGGAAAGGGCGACGGTGATCCCCCCGCCCGCCTCCGCTGCCGCGACCGCCGCCAGCGCGTCGTTCACCTCCACCCGCGGCTCGACGGACACGGCCCCCGCACCGCCCCCACCGGCGAAGCGCCACGTCCGGTCGTGCATCAGGCCGGTGAAGGCGATCACGGCGTGGAGGCGGAGGTCCTGCGGCGTGGACGGCGCACCGCGCCGGGCGAGGTAGTCCGGGCTCGCGACGAGCAGCCGGCGGACGGTGCCGATCCGGCGCGCGATCAGGGACGAACTCGGCAGCTCGCCGATCCGCACCGCCACGTCGATCCCCTCCTCCACGAGGTTGACGACCCGGTCGAGCAGCAGGAGCGAGACGGTGACCCGCGGATGGGCGTCGAGGAAGGCGCCCACGACCGGCGCCACCGCCGACCGGCCGAACGAGGTCGAGGCGGTGACCGATAGATGGCCCTGGGGCGTCGTCGTCGTGCCCACCGCCTCCTTCTCGGCGGCGTCGAGGTCGGCGAGGATCCGCCGCGCGGTCTCGAGGAACCGCTGCCCGACCTCGGTGATGGTCAGGCTCCGCGTCGTCCGCTGGAAGACGCTCCCGCCGAGGCGCGCCTCCAGCGCCGCGACCGCCCGGGTCACCGCGGGCGGGGAGAGGCGCAGCCGTCGCGCGGCCCGGGCGAACCCCCCGGCCTCAGCCACGGCGACGAAGATCTCGATCTCGCGGAGCCGGTCCAACGACCATTCCTTCCAGCGGAATGATGAATTCCAGAATAGGCCAATTCTTGCCGGAAACGCGAGGCCCCATCCTCCTGTCCCGCGGCCCACGACCGGGCCACCTCCGAGGACGACCCCATGACCTCCCTCACCCGCCGCGGCTTCGCGGCCGCCTTCGCCGCCCTTCCGATCGCCGCGGCACTCCCCTCCGCGGGCATGGCCCGGCGGGCGGCCCCGATCCGCGCCTTGCCCGCCACGGCTCGCCTGCGGGTCGGCCGCTTCACGGTGACCGTGATCGCCGACGGCTTCATGGACCTGCCCTACGCGCTGTTCACCGGCGCGACGCCGGACCAGGTGCGCGCCGCCGCGCTGGCGGTTCACGCGGCCGGGAAGGACGCCGTGCGCGGCGCGTTCGCCACCTATCTCGTCGACGACGGCGAACGCCTCGTCCTCGTGGACAGCGGCCCCGCGGGCACGGTCAGCCCGACATCGGGCCGACTTCCCGAGGCGCTGGCCGCGCTCGGCGTGGCACCCGCGGACATCGACGCGGTGATCCTGACCCACGCCCACGTCGATCATGTCGGGGGCATGGTGGCCGGCGACCGGACGGTGTTCGCGAACGCCGACGTCTACGTCGACCGGCGCGACGTCGCGGCCTTCACCGATCCCGCGATCGAGGCGCGGGCGCCGGACATCGTGCGCTCGAGCTTCGCCGCCACACGCCGGCTCGTCGACCTCTACCCGCGCCTCCAGCGGATCGACGGCGCGCGGCGGATCGCGCCGGGCCTCTCGGTCTTCGATCTGTCGGGCCACACGCCCGGGCAGATCGGCGTGCGGATCGAGGACGGCGGCGATCGCCTCGACCTCGTCTCCGACATGCTGTTCCACCCGGCCGCCCACCCCGCCCTGCCCGGCGTCGGCATCCTGTTCGAGATGGACAAGGCTGCCGCCGACGCGTCGCGCGCCCGCTTCTTCCCCGCCGCCGCGGAGGCCGGCACGCTTCTGGCCGCCACGCACATGCCCTTCCCCGGCGTCGGCCGGATCGTGAAGGACGGCGGGTCGCTGCGCTGGCTGCCGGCCGACTGGTCCCACGACTGACCATCCCGCAAGACGGAGGACACGCCATGGCGCACCGGTTCTCTGAGATCGCCTTCACGCCCACCGTTAAGGGCGTGCAGGAGCGGATGGGCAGCCGTGCCGGCTATGCCCGACGGGAGGCCGGGGCCGAGCCCGTCGGGCACCGGCTGACCGAGGCGGAGGCAACGTTCGTCGCCGCGCGGGACTCGTTCTACATGGCGACGGTCGGCGAGACCGGATGGCCCTACATCCAGCACCGCGGCGGATCCGTCGGGTTCGTCCGCGTGCTGGACGCGGGCACGATCGGGTTCGCCGACCTGCGGGGCAACCGGCAGTACGTCACGGTCGGAAACCTTGCCGGCGACGACCGGGTCTCGCTTTTCTTCATGGATTACGCGAACCGCACCCGGCTCAAGCTGTTCGGGCGGGCGCGCATCGTCGGGCCGGACGGGACGGACCTTCTGGCACGGCTCGCGACGCCGCAGACCCGGGACCGGGTGGAGCGCGGGATCCTGATCACGGTGGAAGGCTTCGACTGGAACTGCCCGCAGCACATCACCGAGCGCTACACCGTCGACGAGGTGCGGATCCTGACCGCCGCCCTGACGGATCGCATCGCCGCGCTGGAGGCCACTCTCGCCCGTCGCCCGGCGACGACGGGTGCGCCCGGACCCGAGGGTAACGCGCCGCCATCGTGACGCCCGGACGCGACCCGAGCGTCGATCGACGGTCCTTCGGTCCGGCGCCGCCGCCTCACGACGTCGCGTCCATCACCTCCAGAAGGCGCGCCGCCGACCCGAGGCACAGCGTCTGTGCATCGGCTTCCAAAGCTGGCCACCAGATTCTCGTTTGTTCAATGGCTTATGGCGCCGATCGGCGGCCAAGGTGGCAGCCGATGCACTCCAAGGGACGGCGCACACGTCGGTCATGACGACGGGGAATGGGTCACCACGACAGGAGATGCCGTCCCGGCATCTGTGCGTCTGATCGAGGCGGGTATGCCGTATTCATGCCGAACGACCCGGCCGCGGAGGGCAACATGGCCCGCAAACCCGCAGAAACGTTGGCGTCCCCTACGGGATTCGAACCGGTCGGAGAGAAAAGGCTGTTTTTCTCAGGATCTTACACTTGATCAACGAGTTACGCGCTCCCAACTGATCCAGTTGTATGATCCAGTTTGGGAGAGAAGGCGTGGCGGGTGGGAAGCATGACAACCTATTTCAGCGGGCGGGAGGCGACACGTATTACGCCCGGGTCCAGGTTCCCGGTGACCTGGTCGAAACGTTTGGGCGAAAGGAGTTCAAAGCATCGCTGAAAACGAAGGATCGCCAAACCGCCAAGGTGCGCCTCGCTGTACAGCTATCGAAGTGGCATGGACAGTTTGAGGCTGTTCGACTGGAAAAACTCAAGGAAGTGCGGGAACAGATGTTCCTGCAATCCGAGGCATTCTCGCGTGTCGTGAATGACGTGGACGACTTCCTTCCACGTGTTGAGATGCCACGCCTCTCCGTCGAATACGTGATGCTCGACGCGGCGGGGAAGATGCAACACCTCCACGAACGACCGGAGAGCCGAAGGGAAGTGCTGGAAGCACTCAACGAGGCGCGGACGACGTTACTCCATGAGCGGGAGTACCAGTCGTCACCGGTCTACGGGCTTGATCATGAGAACGAACCCTTGTCGGCGGTCCCACTGCGTCACGCAGAGAAGGTGGAACAGTTCGTCCGTAGCCTCATCGATGCCGAGATCCGAAAGGTCGATGAGATGGTCGCCAAGATCAAAGGTGAAGCGCCGGCCAAGGTGACGGGCTCCACGTCCACCGATCTGCGGGCGTTGCAGGCTCTTTGGCAGCGGGAGAAGGAGCCCGCCCGTTCGTCTATGGCAGAGATGGACAAAGCAATCAGGGTGTTCATCGAGGCTACAAACGTCACTGAAGCTGCCTCGGTCACGGACGACAATGTGAGGACGTTCAAGGACGCGGTGTTGTCGTTGGACCGGAAGAGCGCCACGAAGCAGAAGACGTGGAGCATGTTCCGGGCGTTGTTGGGAGTGGCCGTTTCGAACAAGCTGCTGTCATCTCATCCGATGGACGGGTTCACCTTCGAGGTGAGGGACGATTCGGTACGGAGAGAGGACTTTTCCATCGAAGATACTACCGCGCTTCTCAACGCTGACGTTGAAGAGGAGGACCGCTGGCTGGTCCGGCTGCTAACTTTCCAAGGCATGAGGCTGGACGAGGCGCACCAGCTACGCAGGGCGGATGTTCGGAAGGAGGACGGCGTCTGGTTCCTCGACATCAACCGACACGACGGGAAGTCCCTGAAGAACGATGTCTCAATCCGTCGGGTGCCTCTGCACCGGGAGGTGCTGGACATGGGGTTCCTCGAATGGTTGCCGAAGGACGGACCATTGTTCGATGGCACCAGTGCGGCTGCGAGCAAGCGTCTGAACCGGGCAATCACGAAGGCAGGGATCGAGGGGGAGAAGACGGTCCACTCGCTACGCCACACATTCAAGACGAGGTGCAGGGTTGCAGGAGTCTCCGAAGAGGTTCACGACCGGCTCACTGGCCATAGCAACCCCTCCGTCGGCCGAGCGTATGGGAGCGTCACACTGTCGACGTTGAAGGCTGCCATAGACAAGGTCTCATTTGCGTGATCTTTCCCACCATGCTTTATTGGCGGTGTATCGACTGTAACGGCTCTCTTCCCGTGCCAGTGCCTCAAGGACATGTTCGACCGTGTTTGGTTCCGGTACAAAGCGCTCGTCACCGGAAGTTTCAGATTCCCCGTCGAATGCCAATCGACCCACATCGATCTTCGGATCGGCGCACTTGGCCCACCAGTTTCGAGTTACCTTGCGAATGACAGACTCGTAAGCATACTTCATCACATCAACAAGTTCACCCTCGTATCCACTGTGGACGATGAAGCTGTCGTGTATCGGAAGACATGCGACGTTCATCTTTGCAAAGTACAACAGCACCTTTTCGGCCATATCAGAATCAATACGTTGCAGGCGCAGTCCATAGCCGGTTCCAAAACGGTATTTGACACAGGAATGTTTCTTCAGAACTCTCTTCAGAACGTCGTCCCAGGAACAACCGGCCACCCGTTCATCGAATTCAGAGGGCGCGTTGATCTTCAAAGACTTGGCATTCAGAAGGCCGTTGAATGCCACCTTTAACCATGGCCTCGTCTGCTCTCGATTTGGAAGTCCGATATCGTAGGCATCCGACCGAAGCTTCTGTCCTTCAAGCGCATAGAGGATGGACGGGTGGAATGCGGAATAGTCCACCTCGACCGTCAGCTTGCCGTTCACACGAATGAACCTACGACACTTGGACGGGACGCCCTGCCACCAGCCGCCGTAGAACCGGCCACCTTGATCAAATGATCCGTTGTTAAAGATGCGGACGAGGGTCTTGGCCGTCACGTCAAAAGGATTTCGGCCTTTCTCACGGTGCATCCGGTCCGCGAGCTTTGCAGTTTCGTCATCCGAAATCTCGATGTCGATCAAGTACGCAGCGATAGCCTTGTTGATCAGTCGCAGGTTGTCGGCCATTCGGCGGGTGTCGTCGGTCTCTTTGAACTCGATGGGCTGCTTTTTCGCGTCCTTGAGGATGATCAGACCCCGCTCCGTCGTATCACGGATGCTGATCTCGGGTACCTTGAGGATCTCGTTCATCAGGCGAACGAGCCTCGGGCATGCCCTGATCGTCGTGCAGACCCCGGGCTGGTCCGGGTTGGGCTTCTTGCCCTTCTCGACGATGGTCAGCAGCCGATGCCGCTCCATCCACTCGAACGTCATTCGGAAGGCTTGATGAGACAGGTCGGGGTGCAGCCACGACCGACGACCGTGACCGACAACCTTGCTGTACTCACCTGTCCGAAGCGTGATCCCGACCACCAGATCGGGGTGGGCTTGATGGTGTGCGTACAGATCGAGCAGGAGGGACTGCACAGATCGACGGACGGATGCGGTCAGCCGCTTGCTGACGGCACGGGTTCGGGCATGACCTTGAACACGGTCATTGGCCCTGATGACCATCGGCGTCAGACGATCGACAAGCCGATGGAATTTCGGATGATCGCACTCGCGGTTGGAGTTGAAACGCACGGCTCGAGAGGCGACATCGCTTGGTGTCGGATCAGCCATTGGCGTCCCTCATGGAGGGGAGCAAGCCGTTGGCGTCATTCGCGGATCGAGAGGGAGTGGGTTGGGCTGATACGACAGCGTCAACAGGAAACGCAGTGGATTGGCGATACATACTTAAGACATGGCTCACGTTGAGGGTGTTTTCAAGGATTTATCTAAGAAAAAAAACAACCCAGCAAAGGCCGTTCTCTTGAACCCTCTCTCTAGAACCCTCTCTCTAGAAACCGTTTCTCTAGAAGCCGTTCTCTAGAAGCCGTTCTCTAGAAGCCGTTCTCTAGAAGCCGTTCTCTAGACGCCGTTCTCTAGAAGCCGTTCTCTAGAAGCCGTTCTCTAGAAGCCGTTTCTCTAGAAGCCGTTCTCAGTCAGGCATTCTGCGGTTCTCACCAGATTACCAACCAAGATCAATATCTCATTGAGGGAAAAAAGTACGATTTACATATAAAAATCATACACTTACGAGAAATCCGATCATACGTTCGACCCGGTTGGCAACGACGACAGAACCGGATCACGCAGGCGGTATGCCATGCGTTTGCGCCTGCCGACCTGTTCAATCGCCACACGCTGATGATGCCACCCTCTGAGCCTTTACACTTTTTGGCTGGACACGCCTCAACCGCTTTCGTGCATGGATCGTGAAAGCATTGCACAGCAACGAAATGCGCTATATGTGGTTCTGACGCGGGATGTCCCTACAACCTGATGTGTTTGGGTATGTCCAAGGCAGGGTAACGGTTTCAGTCAGCGGAATTATGTCGTGGTCGTACAGGTATATGGATGACCCCCGGGGTGGCCCTGCAACCGGGTGGTGGGGTGGGGGCCGGGTCCAACAGGTCGCCTCGGCTTCATGATAGACCAGTGGACGAGCTGGCCAGCGTGGCGATCGGGGATCGAGGAAGCACGGGAAGGAAAGCCCCCCTCGCTTCGTCGCTGCAACGCACAACAAGTAGCTGTCATCCGGCAAACCCCACCGGGTCTGGACAGGGGTTGACGTAACCCGGCCTGTACCTCAATCATCAGACGGTGGGGAAAGCCTGTTCACGGTCCAGATGTTCAAAAGGCGCGAGGACGGGTCGGCGTAGTCCGAGGCGTCGTCGAAAACCTGCGGTGCGCGCCCGAAGTAGGGCATCAACCACCCCGGCCGGGCGTCCAGGTCGGCCGCCCACGCAAGCTGTCAGCCTATCAGCTCGAACAAGCGGCCGAGATGATCGAGGACGGGAAAGCCCGCGCCGACGTGGCGGCGCTGCTCGGCGTCGATGTGGCGACGCTGCGAAGGGCGATAAACAACCGGGGGCGCCGATGACAGAAAATCCTGACGCTCACCGCGTCCGTGAAATTTTGGCGACGGTGAAGCCCCTTGCGGCTGAATATTACCGCCTGACCGGCAAGCCCCTGGGCGTGACGGGCGAGGTCGCGGAATACATTGCTGCCGAACTGCTCGGCCTTGAACTGGCACCGCCCCGGACGGTTGGCTATGACGCCATACGTCAGACGCAGGAGGGTCCGGTTCGAATCCAGATAAAGAGCCGTGCCTACGGAGACGACGCAAAGCCTGGTCAGCGCCTGGGAACAATCAAGCAGGGCGCGGCCTGCGATACCGTGCTGCTCGTCCTGCTCGACAATAGGACCTTGGAGCCGCGCGAAATGTGGGAGGCTCCTTACGTCGTTGTCGCTGAAAGGTTGGGACTGCCCGGCTCGAAGGCGCGCGCGCGGGGGGCGCTCGGCGTGTCAGAGTTCAAAAAACTAGCCGGAATGATATGGCCGGAGAACCTGGCGAGCACACAGAAACCCCGTTGCTAGTACGCTCCGACAAAGCTGCGCTTCGACTGTGTGCCTACCCGGCTAAAACAAACCGGTCTCTTCTTGGTACGGTTTCCCCTTATAGACAGCTTCAAGAACCCCCTGCAGGAATTCCCGTATGAGGGGCCTTTGGGCCGCATCGCGGCCAGGGCAGAGATCAAAGGCTCCAACGCCAGGGAAGAGATAATCCGGCGTCCCGCTAAAGGCGGATGGATGGCGAACGAATAAATTCTGCCGCTTCCCCTCAAGTTTTGTGGATGATCCGTCCCCCGGAAACAGAATGTATGCGCCCCGGCTGCTAAGAATACCGTCACGATACGTGTGCATTTTGAAAAGGTCATCCTGACGGTGAACGCGGGCTAACTCCTTCTCGTAGTCCGCATCTTCCGCTTCTTCGTCTATGGTCTCGCCAGCGCCGAACGGCTGCGCGAGGTCAACGCTATCAAGGCGATATTTGGCATCGAAATGCAGCCAGTGCCTTTGAGCAACACCTCCCTCTTCAACCACAATCTCGATGCTATAGTCCGGGTCAAATTTAGCGGTATAGCTTCCATACCAACTGGAAAGATCACGGGTCGGACGCGGGAACAGCCTGTTGTAAAAGAGGTTCAGCTTCAAAGATCGGCCCGTATCACGGCGATAGAGGTAACTGACTCGACTGCGCCTTCCCCGGAGCAGACGTACCTGTAGACCGCCCTCGGTTACGTCGACTAGCGATCCGTCGCTTGGAAGTTCCGCCTCGGCCAGCTCCGCTAGGGTGCGTCGAAGGAGGAAAAAACACCAATACTCGTATAGTTCACTCACCGGGCGAATATCGCCAATCAGGCCATCTGCTAGCTGTTCAGCTCTCTTCCAAGGCAGTTCAAGGCTCATCCTCAAGGATAAATCCAGCTTCAGTATTTCCCTGTATCCCCGTCTTTTTTGCAGGACTTGCGAATTTGATGGAAGTTTCCTGAAGGCACCGATCCTGCGCCACTGTCCCGATGACAATTCTTCATCCAGGGAGTGAATCCAGCCCTCCACCTCGCGCAAGGATGCGGTCCGCCCGCTGCGCGCGAGGCTTGATGCCAACCGCTGCGCTATGAGTTGAAGTTCTTCAACGAAGAACTTCACATAGCGGTTTTCGGCAGTATCAACAGTCTCACGCGTCTCGATGACAGGAAATTCTCTAGGGCTATATCCCCGAAAGAGGTCGGCTAGCGGCCCCCCTTTCACAACGGCCGATGCCTCAAATTCCTCGATGAACGCCGGAATATCAGGCTCTTGCACCGAGCCTATTTCCTCGGTCGCTCGCCATTGGTCGAGGCGCGAATGGAAGGATCGGCCTATCTCGTCCAAAGCGACAGGAAGGTTTTTCTCCGCCATCGTATGACGGAGCTGGAATAGAAGCGCTGCTTCCGTTTCCGGCGTCACGTCCGACAAATTGAAGGAGGCACTGACCGGGCTGTCATATTGCAATAGCAGTTCAGAAAATTCTTCGGCAACCTCGTCGAGTAACGCTCGAAACTCATCGAGATAGCCAATCTTTCGGCACACCACTTCCGCCACTAAGGGCGCGCCGTCTTCAAGGCTAAGATCAAGGATGCCCGCGTGACTTCGCAAGCGCAGTAGGCCCGAAATCGTCGTACTACCGTCGTCGTTGGCCCGCCACCGACGGGGCGGATCACTTCTGAAAACCGTTGCTAGCCGCTCCCGGAAAGGCCAGCCTTTAGGGTAAGGCTCGTCTAGTCGCAGCTCTGCAATCGTTTTAGGCAGAGCCACGTCAACAAGATATTCCGTGTTCTCTCTTAGCTGGAAGCGCTCAAACAACACCGGAGCATTGCCACGCCAGCATATTGGAGGAATCCCGCGCGCTGCATACTGGTCTAGCTCAAGCTCTTCTTCGGCCAGCGTCATGTGCGGCGCTTCAGAAAGAGCGGGGATTCCTTGGCCCCTACCCTTCGACCATTCTATGTCGATATGGGTTCTCGGCCCCAATGAGAAGCGGACTCTGTGAAGAGGAACCGCCATCGTTTCAGCTTACGAATGAAACGTAGCCGGTCGCGTGCAGGCGGTCGTGCATCGCGTCCAACTTTCGCCGGGATAAAGGGAGCTGATCGGCCGCCCCGGTAAGAGCGAGCCTCTTTGCAGGCGGTATCTCGACTTTCGTACCAAGACCCAACGTGTAGCTTGCGCTTGGGGTGGAGCTGGAATCGTTTCCGGCATAGAAGGCCGACAAGGCGCGAAGGCTGTCACTCAAGGCACGTCGATTGCCGTGTATCTTGGGCAGAACCTTTTGCAGCAAGGCGTTGTCGAGGCCGTCTGGCCAAGTTGTCAGCACCGCCGCCTTGTCTGCACCTCCCGCCAGCTTCGTATTCATCCACTCGGTGATGTAGATAAAAACTTCCTTCGAGATCCGGTAGCCGAATGAGAAGCCAACAGGCGATATAAGATCGTAAGTGCCATCTAGGACATTCACGATCCCGGCGCGAACAGGTTCAAGCTCTGCGGCTGTAAAGCCTACGTCTATGAGGCCATCAAGGATGGTTGCGGGATTGCCGACAGCGTGCTTCTGCGTTTCGCGGGCCTCAATCCCCCTTTTCAGTGCAATGTCGGCTTGTCCGATATTGATTGTTCCACCTGGCTCGGTCCGCGTTGCAGCGAGCAGATAATCGCTAGGACGCTCGGCGTTCAGTTCAATGACGTGCGCCCGATCCAGAACCTTGGGTGAGAACATGTATGTCGTCTCATCGACGTTCACGGTTCCAACAAAAAACAGGTTCGGGGGAAGGATGAAATCCCGACCTTCGGCAAGCATGGCGGTAGCCGCGGCCGCCTCACGGCTGCCGGGACTCTCCGCCTCCAAGACGGCGGCGATAAGCTTCAGATCATCTGCGCCTATGAGCGAAATCCCACTTCCGGCGTCGAGAATGCTGGCAGCCTCCATCAGTGAGAGGAATGGCGCGAAGTAGCGCTCAACGTGAGATAGATTCATCTCATCAAAGATAAGGAAATGCGGAATGTCTCCCGCGTCCGGGTGACTGGCGCGCAGGATCAAACGAATGGTGTCCGTAATCTCATAGCTCTCGTGAGACGACGTGCCATCGGGGAGCTCTCTCTCCTTTCCGAAGGGCGTGCGGAAGCCGAGAAGGCGCTTCGGCGAAGTCCAGTCGGGGCCAACGGCGACAAGCTCAAAGATTGAGCCTTCTGCCTGGCCTGCGTGGTGCCGCTGCAATCCCTCTGCGAGCTTCAAGGCTGCACGGGATTTGCCCGTGCCAGATGGTCCCGTCAAAATTGCGAAGTTCTTGGCCGCCAGCGCCGCAACAAGCCCGAAAGATACCTCCGATAGGTTCTCTTCCTTCGTCTCTCCGGCCGGCAGCGCTTTGGCCGGCAGGTAATCCAGCGGGTCGGGCGCGTTGGGCAAGAACAGTCCGCCATCTTCGGTGACAGCGCTGTCTATCGTATCCTCAAAGACGGCCGCAATCTCTCCGGGCGTAAGCCCCGTGGCATCCACAAACTCATCCCGCAGGAGTTTGAGCCGATCAGCGTCAGTTCCTGCACCGGCCATCACGGCATCGAGGTCTTGGCCACGCCAGAACCAGATCGCCGCCTCCGTCAAATTTGGCAGAGGCTTACGGCTGTCAGTGGTGAGAGCCAGCTTTGGCAGATGGGCCTCGTGACCTGCTGCGAGGCTCGCCTTGCGAGGCTTCTCATTGTTAAGGTCGATCACCAAGCGCCAAGGCGTTCCCGAGATCGTGGAATTCGTACCATTGGACCGGTAACGAACCGGCCGATACCCTGTCTTGCCCGCTGCGCGGAGCGCGAAAGGATTGAAATAGTAGTGCTCTTGGTCTCCAGTTTTTGTGCCACCGACTTCTTCTAGGGCCTGAATGAATCGAGGCTCTGACTCGACTATTGGTGCACTTGCAGAGCCTTTAAGCTTCAGCGTGCGCTTCAAAATCAGAAAATCAAACAAAGGAGTTTGCTTGGCGCGTGACCCGCCAATCTGCCTTATGGCCTTCTTGATTCGTTGAGCGGAAAGGTACGTAGCCACTAGTTCACTCCGCCATCTATCTTCTCAAGGTTGCTGACCATCATCTTGCAGAATTCTTTCTTGATATCGATTCCGATTGTCCGAAATCCATGCTTTCGGGCGAAAACTAGGCTTGTTCCGCTTCCGCCGAACGGATCGAGGACCACGCCACGGGGAGGCGTCGTGGCAAGGATGGGAATTCTGACAAGCTCTTCCGAGAATCGCGCCTTGTGTCCGTGATGAAGCCCGCGCACTGGCGGCACTTCCCAAGTGTCCAACGGTGGGAGAACTGAACCTGAGTCAGCAACCCGGCCGACTGGCTTTTTGTTGAAGTAATACCAGCGCTCTTTCACAAAATGGAAGACATACTCGTGAGAGATCGAGCAACGGTCACGGACCTGATCCGGTATCGGATTGGGTTTTAGCCACACGTTGTCGTTCCGAACCGTCCAACCTTTGTCCTGCATCGCTATGGCGAAGCGATGCGGGATGAGAAGCAGTTGCTTTGGGATGCACCACTTTCCATCGCCCTTCTTATCCTGCGGCCTAATGCCGAATCGGCGCGCGTTCTGCTTTGCCTCGCCGCTTTTATGTTCTCCCTTGCCGCTCCAATATGTGTCGCCAATGTTGACCCACATGCTTCCATTCGGTGCAAGGATCGGTTCGCAAGCATCGAATGTAGCTACGAGCTTTTCGACGAATTCTGATGGATGTTCCTCTAAGCCGATCTGGCCGTCTACTTCATAGTCACGCTGTCCGTAGAACGGTGGCGAGGTAACGATGCAATTCACCATCATCTGACTATTAGCAAGCAGTGCCAGGGCTTCCGCTACATCCATATTGAGAATTATGGTTTTATCGTCGGCGTAGTACGATTTCCGCTTCAGCTCAGGCGACAGGAAAATATCATCCTCAACGACTTGCGGATGCATTGCCTCATTGGCTTTTGTCTTTGGCCGAACTGTCGTCTTTGACGGTTGCGCCCTTTTTCGCGGGCTAACATCCTTACCGGCGACTAGTTTCAGCGTGGCCTTCCCCATTTATTTCCCCTGCGTGTGTTCAGTATTCGTCAGCACATTCGATAATGTATATACTCACATACGCCCTCTTTTTATGGGTACATCGGGAGGATCATTCGCGGTCTTATCCCGTGCCGTGGTGTAGCAGCAACATGGTCGTCGTGCTCTCCGGCTGCGTCGGCCGGAGGTGTCATGCGGCCACGGCGGGCAACATGACGGCGGTATCATCGCCGAGTGCGGTGATGGAATCCAGCGTCATGTAGCGAGCGCGCTGGACCGCCCATTCGTCATTGGGCTCCAGCATGTGCACCGGCGCCTCTCCTGGACGCCGATCTGCGATATAGGCCGTTGCTCCTAAACGAGACAGGTGGCTGGAAGTTCGACGACGATGCTCATCCAGCCGGTCGCGGATCGCCGCCTGAACTGCTCCCCGTTTCGACCGGACACCGGCCTTTGCCGGAGGACCCAGGCACAGACCTCCATTTACCAGCGTAACGCAAGGGCGGATGTTCGCTGTTCGGGGTTGTGTTCGGTCCTGTTTGGGGGGAACGTTCCCGAGTGAACGATATCGATGTTCCCGGGGGAAAAGGCGAGATGAACGATGACGTGGAGTGGCTGGCGAACCGGGAGCTAGCAGAGCGCCCAGGAATTAGAACCGACTTCAATCGATGAGGTCAGGCGAATGAAGTATTCTGCGAGAACCATCCTGACCAAAATCTCACCTACGGCATACCTTTCTGACCTTGTGAGCGCCAGACACAGGATAGCTCTAGTACTACTTGGCCTTATTGCTTCCATTGCTGCAGCGATATACATCTTATTCCCTGCTTCTTGGCGCAGTATGACACTCTTAATCAACGCTCGGCAAGCTGATCAACTTGATATAGCACAATGCATCGATATGAATGATAAACAAAATGCCAACCTCTCAATACCGAAGAGCACTATTCGTCAAAGTTGTATTAATAAACTGGCCTTCCCGTTGACGAGTAATGCGGTATCTGATGCTCATCTACTAAGGACTGCGACACAATCAACCGGACGATCTAATGATTCTCTGTCTCGGATTAATGCGTTCCTTGAAAAATACGGTGCAACTTACTCGTTTAGTGCGAAAAATGGATCGATTGATTCAATCATTACAGGACTGGATATATGGATTGTAAACAAACATGGCGCTTCGAGATCATTCAGCGAAGTCATATCTATCAGAGATCTGTTCGTTTCCCCATACCAGTCAGTATATATTTCCGTTCCTATTTCCGAATCAGTGAGCAAGCTGATGCTTGACGAAAAATCCAATCCTCAATACGACTGGTACATTAATGCAGTATCAGGCGTCCATTTCAGAATTCAATGATGCTCCCCCCCCACAAAAGCGGCGGTACGGGCACACTTCGGTGCCAGATGAGCGCAGCATGGGGGTACTCTAGTCACCCTCCCACTACCAAAGGCCACTCTTTAGTGCGATCCAGTCCCTCGCCACAGGAATGCCGATTCCCGATCACCCGTAGCCGCGCTGGATGAGTTCTGTAGAATCCCTCTACTTGGGTAGCACAAATCACAGAGGCCGCTGTACGGCGCTCCCACAGGCCTTAGCGCTGACCTCCACTTATCCGCGTGCATCGCCGTAATTCGCACCCAAAAGATGCAGCCATCAGCCTAAGCGCCGCGATCCACGCGAAAAGTGATCCAGTTTGGTGATCCAGTTGAGCGCCGTCGGCCAAGCGACCGATCACCGTTTCTTCTTTATTTTCAACAACTTGGCTGCACTGACAGCAAGTTGGCGTCCCCTACGGGATTCGAACCCGTGTCGCCGCCGTGAAAGGGCGGTGTCCTAGGCCTCTAGACGAAGGGGACGTGGGCCGCAGACGCGGCGCTTGAGTTAGCGGGCGGGCGACGGGATGGCAAGGGGAAAGGTCAGGTGCTGCCCGCGGGTGCGGCATCGAGGATGCGGAGCTGGACCGTCTCCGTCCCGTTCCAGCGGTCGATGCCCAGCGTTCCGGCCACGTGCAGCGACCGGCCACCCGCGCTCAGCAGAAGGCGGCCGAGGCCCTCGTCCGCCCCATCCCCCACCGTGCGGAAGGCGATCGCCTTGAGCCGACCGCCCGCGGGGCCGGAGAGGATGCAGCGCACGTGGCTGCCGCCAACCACGTCCGCGCGCACCACCCGCGCGTCCGCGATGGCGAAGACCGGCTCCGGGTTCGCCGTTCCGAAGGGTCCCAGGCGCAGGACCGAGCCCACGAGTTCGGCGGTGGCACCGGCGACGCTCAGCACCCCGTCGATCGCCAGCGACATCGCCGCGGCCCCGTCGCCAGCCGCCGCCAGATCCGCCGCGACCCGCGCCTCGAGAAAGACGCGCAGCTCGGCCAGCCGGTCGGCCGCGACCGTGAAGCCGCAGGCCATGCCGTGCCCGCCGCCGGCGATCAGGAGCCCTGCCTGCCGCGCGGCGATCACCGCTCCGCCGAGATCGACGCCCGGAACCGAGCGCCCGGACGCCTTGCCGATCCCGCCGTCGAGCGCCACCGCGAAGGCCGGACGGCGATACCGCTCCTTCAGCCGCGCGGCGACGATCCCGACCACCCCCGGGTGCCAGCCCTCCCCCGCCGCCAGCACGAGCGACCGGTCGCCGCCGTCGGCCTCCACCGCCGCCACGGCGGCGTCCAGCACCTCCGCCTCCACCGCTCGGCGACGGGAATTGAAGGCGTCGAGGTCGCGGGCGAGGGCCGCGGCCTCCGCCGGATCGTCGGTCGAGAGCAGGCGGGCGCCGAGCTCGCTGCCGCCGAGCCGCCCGCCCGCGTTGACCCGCGGACCGAGGATGTAGCCCGCATGGTGGGCGTCGGGCGGCCCGGTCACCCGGGCCACGTCGGCCAGCGCGGCGAGGCCCGTGTTCCCCCGCCGGGCCATGACCTTCAGCCCCTGGGAGACGAGCGCCCGGTTGAGGCCGGTCAGCGCGACCACGTCGCACACGGTCCCGAGCGCCACGAGGTCGAGCCAGCCCATCAGATCGGGCGCGTCGCCCGCCGGATAGTGCCCGTCCGACCGCAGCAGCCGGTTCGTCGCGACGACGAGCAGGAACGTCACCCCGACGGCGGCCAGCGTGCGCAGGGGACCGGCGGCGTCGCCCTCGTCCAGCCGGTTGGGATTGACCACCGCCACCGCCGGCGGAAGGCGCGCCTCGGCCCGGTGATGGTCGACCACCACCACCTCGAGCCCGGCGTCCGCCGCCGCCTCCAGCGCGTCGAACGCGGTGATCCCGCAATCGACCGTGACCACCAGGCGGACGCCCTCGGCGGCGAGCCCGCGCAGCGCGTCGGGATTCGGACCGTAGCCCTCCGTCAGCCGGTCGGGCACGTAGAGCCGCAGGTCGAGGCCGGCCGCACGGCAGAACCGCAGCAGGAGCGCCGCCGAGGTCGCGCCGTCGACGTCGTAGTCGGCGAAGACGGCCACCGGCTCCCGCGCCCGGATCGCCGCCGCCAGCCGCGCGGCCGCCCGGTCCATGTCGCGCAGCACCGACGGGTCGGGAAGGGCCGTGCGCAGCTGCGGCCTCAGGAACGCCTCGACCGTGTCCGGCCCGATCCCGCGCGCCGCGAGGACGCGGGCCACCACGTCCGGCAGCCCGTGGGCCTGGGCCAGCGCCAGCGCC
>VYKX01000292.1_pt1 | contig 18004 bp, 17 predicted proteins | sample 5114471 | NCBI WGS metagenome assembly VYKX01 (sample SAMN12291785, study PRJNA351875) | freshwater metagenome | isolation source: freshwater lake | place: USA: Michigan, Gull Lake | collected 2013-08-08
ACCAATAGGCTTTTTCCATGGGGAGCATTTTAGCATATATTTCGTAAATGTGTTAATATTTAACAGTAAAGCCGTCGTAGAACGACGGGGTTTCAGACCCAAAATTTTCGATGAGCAATTGTTTAGGTGTGTTAGGCCACCTAAAGGGCCGACCCTAAAAACCTGAGAACGAACCATTCATAGACAAAACTCTCATGCAGAAACCGCAAGTTATTTTTCTCGATGCTGTGGGTACTCTTTTTGGAGTAAAAGGCAGTGTCGGAGCAATTTATAGCCAAATAGCGGCGGATTTTGGGGTAGAGGTGGCGGCCGAGAGTCTAGAACAATCTTTCTTGGCTATTTTCCCCACTTCTCCCCCTCTCGCTTTTCCTAACGTTGAACCTGCACAAATTCCTGAGTTAGAGTATCAGTGGTGGCGATCGCTGACTGGGGCAGTTTTTAATAATTTAGGTTATCTGGCACGATTTCCCGATTTTGAGGCTTTTTTTGGCCAACTTTATCGTCATTTTGCCACGGCCGAGCCTTGGGTGCTGTACGAGGATGTCATTCCCGCTTTAAGACTCTGGCAGATTCAGGGGATCGAGTTGGGCATTATTTCTAATTTTGATAGTCGTATCTACCAAGTTTTGGCTGAATTAGGCTTAGAATATTTTTTTCGATCGATCACGATTTCTTCCCAGACAGGAGCGGCTAAACCCGATCCGGAAATTTTTCAAATCGCCCTACAAAAACATGATTGTTCCCCCGCACAAGCTTGGCATATTGGCGATAGTAAAAAAGAGGATTACCAAGGAGCAAAATCCTTGGGTATAGAAGCGTTTTTAATTAAAAGATCAACAGGTCAAGAGAGAAAAAGTCTTTCAGTGGGAATAGGGGATAGGGAGGGAATACATACCCTACCAGCTAATACCTAACCCTCAAACTGCTTGAATCCCCATCGGGATTTTAGACTGATTCCTGCGATGGAATGGAAGTAGATTCTGACTGATCAGCGTTAGGGTCTGTCTCCGCACTAACTGCTCGACCACCGTGCCTTCGGGATGTTCATCGGTGTACTCCCGCATCATCGCTTCGTGGTAGGTGGGATCAAAGGGTTGACCTTCCGAACGCATGGGGGAAACGCCTAAACGCTTGAGACTCTCTACTAAGATTTTATAGACCCCTTGGTAACTCTTGTGAATACCCATCTCGCCATCATTAGCCGGTTTAATTTGAGTACGGGCGCGCTCAAAATTATCCACCACGCCAAGAATTTCCATCAGGGTTTTGCCCTTGATTTTTGTTTCCAGTTCCTCTTTTTCCTTGGCTGTGCGTTTGCGAAAATTGTCGAAATCGGCCGCTAGAGTGATATAGCGTTTCTTGTAGGCATCAACCTGTTGGGTTTGTTCCTCTAGCTGCTGTTTGAGATTGTCGATTTCCTCTTGTAGAGCATCGATAGTCATTCCGCCTAGAAGGGAAAATTCCTCGCTAGAGGCTGCTTGGTTCGTCACCGTTTTGGCTTCATCGGTGACACTGGCTTCCGATTCGGTTGTAAGGGATTCGGGGTAATTAGGAAAGGATTCTTGGTTTTCGTCGAAAATTACTGAGGTATTTGGTTCTGCACTCATAGTATACAATTTTAGTGGTGAATTTGGCAATATATGACCATTTACTGCTAATTTTGGTTTTTAAGTACCAGCTAATAATCAAGGTTTAACCTTTAATGTAACATTTTGTGGACAAGATGCGTAACTGGATATAAGCGACCCCGATAGATAATCGGTGATCTAGAAAAATTTTTGCTAGAATGCAATTTTCTCAGTAAAATTGGGAACATTGAAGGGTAGTGGAGAGGTTAAGAATCGTCTATGACATTTTCTTCCAAGAAAACCCGTGCCGTTGCCCTGCGCAATGACTTTTCGCCCTTTGGTAACAAGTTGGTGCAGTCGGGATATATCGGTGCCGACCAGATGCAACAGGCCCTAGTGGAAACACGGAAATCGGGACGATCGCTAGTAGAAATATTACAACAAGTAACCGGGCGCCCTTTGCCCCCGGATTTACAGCGACAGTATAAGAAAAACCAGTTATTTGAACTAAAAATTCTCTACGGAGTCGAATCGATCGACCCCGAATTAACCGATGTGGATGGACTGGAAATAGCCCGATTGATCGATTCGTTGATTCCGATCGATCTTTGTCGTCGCTATCGTCTCATCCCCCTGCGAAAGATCGAAGGAGAGCCGGCTGCGATTTTGATAGCCATGGTCGATCCCGACAACCTCGATGCTTCCGACGATATTAATCGTATTCTCCGTCCCAAGGATTTAGGTTTACAGCGTTTGGTGATTACCGGCGAAGATTATGAAAGATTACTGGAAAAATTCCACTCGGCTCAATCGGAACTAGAACAGGAAAAAGCCCGACGGCAAAAAGAAAAAGAACTGGAAAAACTCTCGGATCTCACCGATATTGTCGGCAATATTGATGTGGCCTCCGGGGGTGCTAACGATGAAGCGGCCGATGATCTCGGAGAAGGGGACGCTAATCAAGCCCCCGTCATCAACCTCGTCAATAAAATTCTAGCTAAAGCCCTACAGGAAGGGGCTTCCGATATTCACATCGAACCCCAAGAAGAATTCCTGAAAATTCGCTTTCGCAAAGATGGAGTTCTTCATCAAGCTTTTGATCCACTGCCGAAAAAAATTACCCCGGCGGTTACAGCCCGTTTTAAAATCATGGCCGATCTCGATATCGCCGAACGTCGTCTTCCCCAAGATGGTAAAATTCGGCGGATATATCAAGGGCGGAAAGTGGATTTTCGGGTTAATACCCTACCCAGTCGCTACGGGGAAAAAGTCTGTTTACGGATTCTCGACAACTCGGCTACCCAGTTGGGTTTAGATAAACTAATCACCGACCAAAAGACCCTGCAAATCGTCCGAGACATGGCTAGTCGTCCCTTTGGTCTGTTGCTGGTGACAGGACCGACTGGTTCAGGGAAATCCACCAGTTTATACTCGGTGTTAGCGGAAAGAAATCACCCTGGAGTTAATATTAGTACCGCCGAAGACCCGATCGAGTATTCTCTACCAGGCATCACCCAGGTGCAGGTAATTCGCGAGAAAGGCATGGATTTCGCCTCGATTCTGCGGGCATTTATGCGACAAGACCCGGATATTATTCTGGTGGGAGAAACTAGGGACAAGGAAACGGCTAAAACAGCGATCGAGGCCGCCTTGACCGGTCACTTGGTCTTAACTACCCTACACACCAACGATGCCGCAGGTGCGATCTCTCGTCTCGATGAGATGGGGGTTGAACCGTTTATGATTTCTGGTTCTCTCTTGGGAGTCTTGGCCCAGCGTCTCATGCGGCGCGTCTGTAGCCAATGTCGAGTCGCCTATCACCCCACCCAAGAGGAATTAGCCCGTTTTGGTCTTGCCGCTGCCAATGAACGGGAAGTGACCTTTTATAAGGCTAATACCCTGACCCTAGAGGAAATTCAACAGGCGCGAAAACAGGGTAATCTTTGTCCCAAATGTGGTGGCAGCGGTTATAAAGGTCGCGTCGGGGTCTATGAGGTAATGCAAAATAGTGAACGACTACAGCAGTTAATTAACCAAGGGGCAACCACCGATCGCATTAAGGAGACGGCCGTCGATGAGGGCATGGTGACACTCCTAGCCTACAGTTTAAATCTGGTGCGCGAGGGTTACACCACCCTGGAAGAAGTGGAACGGGTGACATTTACCGATTCTGGTCTGGAAGCGGAACTAAAAGCCAAACGGAAAAGCGGTTTAATCTGTCGTGGTTGTCGCGCCGAACTACAACCAGAATGGCTCGATTGTCCCTATTGTATGACACCGCGATTTAGTGACTAAGACAGTTTTTCAGTTATCAGTTATCAGTTATCAGTTATGAGATTTGAGTTTTAAGTAAGGAGTATTAAGTGAGTAGTCTTAAATAGCACTTTCCCAATGTCTTTTCACTGTTCACTGGTTACTGGTTACTGTTCACTGATTTTACCTTATAGATGGGGTTTAACTTATGGAATTAATGATCGAAGATTTAATGGAACAATTGGTCGAGATGGGCGGTTCCGATATGCACATTCAGTCTGGGGCGCCGGTCTATTTTCGCATCAGTGGCAAACTGTCCCCGATTAATGAAGAATCTTTAACCCCGCAAGATTGTCAGAAATTGATTTTTAGTATGCTCAATAATACCCAAAGAAAAGAGTTAGAGCAGAATTGGGAATTAGACTGTTCTTATGGGGTGAAAGGATTAGCAAGATTTAGGGTCAATGTTTATAAAGAAAGGGGGGCTTATGCAGCTTGTTTACGGGCTTTGTCCTCTAAAATTCCTAACTTTGAACAATTAAATTTACCTAGAGTAGTACGGGAGTTATCGGAAAGACCGAGGGGATTAATTCTCGTAACCGGCCAAACAGGTTCAGGTAAAACTACCACTTTAGCGGCAATTTTAGACTTAATTAATCGGACTAGGTCTGAACATATTTTAACGGTAGAAGACCCAATTGAATACGTTTTTCCTAATATAAAAAGTCTGTTTCACCAACGACAAAAAGGAGAAGATACCAAGAGTTTTGCTAACGCTTTAAGAGCATCTTTACGGGAAGATCCTGATATTATCCTTGTGGGAGAAATGCGGGATTTAGAAACAATTAGTTTGGCAATCACGGCGGCAGAAACCGGTCACTTAGTCTTCGGAACCCTACACACTAGCTCGGCAGCGGGAACAGTGGATCGGATTATTGACGTTTTTCCGGCTAACCAACAGGCACAAATTCGCGCCATGTTATCCAATTCTTTACTAGCAGTTTTTAGTCAAAACCTAGTCAAGAAAAAAAATCCTAAACCCGGGGAATTTGGTCGGGCAATGGTACAGGAAATCATGGTGGTAACTCCAGCGATCGCTAACCTAATTCGGGAAGGAAAAGCCCCCCAAGTCTATTCAGCAATTCAAACGGGAATGAAGTTAGGAATGCAAACCATGGAACAGGGATTAGCTAATTTAGTTGTTAGGGGTGTTGTCTCTTTGGAAGAGGCCATTTCTAAAAGCGGTAAACCCGATGAATTACAACGTCTTATCGCCGGGGCCGGCGCTAACGCTAAAGCCCGGATTTAATCACAAATAGTAACCTTTAAGCGTTCGTCAGCCCCTATCAGTTATCAGTGAACAGTAACCAGTAATCAGTGAAAAGAAAGTACCGAAGTTTTCACTTAACAGTATCTAGGGTTTGCGGCAAAAAGCTTTTCCTGGGGGCAGGGTGTGGGGTGTGGGGTGTGGGGTGTGGGGTTTTATCGATTTTCAGGTGGTCAACTACCTAATTTTCAGGGAAAAAGTACCTGAATTTTCCCCCCGATCACCCCTAGCCTATCTACCCACTTAAAACTCCAATCTGATAACTGATAACTGATAACTGATAACTGATAACTGATAACTGATTTGTCCTATGCCTAATTTTGTCGCACAAGTTAAAAACGGCTCTGGAAAAGTTTTCCAAGAGAAAGTTGAGGCCATGTCTCCCGAACAGGCCCGGACGATGCTGAGGGCAAAATATGCCGCCGTCGGTAAGGTCAAAAAAGTGGGGGGAGAGATCGATCTTTCCGGTTTAAAGTTGATGTTTGCCAGCATTTCCATCAAAGATAAAGCGGTTTTTTCCCGTCAATTTTCGGTAATGATTAATGCTGGTGTGGCGATTGTGAGATGTTTGGGAGTTTTGGGGGATCAATGCGGTAATCCCAAGATGAAAAAAGCCCTACAAGCGATTAGTGCTGAGGTACAGCAAGGGACTCCGTTATCGGAAGCGATGGCCAAACATCCCGAATGTTTTGATGAACTTTATGTCAGTATGGTCGAAGCTGGAGAGACGGGGGGGGTACTCGATGAAGTGCTGAACCGTCTCTCGAAACTTTTGGAAGATATGGCCCGCTTGAAAAACCAGATTAAATCAGCGATGACTTATCCGGTAGCGGTGGGAATTTTGGCGATAATTGTGTTTTTCGGGATGACAATTTTTTTAATTCCCGTGTTTGCGAAAATTTTCACCGATTTAAACGTGCCACTACCAGCTTTAACGCAATTTATGCTCTTTTTAAGTGGTGTGATGCGTAGTTGGTTGATTTTAATTCCGATTGTCACCATTGTTGCCACGGTTTTTTTACTGCGTCGCTATTACAAAACCCCGATGGGTCGTCTGCAAATTGACCAGTTTTTCCTTAAAATGCCTCTTTTTGGTGATTTGAATGAAAAATCGGCTGTGGCTAGATTTTGCCGGGTTTTTGGGACTCTGACGCGTTCTGGTGTCCCGATTTTAAGTTCCCTCGACATCGTTTGTAATACGGTGGGTAATCAGGTAATTGCCAATGCGATTTCCGGTGCCAAGGCGGAAATTCAGCAGGGGGGAATGATGAGTTTGGCCCTACAAAAAGCCAATGTTTTCCCACCTTTGGCAATTCAAATGATTAGTATTGGGGAGGAAACGGGAGAATTAGATGCCATGATGATGAAAGTGGCGGATTTCTACGAAGATGAGGTGGAACAGGCCGTTAAAGCTTTAACCAGTATCATTGAACCCTTGATGATGGTTGGTATTGCGGGGATCGTGGGAACTATTCTTTTGTCTATGTATCTGCCCATGTTTAAAATCTTCGACGCGTTGGGATAAGTTTATCAGTGATCAGTGATCAGTGACTATTGCCGGTAGCTGGAAATCAGCAAGATTTTAATTTTTATCTCCTTTTATTTGATTAGGTGAATCTGTGTCTTACGAAACTTTATTAGCGGAATATAGCTGTCGTCAGGGGGCGATCGAATTATTGCGACAATATCGCCCTTATTTAGAGTTAATTCCTAGTATGCGTCGTCCTGAAGAGAGTTTAATTACTATTCCCTTGCCCTTGGTCAGAATTCGTCCATCTTCTGCCCTTGAATCTAGAAAGACGGTACAATTAGCTTGTGATTTGGCTATTCTGATGTGTGATCCGGAATGGAAAATTAAATTAGGTTCAGAAATCCTGATTTTTATCCATCGTCCGGGGGAAGATTTTTCTGATTTGTTGAAACGCTGGCGCGAAACACAAATATGTTTAGATAAAGAATATGAATGGTTAATGCCCCCGAGAGAACAACATATGTTTAGTGAAGGTGCAGAAACAATTCATCCTTTATTTGTGGTTTTTGATCAAACGGCCGAGAGAATAAAAAAGGGTTTAAGAGGGGCTTTTTTACCGATGGTTGTTCAAAGTTATCGGCCAGCTTTGATTGATGATTGCTTAGAATTAGTCGATCAAGATTAGCTGACTCTCTGGGGGGGTGCATCTCATTTTTGTAAATCTACTAATTTGGGATTTTTAGTTCTTCGGTTTGTCTTATGCAACGTACAGGGTTATAAGGAATGAAACTCTTATAGAGAAAGACATTTGGCGATTTTTGTTAATTGTTTTCGATCTAGAGCGAACTAATCAATTAAATCTCTTGCCAGATAAGGATTTAGTCGATTTATGCCACCCTATCGAACCATACTAAGTAACGAAGAACTGGATTTTTCAGGGGAAACTTTCTCCTAAAATTGGGCGTTACTTTCGGTTTTATGACTCAATCCAAGCTTTTGGGGGGTAGAACCCCCCAAAACCCCCCGCGCATTAGCTTAACTGTGAGATGCTTACACGCGATTGTTCATATTTTTGTACTAATTTAAGAGTCACTGATAATTGCTGATTGTCGGTATTGCTGCAAATGTGGGATGCACCCCCCGCTGATTGTCGGTATTGCTGCAAATGTGGGATGCACCCTCTCTGGGGTTAGTCAGAAAAATAGAGAGTCAAGGAGAACAGTTTACGATGGTTAAGTTCCTAAAATCAAGCACTGACGATGGCAATTAAGCAGCGAAATTTCCTGTCCAGAAACCCTTTCTAACATCTCGACGATATGATCGGGCTGTAGTAAAGTGCCATCATTGCGACAACTGCCCACATAGCACAAAACGGCTTCCTTGTCAACAGTTTTTAACTCTAATTCATATAATTGTTCTCGCAGATTAATTGTGACTTTTTTGCCGGATTTGGTGGTTTTTTCCCGTTCCATCACCGTTGCTTGCTTAATTGCCTCGATCCAATTTTGCCATTGTTGGCAGTCAATTCCCTCACTGTTAAAAGTGAGCAAATACTCAGCTTTTTCTAACAAACGGGTGGCAGCGGGGGCATTTAAGGGAATTTCTTCCACCTGATAAACTGGTAAATCTGCGGGTAATTGTGCGCTTAATTGCTGTTTAAACCTCTCTAAATCCATCACTTTTGTCAATTCAAAATCGACAATCTCACCGCTACTGGTTGCTCCCAAGGATAAGGCATTTGCGATCGAAATGCGCGGACCAGGGTGAAATCCACCGGTAAAGGAAATGGGAATAGCAGCGCGACGGACGACGCGATCAAATAAACGCACCAGATCCAAGTGGCTAACTAGGGCCATTTCGCCAATTTTGCCAAACCAAACCCGAATTCTTTGAGCGCGTTCTTGATTGGGTTGAAAATGTCCGGCAAAAGCGGGAATCGGAGGCGCTTCAATAACGATATTATGGCCAAAATCGAGGCTACAAACGCCACAATGGGAACAACCTTCAAAAGAACAATCGGGGACTGTTGCCGCGTCTAGGGCGCGTTTTAAGTCCTCCTGGAGCCATTTTTTATCGATACCGGTATCCAGATGATCCCAAGGCAAAGGACGCTCTAAAATATCTTTGTCTGCATCGGCAAAAATATGCCATTCTCCCTGTTCTATCTGACGATATTTCCAAGTTAAACCGGATTCTTCGATCGCCTGTGACCATGCTTGATAGGCTTTTTCTGTATTATCCCACCAAGCATCCATCCCGGCTCCCAATTGCCAAGCGCGCAGCACCACTTTACCTAAACTTCTGTCACCGCGACCGATAAAATCTTCCATAGCCGAGATGCGGACATCGGTATAATTGACTTTTACCCCTCTCATGCCTTGGAATTCCTGTCTTAATAACTCCTGTTTGCGGATAAATTCGGCCGTCGAGACGGAATGCCACTGGAAGGGAGTATGGGGTTTGGGCGTAAAATTAGAGATAGTTAGGGTAAAATCGAGGGGTTTCCGCTTCGGTAAACGACATTCCCGACGTAACCAGCGCAGGGTTTCCGCGATACCAATTACATCGACATCGGTTTCCCCTGGCAAACCAATCATAAAATAGAGTTTGACCTTATCCCAACCCTGTTCAACGGCAGTTTTTATCCCTCTGAGTAATTCTTCGTTGGTTAACCCTTTGTTAATCACATCGCGCATTCGTTGGGTTCCCGCTTCCGGTGCAAAGGTTAAACCTGATTGACGATTGCCCCCAATTATGTTAGCAATATTTTCGTCAAAGCGATCGACTCTTTGACTGGGTAACGATAGAGAGATATTCTCATTCTGGAGACGGTTTTTAATCTCCATACCCACAGCAGGTAACGCTAGATAATCGGAGCAACTGAGAGATAATAAGGAAAATTCGTTATATCCCGTCGCTCGCATTCCTTTTTCAATCGATTCGATTACTGCTTCCGGTTGCACATCCCGCGCAGGACGGGTTAACATCCCCGGTTGACAGAAACGACATCCCCTAGTGCAACCGCGACGAATTTCCACCACCAGGCGATCGTGAACCGTTTCCACGAAGGGAACTAAACCGATAGAATAGGCTGGGATAGGAGTGGCTACCCGGCGTAAAATTCTTTTCGGTACATCGTCACGATTGGGGATAACTGCACCCACTGGGGTGACATGGTAGAAACGCGGGACATATACCCCCGGAATTTGGGCTAAATCTAGTAATAGTTCTTCTTTGCTTAGATTAGCTAGTTTACCTTCTTCTAAAATTAAACCGATTTCTGGCAATAATTCTTCGCCATCACCAAGGGCGATAAAATCAAAAAAGTCGGCATAGGGTTCGGGGTTAGAGGTGGCAGTTTGTCCCCCGGCAAAAATTAGCGGATAGTTACCTGAGTCTCTTTCTCTCCAAGTTAAGGGAATTGCCGCTAAGTCGAGCATTTCTAAAATATTGGTAGCTCCTAGCTCGTAACTGAGACTAAAACCCAGAATATCAAAATCTGTGAGGAAGCGACGGGATTCTAGGGCAAATAAGGGGGTTTTTGTCTGTTTGAGTTTTTGGGCTAAATCCGCTGCGGGTAAATAAGTGCGATCGCAGAGTTGGCGGGGTTGTGCATTGAGGATATTGTAGAGGATAATATGGCCGAGGTTAGATGCCCCCACTTCGTACACTTCCGGATAGGTTAGCACCCAACGAACCACAGCACTTGTCCATTCTTTATGTTTAGCACCTAACTCGTTGCCCAAATAACGCGCTGGTCGAAAAATGTCGGGGGTGAGTAGTTGGTCTAAAGCAATAGTCACGGCAATCTACCTCAGATATCGTCAGCAATGGGTGCTTTTCTACTATAGCAGCCAGAATCGAGTCAGTTATCAGTTATCAGTTTTCAGTTCACTGATTACTGTTTACTGTTTACTGTTTACTGTTCACTGAAAATACACCCCACTTCCCCGTCTCCCTAAAATTCCAGAGGTTATAAGATAATTAAGCGACATTAATCTTGATTTCATGAAAGAACCGTTAATTGAATTGAGAGGAGTATCGAAAAGATTCGGGGATAATGTTATTCTCGACGGTTTAGATTTAACCATTTATCGAGGGGAGGCCCTGGTAATTATCGGGCCATCGGGAACGGGAAAATCAACGGTTTTACGGTTAATTGCGGGATTAACGGGGATAAATGCCGGAGAAATTTATATTAAAGGTCAATTGCGTCAGGGATTGCTAGAAGATGGTCGGGAAGCGATGCGAACTTCCTTAGTTTTTCAGCAAACGGCCCTGTTTGATTCTCTCACCGTCGGGGAAAATGTCGGTTTTTATCTTTATGAACAAACTAATTTAAAAAAAGCCATAATTAGGGAATTAGTGGAAAAAAGCCTGGAAATGGTCGGTTTACAGGGAATTAGTGACCTTTATCCCTCGGAACTATCGGGGGGAATGCGTAAACGGGTGGCTTTTGCCCGCGCTATTATCACTAATCCCGATAATCAGGCCGATAATCCCGAATTACTGCTGTATGATGAACCTACCGCTGGATTAGACCCGATAGCTTCCACAATTATCGAGGATCTAGTGCGGACTCTCCATGAAAAATCAGGGTCTGCGAACACTTATGTGATGGTTTCTCACCAACAAAGTACCATCCGACGCACCGCCGATCGAGTAGTATTTCTCTATCAGGGAAAAGTGCAATGGCAGGGATTAGTGGCAGATATCGATCGTACCGATCATCCCATGATCCGGCAATTTTTTAGCGCCAGCATTGAAGGCCCGATTAGGACAATCGTTTAAGCTAGATTAAGCTAAATTAAGAACTATCGAGAATGAGAGAAAAATCATGCAGAGTTCGCGAGCTTTACGGGAAGGAAGACTAGGTTTGTTTGCCCTAGGCGGATTATTGGTCTTTGGGGCGCTCGCTATCTGGGTTCGCGGGGGGGGATTTGGTCAAAGAACCTATCAATTAATCTTCGAGTTTGCCGACGTGGAAGGGTTACAAGTCGGGGCGCCGGTGCGTTTTCGCGGGGTGAGAGTGGGAAGAATTACGAGTTTTATCCCCGGGAGTAATCAAGTGGAGGTTATTGCCGAGATAGCTTCTGCTAATTTAGTTATGCCTAGGAAGGTAACTGTTACTACCAATCTTTCCGGATTAATTGGGGAGGCAGCCATCGATATCACTCCCTTAGTTTCTTTAAGTGCTGAGGCCAAAAATCTCGACCCTCTGAGTCCCGACTGTAATCAACAGTTAATTCTCTGTAATAATACTCGTTTACAGGGGACAACAGGAACACAATTAATGTCTAGTGTTGGTCGTTTAGTGGATACTTTTACCAGTCCTGAATTTGTGGGTAATCTCAATGATGTCACCAAAAATACCGCTATAGCAGCTCAAAAAATCGCCCGTTTATCCGATGATACCTCCCAGACTATCCGTAATGCCCAAAGAGAAATCTCTCGTCTATCTTTGGAATTAGCTACCACCAGTCGCTCGGTCACTAATACGGCTAATAATGCCTCCCGTTTTGTCAATACTTTAGATAATACCGTTCAGGAAAATCGCAGTCAAATCAGCAGGACTTTTCAACAATCTTCCCAATTAGTCGCTAATCTCAATGCTGTTCTCAGCGAAAATCGCGGACAAATTGTTAATACTCTCGATAATATTAATCAAGCTAGTTTAGGTATTGGTAGTCTCGCTAATAATCTCAATAATACCGCCCTGAGGTTGAATGCAGGTTTAGATGAAATTGATACTAAACAAGTCATGCAAAATATCGAGACTATTTTGAATAATGCGGTGGAAACATCGAATAATTTACGAGAAATTACTAAAACTATTAACGATCCTGCTACAATTGTCGTACTGCAAAAAACTCTCGAATCCGCTAGGGTGACTTTTGAAAATACTCAAAAAATCACCTCCGATATCGATGAGTTAATTGGTGATCCCCAATTTCGCGAGAATTTAAGACGTTTAATCGATGGCTTAAGTAATCTGCTTTCTTCCGGGGAACAATTAGAATATAATTTGCGTATCGCTCAAACTTTGGATACCATGACTCAAGAGTTAGCTAAACAAAAAGTTTTGACCATCTCTCGACCTTTAAATCCTAAGCAAATGCAACTCTATCACCAATTTATCGTTCAACAACCTCAAACGAGTGAAAAATGACAAAACAGCACAATTCAAGCGATTTTCAGTGATCAGTAAACAGTAAACAGTAATTGGTGAACTGATAACTGATAACTGATAACTGATAACTGATAACTGATAACTGATAACTGATAACTGATAACTGATAACTGATAATAATATGTTGAAATCAATTTGTATTACTCTTGGAACTCGTCCCGAAGCGATTAAATTAGCTCCCGTTATTCGTACTTTTCAAGAATCGGAACAGTTTCAAACCCATGTAATTCTGACGGGACAGCATAAAGAAATGGTAGCGCAGGTGATGAAATTATTTGCTTTAAAAGCAGATGAAAATCTGGATATTATGCAAACCCATCAAACTTTAACTGATATTACTTGCCGCAGTTTACGGGGTTTAGAAACGGTTTTTGAGCGTATAAAACCAGATTTAATTATTGTGCAAGGTGATACTACTACGGCTTTTGCTGCTGCTTTAGCGGCTTTTTATCAACAAATTCCTATCGCCCATGTGGAGGCAGGATTAAGAACTAATGATATCTATAATCCCTATCCCGAAGAAGCTAATCGTCGCCTAATTTCTCAACTGACTACCCTACATTTTGCTCCCACTACTTTAGCCGTGGAAAATTTACAAAAATCAGGGGTGACAGGAAATATTCACCACACCGGCAATACGGTTATTGATGCTTTATTAACCGTAGCCAAAACCGCACCAGAATGTCAAATTGCGGGCTTAAATTGGTCAGATTATCGGGTTTTATTAGCCACGGTTCACCGCCGAGAAAATTGGGGCGAACCCCTACAGGATATTATCAAAGGATTTACTTTGTTGTTAGAAAAATATGCCGATACAGCCCTATTATTACCCCTCCATCGCAATCCCACCGTCCGAGAACCAATACAGTCCGCTTTGGGCAATCATCCCAGGGTATTTTTAACTGAACCTCTCGATTATGCCGAGTTAGTGGGGGCGATTCAACGCTGTTATTTATTATTAACTGATTCTGGGGGTATTCAAGAAGAAGCGCCTAGTTTAGGAAAACCGGTTTTAGTATTGCGAGAAACCACGGAAAGACCGGAAGCAGTACAAGCGGGAACAGCGAAATTAATTGGTACTAATCCAGAGCAAATTTTAGCACAAGCGGGAGAATTATTAGGGGATAAAATCGCCTATAATCGTATGGCTAATGCCATTAATCCTTTTGGAGATGGACAAGCATCCCAAAGAATCCTCCAAATCGTCCAAGATTTTTTGGCTTAATCTATGACTACTTGGTTGGGTATCGACCCCGGATTAGCGATTGTCGGTTGGGCTATTCTCCGGGATAATAGTGAGTTAATGCCGATTTTAGTCGATTACGGCACGATCGAAACTTCTAAAAATCTTTCTACTGCCCAGCGTTTGATCGAAATTGAACGGGATTTAAAGGAGTTAATCGCAGAATATAAACCGGGAGAAATTGCCGTGGAAATGCCCTTTTTTAACCGGCAAATCAAGGCAGCCGGTGGAGTCCTGCAAGCCTTAGGAATTATCAATCTAGTTAGCTGTCGCGATGGGGGAATTGAACCGATTTTCCTCCATCAAGCTAGTTGGAAATGTCATCTCGGCCATGGTAAGGCCACTAAAGCTGAGGTGGCCGAACAAATTAAGTATTTATTCGGATTGACAAAAATGCCCATTAATGATGCTGTAGATGCTATAGCGATCGCCTATGCTGCTTTCAGTGGCGTTCGCAATCAAATCTCTTGAAGTAATTTGACGAAATTGGCCCAAAAATTTAGCTGACAACTAAAAGCCATTTTTAAGCTTGGACTGTCTTAGTTCGATGGGACGGTTGAAGATAATAAGGCCTTCAAATATCTTTGATTAGCGTTGGGTTTCCTTCCCCAACCCAACCTACCATATCAGCGATCACACCAAAGGGTTTAAGTGTGGACATTGTGATAATTGTCATCGTCAATGCTAACAAAAATATGGTATAGTTCTTAAATGAGTATAAGTTTAAAATAATGAAAATAAAAGTTTCCGAAAAAAAGCGATCATCAAACGGAGTTAACCCTCAGTTAAAAGATATTGCCTATTCTATGGACGCACTGATTCCAGGCTTTTATATTTGGTTGGGTTCTTTTTGTTGGCGATTGGGGGGTAGTGATGCAGAAGAAAGTTATCCAGGAACAATACATAGTTTTGCTGGTATCAGCTTAGTTTTACCTGGTTATCAAATTTTTACAACCTATAAAGGGAGTTATGACCCTCGATAAGCATCAAATTGATGGTCTTTCTCCCATTTCATCTAAAATAATGCCAGCAGAAGTTTTTGAACAATTGATGTTCAATGCCGGTTATACCGTTGTTGGGTCTGCTCCAGCCAAGGGAAATAGAATTAAAGTTTGGTGGAATCATTCTAGTTTTCGTCGTGTTGAAGCAATTTATAGTGACGATAGAAGTCTGGTTATTACGGCTTATCATCCATGAATCATGAGCTTTCTGTTACGAAAATATATTTATTGTTTACCCACAACGGGCCCAACCTACAAGATCAGCGATCGCACTGTAGGTTAAGGGGTTATTATCGGCATCGGTGGCGGTAATTGTGCCTACAGGAGTATTGATGGTGCAAGTTAATGTTGTCTGGCTCAGTGTCTGAACTATAATGGGGAATGACTAGAGTTTTCTCCCTCAAAAAGTATATGGCAAGAAGAACTAATCATCTCATGACTGGTCACTTAAAGACAAAAATGACGATTATAGGTGTTTTTGGCGCTATTTTCTGGATTGTAGAAATTTTAGACCAATTTGTTTTCGATCATCAATTAAATCAATATGAGATTATTTCTTCTTCTTTGCCTTTTGGGTTAAGATGGATTTTATTCGCCCCGTTTCTACATGGTAGTTTTAAAGATATTATTGTCGGTACTATAGGGTTTGTGATTTTAGGCTTGTCAGTCATGTCCTATAAAATTCGTCATTTTTGGATTGTTACTATCATCACTATGATTGTTGGAGGATTGGGGATTTGGAGGTTTAACCCGTATGACCCGCATCCGATTGGGGCGAGCATCCTAATTTTTGGTTATCTGGCATTTTTACTATTTCGTAGCCTCGCTGGCGCCGAAGCCGACAGTACTGGACAGGAACTGAGTCTCTCAGCATTCCTTCAACCTGTAGATGAGCGTAACTTACTGGATAATTTTATGATGCACTCATTAACGCTCATATTTGCCCTCCCAGGTTATGTTTTATACGGGTTATCTACGATAGGCATTCATAACCTATTTGGGGTGCCTGCTCATATTGCATCTGGTTTTTTTGCTGGCACTTTAGCGGCTGATTTCATTTGTCAAGACAAAGGAAGAGCCATGAGGTGGAAATTGTTTTGGATAAGTTTCCCAATAGTTTTCCTTTTAGCCCTTTTAAAAATGTTTGCAGAGTGGTTTGTAGATAATTGGGACGAAATAAAAATAATCATGGCAATCGTGGGATTTGGTGCGTTGCTAATATCCAGCATGGTAGGAGGATCTTCAAGCACATCAGGGGAGCAGAAAGATACAATTCCTCAAGCGGGTCACGCAGAGGCGCGTCATCGTGATCGTGTAGAAGCAGAAGAACGATATCGCCAGTGGAAAGAACAAGAACAGCGCGATTGGGAAGAACAACAACGGCAAAATAATGAAGATCGTTGATGGCGGTAATTATATCATGCTTAAGTCAAACAGATTCAAGGTAAAGGAAGATAATCAATTCGGTCTTGATACTCATTATCAAATGAAGCTTCAGCCGCCATAATTAACTCATCTATATTTTCCCCAATACTCAAATTAGGATTCAGAATAAAAATACCAGGAATATGACGATTTTTTGCTGTATGGTCAACCAAATGTACTGGCATAGAAGTCCGATTATTTGTTACCAGAATAAAATTATTTTCTTCACACCAGCAGAGAATTTCAGGATCTAATGTTCCTTTATCTGGTGTAACAGGTTCTCCAATCACTCTAATAACTAAATCAGGCTTGAGTCTTCTTAGTTGAGTCGCATAGAGAGGATCAACATTTTCATCTAAGAGATATTTCAGACTCATTTGCTTGTTTGATTGCTTTTCTTTGTTGCCTTAACTTTCTCAATTTTTCTGCAACAGGAGGAGGATTTTGTTTTTGTATTTCTCTCATTCTTTCTCCATGTTCGATCCATTCGGTTAAGTAATTGGTTATTTTTTCTTGCTCATGCAAATAGTACAGAATTGTTGCATAAACTTGTTCTAAGCTCAAAGATGAGTAAGTTTTAGCAATTTCTTCAGGTGTTTTGGCATGATAAATATAGTCATAGAGAATGGTTTCAATACCAATTCTTGTTCCTTTTAACCGAATGTCATTAGGGGCTAGAAAGTTAAAATAGTCTTCGAGTTGCATCATAAAATTTACCGAAGCTGTACTGAATCTAAAGGATAGTGTTAGTTATTTACACCATGCTGTACTTGTGCTTCCATCTAGCCCTGTGTAAGTTGTCCAAGTATGACATCTTACACCATTAAAATTAGCACCTGTAACATCGGCACCTGTAAAATTAGCCTGGCCTATATCAGCATTTATCAAACTTGCTACCTTTAAATTGGCATCCATTAATTTTGTCTCGCCCATATAAGAACTGTTAAGTCTTGCGCTAGATAGATTTGCCCCTATCAACTTGGCACCACCCAAGTTAGATCCCGTCAAAATTGCATTACTTAGATTGGCTTTTGTCAAATCAGAACCGCTTAGATTAACACCACTCAAATCCGCACCTTGTAAATTGGCTTGTCTTAGATTTAATCCCCTCAAATCCGCACCACTCAAATCACATCCTGGACATTGTTTGGTTTGCTTAAATTTCTTAACATGATCGGGATTTTCAGCACGGCTAGGATTAGCTAAACTAACACAAGATAGGATAAAAATTGAAAAAAGAGTAGTTAATTTCATAACTGTTCTACCTCAATCAACTTGAAAACGGGATAACCAACGGACTATCGTAACACAGAATTTTCCTAAAATATTCAAGATAATAGCAAAATTTTATGATTCCCTGCTACCATCCAAATCTCATTCCCTGCTTGAGCCGCTGCACTAGAGCGCGACAGCTTGACATCCTCACCGCCGTAAACGGACGGTGATTCCCAAACCTCACGATTTAGGTTTCTGCTTCTTTCCCTTGCGGGGTTCCGCACCTGCCTTAACAGATTTACTCTGTTCTG
>VYKX01000163.1_pt1 | contig 17962 bp, 21 predicted proteins | sample 5114471 | NCBI WGS metagenome assembly VYKX01 (sample SAMN12291785, study PRJNA351875) | freshwater metagenome | isolation source: freshwater lake | place: USA: Michigan, Gull Lake | collected 2013-08-08
CGTCAAACGGCCAGCAGTTCCACGATCCGTCCCTCGCCGCTGAGGGGAGGCCAGAACCTCCTCTCGGCGGTTCCTTTACAGCCCAATCAGCAGGAAAAGTCATAAGACAAGCATTTGCTCGACCAGCTCTGTCAAATTTCGGGCTCGGATGCGTCGGTGTCTCACCGATGACGTTGCCGTCTCCCCGGAGAAGTTCACCCGCGCCCGTCAGTTGGTCGCATCCGGTCTCACAGTGCGCAAGGTCACTGCTCGCGTGCAACTTGGCAAGTCTGCCCTCTACGCGGTTCTGCGGAACGACGGAGTGATGATGTAGACGGAGAGTTGTGTGTGGAGTCATCGCTGGTTGGCGACCATGCAGCAGACGTAACGGTAATGGCAGCCTTGCGGGATGGTGCTGACGTTCGACTGAGTTATCACCGCGATGACTTTGTGTACTCAATTTCAATCACCGGGCTCGTGACTCTGCTGATCATCGCTCCGGTGTAGATGGTGGAATAGATCGGCTTGGGTGGTCGCGCCGCCTCATCGACGCTACGGCGAACCCACAGTCGCTCCTCCATCGATTGCAGGGACTGCGACAGCGCGCGATCCGAAATAGTCAGCAGACGCCGTTTGATCTCGGTGAACTGGCTTGGCCTGCCCAATGTGGCAAGAACCGGCACGGTCCAGGACCTTCGAAGCAGGTCCTGATTTTCGTCTCCCGACAGACGCTGGATTTTGCTCGCCAGCTCGGCCGCGATTTTTCCAAGCGGGGTCAGACGGAACTCCGGCCTTAGCGGGTGACCGTGGCCGGGATTTCGCTCCAGGAGCCCGGTGCTGATCAGGTGATCAATGCTTTGCGCAAAGGCGGTTCTGCTGGCGCCCGTTGCCATCAACAAGGGGGCCTGACGGCCTGGAACCCCATCGTTCAGGCGTGCCAGAATTGGTAGCGCCCAAGCCCGCGAGGTGATGTTGACAAGCGCCTTTAGGTCCATTATTTATAGTTACTATATAAATAGACGAAAGGGAAGCCATGTCGCTCATCGAATTGAAGGACACCATCACAATTGCGATGTCGGTCAAGGACCGGCATGCAAGCGCGAAGTGGTACAAGGACATGCTTGGGTTCGAGTCTCTTTATCACGCCGATGAAGCCGGCTGGTCAGAGCTGCAGACAAATACCAAAGGCGTCACGATTGGCCTTGGCGAACACACCAAACCTGCGCCGGGCAACTGCGTTCCCGTCTTCGGCATTACCGATCTTGTTGCAGCGCGGCATAGGCTCGAGAGAGCCGGTGTATCGTTTGACGGCCCAAACGACGTGGTCGAGGGCATGGTCCAGACCGCGACCTTCTATGATCCCGATGGCAACGCACTCATGCTTGCTGAAGATCTGACGGGCGGGTCGTGATCATGGGAGGCATGTTCAGACCTACTGCGGTTCTTCTTGCGATGACCGGCGTATTCAAGCCAAGCGGAATCGCTTTGCGGTTCGGAAAATGCGATCAAAAAACACGCTAGCGTGTCGCCCGCGGCACTTTAAAGGGCAGCATCAGCGCTTGCACCGCCAGATTGTCAAAGCGGTTCAGCGCCAGGCTTTCATGTACGGCAACAGCATTCTGCCCCAGAAGCCGCGTACGAATTTCGGATCGCGTGTAGAACGGCGCATCCACCAGCGCGCGCACCAGCTCTGTCTTGCCATCTTCAGACCGTGTCGGGCGGGGCACGCGCCAAAACCCAGGCGGCATCATGGCCGGGGCGGGGATTGGCATATCCGCGACTTCTCCGGCGCGGTTCACGTGCAAGGCCAGGGATTGCGACGACCCATCGCGGCGCGATGCGTTGTACAAAATGGCCGTCGCTTCCGGCATGGGTGCGCGGCACCAATCCCAGAAAATGAAATCCTCTTCCAGCGGCGCAGTCCCGGTATTGGTGTCGAAATATGAAAAGCCGGACCAACGCAATGAAGGATTGTCAAACGCCACTTCCACCCGTGAACGCGGCGCAATGGGCTGCCAATGATGCCGCCCCGCGCCATCCAACCGAAAGTGGCGATGCGATAGCGCCTCGGGGTAAAGCGTCACGCGCCCGCGCAACTTACCCGGCACTGGCGCGGTTACTTCCGCAAGGTCAACCACGAGCTTGGTGCCATCCCAGCGCATGGCGCTCGGGCCAATTTGCAGAAAATCCGCGCCCCGCTGCAAAGCACCGCGCGGGCGATCCGTCATCGCCCAACGCGCCGGTTTGCCGTAAAGCGCCACATGCATGCAGCAATGGTTCAGCGGATCACCACCGCCACCGCGCCGCGCAAAGGCATACCAGGGGGAAAATACCGTGCCCAGAAAGGCGATGATGGTGATGCCATGCGCGCCATCATCGGAAAGCGCATCCAAATACCACCAGCGATAGCCACGTTCAGTCACGGGCAGGGTGAAATCCAAGCCCGTCGCGCTCAAACTGTCATTCATTGCAAAAGCCGCCTTATCACGCGGCCATTTCCGCCCGCATCGCGCTGCGGGTCAAGCGGGTGCCTCTGCGCTTCAAGCCTTGCCCTTATAGACCTCAATCATCTGGCCGAGCAGCTTCAGCGCCTCATCCTTCGGGCGCTGGAAGGCATTGCGGCCAACGATGGACCCATTGGCGCCACCAGCATGAATGGCGCGCGCTTCCGCGAGCAGCGCGTCTGTGCCCTTCGCTTCACCACCTGAGAACACCACCAGCCGGCGCCCATTGAAGCAGGCCTGCACCACATGGCTGATGCGCTTGGCCAGGTCGCTACCGTCAATCTTGCGCTCGATATACACCTTCTTCGCGGCATCCAGGCTCAGCACATCCGTGGGCGGCTTCACCTTGATGATATGCGCGCCCATCAGCGCGGCCATGTGTGCGGCATAGGCGCAAATGTCGAAGGCGGTTTCGCCATTCTTGTCCAGCATCGGCCCGCGCGGATAGGACCAGACCACCACGGCAAGCCCTGCCGCCTTGGCTTCTTCCGCCAATTCGCGGAGTTCTTCCATCATCTCAAACTGGTATTCGGATGAAGGATAGATGGTGAAGCCAATCGCTGAACACCCAAGGCGCAGCGCATCGGCAACGCTGCCCGTCACGGCCTGATCCTTGGTGGTGGAAAGGCTGTTCGATGAATTGACCTTCAGGATGGTCGGGATGGCACCGGCGAAAGTGGCCGCACCCGCTTCAATCATGCCAAGCGGCGCGGCATAGGCATTCAAGCCCGCTTCAATCGCCAATTCGAAATGGTAATGCGGATCGTAAGCTGCGGGGTTGGGTGCGAAGGACCGCGCCGGGCCGTGTTCAAAGCCCTGATCCACCGGCAGGATCACCATGCGCCCCGTGCCACCAAGCTTCCCTTCCATCAGAATACGGGCGAGATTCGCCTTGGTGCCTGGTGTATCGCTTTCATACCAGGAGAGGATTTCCTTCACGCGGCGCGTCAGCTTCATCTTGGGTTCCTTTTCTTTGCTCAAAGGGTGAATGCGCCGATAGCGCAGCCGGCATTTCCTGTCACGGGTGCGCTATGTCGGCTGATCCTGTGGCGGCACTGTGGCGAAAAGCGCCGAAATGCGCCTCTCATCATCCCGCCGGCGCGGATCAAGCCTGCCCAGGTCCAGCGCTTCGGGCCTTATGCCCAAAACCTCGGCCCCAGCTTCCCGGGCGGCGCCCAGCACGCTGGCCGCTGAAGGGTGCTCCAGATCGAAAATCACCAGCTTGAAGCCAGCGCGCAAAGCCGCCAGCGCGGCCCCAGGGGCGGCGGCACAATCCAGCGCGGCGGTAAAGGGCGCGCCGGGGTATTGCGCGGCGGCCTGTTCCAAAACGCCCCTGAACCAGCCCGGCCCCGCATTCAGCGCCGCCCCGGGGGCAGACAGCAGCAGCAAGGGACGCCCGGCCGCGACCCGCAGCGCCCATTCGGCCTGCGCGCGCCCATGCACCACCACGGCGGGAAGCTTAAGAAACGCCTTTACCATTGACCCAAAGGCCCTTGCATGCCAAGCATTTCTAAAGCGCATAGCCCTTAGGTCCTGTGGCGCCAAGGCGTCTGGAGAAGCATGAGCGAAGGTCAATCCGATACGATTGCGTCAGCAATGATGCGGCTGGAAGCGGCTTTGGATCGTCTCGGCCGTGCTGTGGAGGCCCGCCGCGCTGCCACCCCGCCGATTGAAGGCGATATGGTGCCAAAGGCCGCCGTGGCCGCGCTCGCAAACCGCTTGGATGCCACCATCGCGCGGCTGCGCAGTCTTGAGGATCAGGGCTGATGGCGCAGGTTACGGTCCGCATCGGCGGCTATGCCCATCCCGTGGCCTGCCAGGATGGCCAGGAAAAGCATCTGACCAATATGGCGGCCGAGGTGGATAAGCGGATCTCCGCGCTCAAGGGGATGGGTATCCAATTCGGCGAAACGCGGATGTTGCTGCTGGCCGCTCTGCAATTGGCCGATGAAGCGATGGACCTCAAGTCTGAGAATGACGCGCTGAAGGCCGGCGGTGCCGTTGCCGCCGAAGCCCCCGCGCCCGACCCGGCGCTGGCTGATAGCTTGGTGCGGTTTGCTGAAAAGCTTGAGGCCATTGCCGCGCGGCTTGAGGAAGCCTAACTAGACGCTGCGGGGCTGCCAGGTGCGCCAGGCAATTCATCCCCGGGGCCAATGCACATCCTCCGGGAACTGGCTCTGTCCGGACCGTGGTTCGGGTATCTGGTGCCCACCTGCAAACGCAGGCCTTGGGAGGATGATAGGCCAGCGGCCATGGTGGCTCCGCACTCTTTTTTCCAACAGGAACCCTGCGTGACCGAGGCCCAGGCCGCCGCATCGGATGTTGTTTTGCAGGCAGCGAAGGCGGCAGCACGCACATCAGCGCGCGCGCATCGCGCCACGCTTTTCAGCCCTGATGCGCCCAAGCGATTGGCAGAGGCCCTTTTGGCCCGGCACGCGCCGCCCGAGGGCGCCATCATCGCGGGCTATTGGCCCATGGGGGATGAGATGGACCCGCGCCCCTTGATGCTGGCCTTGGCTTCACGTGGTCACGCCCTGGCGCTTCCGGTCACGCCACCACGCGGCCAGCCACTTACCTTCCGTGCCTGGGCGCCGGGGGAGGCACTCCGCCCCGGCCCTGCGGGCACATCCGAACCAGCCGAGGGCGCTTTGGTGAACCCCGATTGGCTGCTGGTGCCGCTTTTGGCCTTTGACCGCGCGGGGCGGCGGCTGGGTTATGGCGGCGGCTATTATGATCGCACCCTGGCGGCGCTGCCGGGTGCAAAAGCCATCGGTATCGCCTATGCCGCCCAGGAAATGGCCGAAGTACCGGCGGGGCCGCAGGATTTCCGCCTGCCCCTGATCGCCACCGAAGCTGGCGTGATCATTTGTGGAGACCCTGCGTGAGGCTGCTATTCCTTGGCGATATTGTTGGCCGCGCCGGGCGTGATGCGGTGATAGCCGCGCTGCCTGAGCTGCGTGAGAAACTGCGCCTTGATCTTGTGGCGGTGAATGCGGAAAACGCCTCCCACGGGTTTGGCCTGGCGCCGGAGATGGCGCGGGCGCTGTTCATCGCGGGTGCTGATGTGCTGACGCTTGGCAATCACGCCTGGGATCGGAAGGAAATCATCCCCTATATTGAAGGCGAACCACGCCTGATCCGCCCGCTGAATTACCCGCCCGGCACGCCGGGGAAGGGCGCGGTGGTGGCGGTGCTGGCCGACGGCAGGCGCGCCTTGGTGCTGCAGGCCATGGGGCGGTTGTTCATGGAACCCCTGGATGATCCCTTCCGCGCCATTCAGGCGGAATTGGCGCAGCATAGCCTGGGCCCGCAAGGCACGGTGCAGGCCATCATCATCGATTTCCATGCCGAGGCTTCGTCGGAAAAACAGGCCATGGGCCATAGTTTTGATGGCCGTGTGAGCCTGGTGATTGGCACCCATACCCATGTGCCGACAGCCGATCATCGCATCCTGCCCGGCGGCACGGCGTTTCAGACCGATGCCGGCATGTGCGGCGATTATGATAGCGTGATCGGCATGCAAAAGGCCGGCGCTTCCATCCGCTTCTGGCGCAAGGTACCGGCGGAACGGCTGGCACCGGCTGAGAATGAGGCCACGATCAGCGGGCTTTTTGTTGAAACGGATGACGCGACGGGGCTGGCGCGCCGGGCGGCGCCCTTGCGCATGGGTGGCGGCTTGGAAGCGGTGCTGCCTTGCTTGTGAAGCGCCTTTAGTAAAGCGTCTCCGCAAGCCGCGCTGGCGCTGTGGCATCATACGCGGCGGAATCCACCATGCCGCCAGTATGCGATGCGATCATCTCCCCCGCTGTCGGCACACCAGCCGGGCGCGGCGCATCGCCCCAAAGGCGTGATCGCAGGATGGATTTCGCGCATTGCATATAGACCTCCCGCGGGGTGACCAGGATCAGGCTAGCGGGTGTTTTACGGCGCTCCACAAAACGCGCGCATAGCGGGATCGGTGGTGATGCGCGCTGTCCCGCCCACACGCAGCGCCTCAGCCACGCCTGGGATCAGGAACAAAAGCGCGACGCGAGGGTCTTCAATGATATCGCGCAGCCCATCCAAGCGATTATTGCCGCGCCGATCCGGCAAGGCGAGTGAGCCATCTTCCAGAAAGGCAACAAAGCCCGGCGCATCGCCGCGCGGCGTGGCATGCGGCCCGTTGTGACCGATGGTGGTCAGAATGCAAAAAGGGCTCGCCGCGATGAAGTTGCGCGCCGTATCATCCAGCCTGGGCGCGACCTTTTTCAGCGCCCGCTCGCTGGGGGCTTCATAATGCCGTGCCAGGGCTTCCAGGCTGGAAATGGCGAAGGGATCGGGGGTGGGGCTATGGTCCATCGCCACACTCTGCCCAAGCCTTGCGCTTGGCGCCACCCTTTTCGCCGGATATAAGCCGCGCCTCTGTTCTCCAATCACTGAGAGTTACGGCAATGGCCGGCCATTCCCACGCGAAAAACGTTATGCACCGCAAGGCGGCCCAGGGTGCCAAAAAAGCCCAGGCCTTCGGTAAGCTGATCCGCGAAATCACCGTCTCGGCCAAAATCGGCATGCCTGATCCGGCGGCCAATCCCAGGCTACGTGCTGCTGTGAAAGCCGCGCTGACCGCGAATATGACGCGTGACACGATTGACCGCGCCATCAAGCGCGCTGTTACCGCCGGCCAGGGCGAGGATTATGAGGAAGTGCGCTATGAAGGCTATGGCGCGCATGGCATTGCCATCATTGCGGAAGCGTTGACCGATAACCGCAACCGCACCGGTGGTGATTTGCGTTCCATGTTCGCCAAGAATGGTGGAGCGCTGGGGGAGACAAACTCGGTCGCCTTCCAATTCGAACGCAAGGGCGTGCTGCGCTACAAGCCGGAAGTTGCTTCAGCCGACGCCATGCTGGAAGCCGCGATTGAAGCCGGCGCCGAGGATGTGGAAAGCACCGAAGACGGGCATGAAATCTCAACCAGCGTTGAGGATTTCGCCACGGCGCGTGATGCGCTGGAAGCCAGCTTCGGCACGGCGGAAAGCGCCAAGCTTGAATGGTGGTCCACCAATGACATCAAGCTGGATGAAGAACGCGCCAAGGATGTGGTGAAGCTGCTCGATCTTTTGGATGATCATGACGATATCCAGAACATCTACGCCAATCTTGAAGTGGAATAGGCGCCATCAGCATGATGGAAACCCGCCTGCGCCAAAGCTTCGCCAAGCAGGGGCTGATGCGGCTGTTTGGCGCGGAGATGACCAGCATCGCGCCTGGTCAGGTTGAAATCTCTCTGACGCCAAAGCCGGAGCTTTCGCAACAGCATGGCTTTATCCATGGTGGCGCGCTGACCGCCATTGCCGATAGTGCGGCGGGCTATGCCGCGCTTAGTCTCATGCCTGCCAATCGCGGTGTGCTGACGACGGAAATGAAAATCAATTTCCTCGCCCCTGCCGCAGGGGATAACATCATCGCGCGCGGGAAGGTGCTGAAGGCCGGGCGCACGCTGAGTTTGGTGCAGACGGAAATCTTCACCGTCACCGCCGATCAGGAAAAGCTCATCGCCTTCCTGACCGCGACCTTTATGAGCATTGAAAATCGCGATGGGATCGAGGATTAGTGAAACTCACCTCATCGCGCCCTTCAGTACCACCGTGATTTCATCCAAGATCGCCGGATCATCAATGGTGGGTGGTACGGTATAGGGTTCGGCATCCGCGATTTTGCGCATGGTTGCGCGCAGAATTTTGCCGCTGCGGGTTTTTGGCAGGCGGGCCACCACCTTCGCATCCTTGAAGGCGGCAACAGGGCCGATCTTTTCGCGCACCAGCCCGATCAATTCCCGCGCCAGCGTATCTTCCGGCTTATTCACGCCGGATTTCACCACCACCAAGCCCAGCGGCACCTGCCCCTTCAGCGTATCGCGTACCCCAACCACGGCGCATTCGGCGATATCTGGGTGGGCGGCCAGCACTTCCTCCATGGCACCCGTCGAAAGCCTATGCCCCGCGACATTGATGATATCATCCGTCCGGCTCATCACCGAAACATAGCCTTCTGCGTCAATCATCCCCGCATCGGCGGTGCTGTAATAGCCCGCGAAATGCGAAAGATAGGCTTCCTTGAAGCGCTCATCAGCATTGTAGAGGGTGGGCAGCGCGGAGGGCGGCAAGGGCAGTTTCACCGCCAGGCTACCGATCTGCCCGCGCGGCACGGGGTGCCCGGCCTCATCCAGCACCACCACATCATAGCCAGGCGCGGGCTTGCCGCCGGAACCGGCGCGGGTTGGGAAAAGGCCGAGCCCTCGGAAATTGCCGGTAATGGTCCAGCCGGTTTCGGTCTGCCACCAATGATCTATCACAGGTTTTTGCAGCAGGCGTTCAGACCAGATGATGGTATCGGGATCGCACCGCTCGCCGGCCAGATAAAGCGCCTCAAGCTTCGACAGATCATATTTCTTCAGGAAAACCCCTTCCGGGTCTTCCTTCTTGATGGCGCGGATGGCGGTGGGGGCGGTGAACAACAGTTTCACGCCATGATCCGCGCAAACGCGCCAGAAGGTGCCGGGGTCCGGCGTGCCAACAGGCTTGCCTTCAAACAACAAGGTGGTGCAGCCCGCGAACAGCGGTGCGTAGACAATATAGGAATGCCCAACCACCCAGCCGACATCAGACGCCGCCCAGTAAACATCGCCGGGCTTCATGCCATAAACCAATTCCATGGAATGATGCAGCGCCACCGCATGCCCGCCATTGTCGCGCAAAATCCCCTTGGGCTGGCCCGTGGTGCCTGAGGTGTACAGGATATAAAGCGGATCAGTGGCGGCGACGGAAACGCATGCATGCGGCGCGGCTTCGGCTTCGGCCACAAGCAAATCCTCATCACGCCCCGGTGTCAGATCGCAGGGCGCTTGCGCGCGTTGCAGGATCAGCACGGATGATGGCTTATGCGGCGAAAGCGCAATCGCTTCATCCAATAGCGGTTTGTATTTCACCACGCGCCCCGGTTCCAACCCGCAGGATGCGCTGATGATGGCCTTGGGCTTGGCATCGGCAATGCGGGAAGCCAATTCGGCGGCGGCAAAACCGCCAAACACCACGGAATGGACAGCACCAAGCCGCGCAGTCGCCAGCATGGCAATCGCCGCTTCCGGCACCATGGGCATATAGATCACCACGCGATCACCCTTGCTGATGCCGCGCGCCGCCAGAGCGCCCGCCAGCTTCGCCACGCGGTTCTGCAATTCGGCATAGGTGATGCGCTGAACCTGCCCGGTCATGGGGCTGTCATAGATGATCGCATCCTGTTGCCCGCGCCCGGCAGCGACATGGCGATCCACGGCGTTGTGGCAGGTATTCAAAGCCGCATCGGGAAACCAGCGGCCATAAACCCCCATCGAGGCATCAAAAATGCGCTGCGGCGCGCGGTCCCAATCAATGCCGCGCGCGGCCTCTGCCCAGTAGGCTTCCGGGTCGCGCCGCCAGCGCGCATGGGTCGCGTCATATTGCGAAGCCTCGGACATGGTTTCCCCCTTGTTTCAGCGACGGCAGAACTTGAGCCCTACCGCCAAAGTGCCGCCTTGGCAGGGCGCAGCGCAAGCCCTGACGCAAGCCACCCGCCGTAATGTGTGGAAAGCAGGCGTCAAACCATGCCAGAAACCGCCCATGGCTCCGCCACGCCCACCCCTTTGCCGGAACGCCCAAAGATGAGCGGCTTCCTTCGCCGTGCCCTTGGGCTGATCGGGCATGGGTTGAAGCCAGGCTTGCGCGAATTCCTCCGCGCCCGGGCGCATTTCCACGCGCCCCTTCCCGCCGGCCCGCTGATTGCGCAAAACTATGTGGTGTTTGACCTGGAATCGACCGGGCTTGATGTCAGCGGCGGCGACCGGATGATTTCCATCGGCGCTGTTCGGCTGCGCGATGGCGAAGCGCGCGAGAGCTTCTCCACCCTCGTCAATCCTGGCCGTGCCATCCCGCCCGCTTCCATCCGCTATCACGGTATTACGGATGCCATGGTGGCCGATGCCCCGCCCGCTGCCGAAGCGCTGGCCCGCTTTCAGGATTTCATCGCCGATGATGTCCTTGTCGCGCATAATGCTGCCTTCGACCGCGCCCTGATCTTTGCCGAGGAGTTTCGCGGCGCACCTGCCATCGGCAATCCCTTCCTGTGCAGTGTCGCGACCTCGCGCTGGTTGGATCCTGATGAAGCGGATCATTCACTGGATGGACTATGCGGCCGGGCAGGCATTGTGATTACTGGCCGGCATCAGGCGCTTGGCGATGCGGAAGCGACCGCAGCCTTTTGGGTCAGCCTGATGGCGCGTGCCGCGGCGCGGGGCGTGGATGATTTGGCCGAATTGGCGCGGCGCAGCCGCATGACCGCCGCCATGGCCGCGGCGGCAGAGCATTTCTGAAGGCGCTTCCTACCAAATCTCACCAGTAAAGCCGGCGAAGCTGGTGCGGGAGAAGCTGCGCACCGTCTTCAACGCCTCCCGCAATGCCTGCCGGGTTTCCTTGAGCATGGCCGCCGTATCCACCAGATTGCCGGGGCGGCGGCCTGCCGCGAGATCAGCCAATTGCTGGCGCAGCAGCACATCCAGCAGCAGGACAAAGGCGGCTTGCAAGGTGCTCGCTTCCCGCGCTGCGATGCTGCCGCGCGCGGCCAAAGCCGCGATGCGCTGCGCCGTCCCCGTTTCGGTGACACCATCGCGCAGCGCCAAAAGCCGGGTTGCGGCCACCAAGGGCATCAGCCCATGGAGCTTTAAATCCGTCCGGCTGCCGGGGCCGGGCTCATCATCCGCAAAGCCGCCAAACAGCGTCAGCCCCACATGAAGGCTGGCATTCTGCGCCGCCATGGAGGCTAGCCAGGCCGGGCGCGACGCCAATAGCCCGGCCAGATGTTGCCGCAGCGAAGCAGCTTCAGCCGCATCGCCCTGCACTGGGCGGAAATCAAACACGATATCGCCGAACAGCAGCGCCGCACCCGCCCGGCGATTGGACCATATGCCCATCTGATCACGCCATTGTCGCGCGGTTTTCCGCCACAGCGGGTTGCGCGCCATGATCCCGCCAGGACACAGCGGAAACCCCGCCTGATCCAGGCGTTGGTTGAAATCCTCGGTGAAGGGGCGGAACCAAGCGTCCACCGCATCATGGTCCTGATCGGGGTAGTCTTGCAGCATCAGGCCATTATCCTGATCCGGCGTCAGCAGGCTCTCGCCGCGCCCAAGGCTGCCCATGACCAGCAGGGTGAAGGGCAACGGCGCCGGGCCGTGATCGGCCAGCGTCTCCGCCAGAATGCGCCGATGCAAATCCAGATTGATGCCATTCACCAAGCGCACCACCGCATCGGCACCGAGCCCTTCCGCGAGCAGCGCGCGGGCGATGCCTGCCTGGGCTGCTTTGATGGCGGCGACATCACCGGATAGCGCTTCAAGATGGCTGAGCAAGCCGCCCGAGACAGCCGCTAAAGCCTCCGCCCGATGCAGCATGCCAAGGCAGCGCCCGCCTTCATCCAGCACGGGCAAGTGCCTGAGCCCGTGTTGGCGGAGCAGTGCAATGGCGCGCCATAGCCCCTCATCCGGGGCGCAGGCAATCAATGGCGCGGTCATGGCAGCGGCAAGTGGCGCGTCCGGCCCAAGCTGAAATACCACACGGCGCGCGATATCCTGTTCGGTCAGAATGCCAACGGCGCGGCCTGTGCTATCCACCACCATCAGCGCCGAAGCCCGCGCAGCCACCATGGCGGCGATGGCCTGCCCCAAAGGCGTTTCAGAGGGCAGCGCTGGTGGCGGCGCACCCATGGCAGCACTCGCAGGGCCAGTCAGTACGGCGATCGGGGCATGGCCGGGTAAGGTTGTTGGCATACCTTAGCTTAAACCAAAGCGGATCCGCCAAGGCATGAAAAAAGCGGCGCCCAAATCAGGCGCCGCTTCCAGCATCGCAGTAAGGCCGGGCGGCAGCGCCGCCCCGACCGATGCTTACTTGTCGTCTTCCGCGTAGATGTCGCGGTCCTTGGTTTCCGGCACGAAGAAGGTGCCGATCACCACCGTCATCAAGGCGATGACGATCGGGTACCAAAGCCCGTAATAGACATCCCCCGTCTGTGCGATCATGGCGAAGCTGGTCGCCGGCAGCAGCCCGCCGAACCAGCCATTGCCGATGTGATAGGGCAGCGACATGGAGGTATAGCGGATGCGCGTCGGGAATAGCTCCACCAGCGCCGCCGCGATTGGCCCATAAACCATGGTGACAAAGATCACGAGCAGCGTGAGCACGCCAATCAACACCGCCGGCTGTTCCCGGAAAATGTCGAAGGGCGAGGACATTTTCACGACCGATGGGTTGGACGCCGCCGGATAGCCCGCCGCCGTCAACGCCGCCGCCAAATCCCGCGCAAAGGTCGGGCTATTGGCCGGCAGCGGCGGCTGACCCTGGATATGCACCGTGGCAACCGTGCCCGCCGGAGCAGGTTCAACCCTGTAATTCACCGAAGCACGCGCCAGCGCTGCCTTGGCAATATCGCAAGGTGCGGTGAAGCGCGCCGTGCCGGTTGGGTTGAACTGGAAGGAACAGCCCGCCGGGTCTGTCACAACCCGCACCGCAATGGTCTGGTGCGCCTTGTGAAGATCAGGGTTGGCTTCCGCGCTCAGCAGCTTGAACAGCGGGAAATAGGTCAGCGCCGCGATCAGGCAGCCGCCCAGGATGATCGGTTTGCGGCCAATCCTGTCAGACAGCCAGCCAAACAGCACGAAGCCGCCAGAACCCAGCACCAGGGACCAGGCAACGAGCATATTCGTGGTGAAGCTATCCACCTTGAGCACCTGACCCAGGAAGAACAGCGCATAGAACTGGCCCGTGTACCACACCACCGCCTGACCAGCGACCAGGCCGAGCAGCGCGAATAGCGCCACCTTCGCGTTCTTCCACTGGAAGAAGGCTTCCGAAATCGGCGCCTTGGAATGCTTGCCTTCGGCCTTCATCTTTTGAAAGGCCGGGCTTTCTTCCATCTGCAAGCGGATCCAGACGGAAATGCCAAGCAGCACAATGGAAAGCAGGAAGGGTATGCGCCAGCCCCAGGCGCGGAAATTATCCGGCCCCACCGCCAGCTGCGTGAACAGGATCACCAGCAGCGACAAGAACAAGCCCGCGGTTGCGGTGATCTGAATGAAGCTGGTGTAAAAGCCGCGGCGGCCATGCGGCGCGTGTTCGGCCACATAGGTCGCCGCACCGCCATATTCGCCGCCCAGCGCCAAGCCTTGCAGCAGGCGGAGGATGATCAGCACGATCGGGGCGATAATGCCGATCTGATCCGATGTGGGCAGGATGCCGACCACGAAGGTGGAAGCACCCATGATGATGATGGTAATCAGGAAGGTGTATTTGCGCCCGACCAGATCGCCCAACCGGCCAAAAAACAGCGCGCCGAAGGGGCGCACCAGGAAGCCGGCGGCAAAGGCGATCAGCGCGAAGATATTGCGGGTGGTTTCAGGGTATTGGCTGAAGAAGTTGGCGCCGATAACGGCGGCCAGCGACCCGTAAAGATAAAAATCATACCATTCGAAAACCGTGCCGAGGGAGGAGGCGACAATGACCTTCCTCTCTTCACGGGTCATTGGGCGCGGTTCTACCGCGTCGCCCGCTGATGTTGCACTCATAACCGACGCCTTCCTTTCTTCGTTCATTTTTGGCTTCCGACAGCCCGAATAGGCGTGTTGGTGTGCCGGGACGCTCGTCCCATCCGGGCGAAGGCGGCCGAAACGTCCGAAAGGCATCGGCGCCACGTCACGGGGGACGATGGGCGCTTGATGCTTGGGAATTCAGAGTTTCGCAACAAAAATTTAAGATATTGAGGAAAAATAACCGAAAAAATACGGTAGATTACAAGATATTCAGAAATAACATGAAAAAATAGTCACAAATTTGCGTATCAAAGGATGGCATTTGTTCCTAGGGTTTGCGTGGATTTTATAAGGCGTGCTGGATATCAGGGCGGGGCGGGAGGCCCGGCTTTCAGCCGTGCTGAAAGCCCTGCCGGGTCGAAGCCGCGTTCCATTTCCTGCTGGGTGGATACCATGTGAAAGCGCAATGCGCCGCGGATGGAGGGGCCTTCGCCCTTGCGCTGATCAGGATGAATGGGAAGCGTCGCGAAAAGCGGCGCCTCGGCCAGCAGGGGCAGGGTTCGTGCATCACGTGGCGGTGCCAGTTGCATCCGGGCAAGATGGCCCGGCAGGGCTATCAGGCTTGCCTCGAAAGCGTCCTTTTCGCCCTCAGGGGGCGCTTCCCTTGCCATGAAGCCGGCATGCAGGGAAACAAGACATTCCAACAAAAACTGTTCCTGCCCAGGCCAAAAGGGGCGGAGCCAAGCTTCCGCTAGCGCCACCACATCGCTTTGCGCCGCCAGGAAGACCTGCCAACGGCAATGGTTCAGCGCCGCCTGAAAATCCGGATTGCCGAAGAAAGCTGTCTCATTCCGTCCCACCTTGACCCGGCAATAATCCAGCACGGTCTTTTGCGCGACGAAGGCGCCCTGCCGGTGCAAAAATTCAGCGAAATCATATGGTTCATGAGAGGGCGGGCGGCTCAGCAATCGGCGAAGGAAGCGCATCAGAAGGCCAATTCCTTAAAAAAAGCTTGTTGCAGCCATGTTACTGTCATGTTATCCGCCACGTTGAATCGGGCTGTCAAATGCCCGAATCAGGTCACGCGGAGTCGTGGCAGGGGCAGGTCAAACGGGCCGTTTCGATAAGGGCGGTCATCAGAGGAGGCAAGTGAATGCCATTGGTTGAATCTGGGGGTGCGCCGTCAAATACGGAAGCCCCCGCGGTGGATAAGGCCACCGCCAAGGCCTATTGGACCAAGACATCCAATCTGATGTGGTTGGTGTTTGGCATTTGGTTTTTCTTCAGCTTTGTGGTGCATATCTTTGCCCCTTCGCTAAATGGCATTGTCATTCTCGGGTTTCCTCTCGGCTTCTACATGGCCGCTCAGGGCAGCCTTATTGTCTTCGTCGTCGCGCTGTTCTGGTTCGGTAAGCGCCAGAATGAGATAGACGAAGAATTCGGCGTGCAGGAGGATTGATCCCATGAGCGGCGCCACCAAGGAAAAAGATCCCTTTATCGCCTCGCTCGGCAAGATTTACGCCGGCTATACGGGCGGTTTCGCGGCCTTCGTCGTCCTGATCGCCATTCTGGAACAGATGGGCGTGCCGGACCGTATTCTGGGCTATATGTTTGTCGGCCTGACCATCGGCGTTTACGCCTATATCGGCATCATCAGCCGCACCCAGGCCGTTGCTGAATATTACGTTGCCGGCCGGCGCGTGCCCGCGATTTACAACGGCATGGCAACCGGGTCTGACTGGATGTCGGCCGCAAGCTTCATCGGCATGGCGGGCAGCCTTTATGCCCTCGGCTATGGTGGCTTGGCCTTCATCCTGGGCTGGACCGGTGGTTACATGCTGGTCGCCATTCTGTTGGCGCCGTATCTGCGGAAATTCGGCCAATATACCGTGCCGGACTTCCTGGGCGCCCGGTTCGGCGGCAATGCCGCGCGCCTGATTGGCGTTGTGGTGCTGATCACCGCGTCCTTCGTTTATGTTGTGGCGCAGATCGTGGGTGTGGGCATTATCACGCAGCGCTTCCTGGATGTGTCCTTCGGCGTTGCGGTGTTTGTGGGCCTTGCGGGCATTCTGGTCTGCTCCATGTTGGGCGGTATGCGCGCTGTTACCTGGACCCAGGTGGCGCAATATATCGTGCTGATCATCGCCTATCTGATTCCGGCCTTCCTGATGTCGACCAAGATCACCGGCGTTCCAATGCCGCAGCTGATGTATGGCTTCGCTTTGGAACGGATCGCTGAGCTTGAGAACGGCTTCCGGGCTGCGGGCATGACCCCACCCCCCGGTGTCACCGGCTGGCATAGCGCGCCCTTCATTGGCGCGAATGGGCAATTCAATATCCAGGCGGCGGTGAATTTCTTCGCCCTCGTCTTCTGCCTCATGGTCGGTACGGCAGCGCTGCCGCATATTCTGATGCGCTACTTCACGACGCCGTCGGTGAAGGAAGCGCGCCAGTCTGTGGCTTGGTCGCTGTTCTTCATCTTCCTGCTGTATTTCACGGCGCCGGCCTATGCGGCTTTCGGTAAGGTGGAAATCTATCAGACCCTGATCGGCCAACCGATTGCGAGTCTGCCGGATTGGGTCAAGAATTGGCAGATGATGTCCCTATGGGGTGCCGTGGATCAACATTGTGGACGTCAACCGCGATGGCATTCTGCAATGGAATGAATTCCGTATTCACCCTGACGTTGTGGTGCTTGCCACACCGGAAATCGCGGGCCTGCCTTATGTGATCGCGGGTCTGGTGGCGGCGGGCGGCTTGGCTGCTGCGCTTTCCACCGCGGATGGTCTGCTGCTCGCGCTCGCAAACGCGCTGTCGCATGACATCTACTACAAGATGATTGACCGCAACGCGCCCACCGCGCGCCGGTTGGCTATCTCGCGTGTGCTGCTGCTGATTGTGGCGGTGGCTGCGGCCTGGGTCGCGGGCAATGCCGGGGCGGATATTCTGTTCCTGGTGGCTTGGGCCTTCTCCATCGCTGCTGCCGGCCTATTCGCGGCGCTGGTGATGGGCGTGTGGTATAAGAAAACCACCAATACCGCCGCCTGTGTTGGCATGGCTGTTGGTTACATCTTGACCTTCGGCTATCTGATCCATTCGGAATGGTTTGGGTTGGATTTCGTCCAGTTGTTCGGATCGAAGGATGCGATCATTGCCGCGGCGCGGCAGGTTGGCACCATCAATCAGAACTTCACTTCACCTGAACTTCGCGCGGAAGCGGCGGCGATCCTTGCCAATACCGCCGCGGTTACGGATGGGGCGCTGGCCTGGTTCGGGGGCATCATCGGTATCCCGACCGATACGGTGGTGCTGCGCAACCGCGTGGTGGGTCGCCTGTGGGGGATCAACAATATCTCCGGCGGGATCATCGGCGTGCCGGTGGCCTTCCTCACCATCTGGCTGGTGTCCAAGTTCACCACGCCGCCCAGCCAGGCGATGCAGGATTTCATTGATGATATCCGCATCCCGAAGGGTGGTGTGCGTCTTGCTGACAAGCGCGACGCGGTGGAATAACCAAAGCGCCGCTGTGGCGTGATGTTTTGGGGCGGTTGCGGTAACGCAGCCGCCCCATCAATTAGGGCTTTATGGAAAGCAATTTCATCCTTGGCTATCTGCCCTTTTGGGTGGTGACCTATTTCCTGGCGCTGACCGGGTGGGGCTGCATCGGGCGGTTCATGATGCAATTCTTCATGACGCCGGCAAATACCAATTACATCTGGCGCGGCTTTCAGTTGCTGACTGGCTGGGCGGTGTGGACCGCTGAACGATTGGTGCCTTCCTATGTCTCGCCACCCTTTCTGCCCCTGGTTGCGGCCTTTTGGCTATTTGCGGCGCGGATGGTGTTTGGCTTGCTGATGGTGGGCTTTGGTTATGCGCCGCGCATCAG
>VYKX01000164.1_pt1 | contig 17923 bp, 17 predicted proteins | sample 5114471 | NCBI WGS metagenome assembly VYKX01 (sample SAMN12291785, study PRJNA351875) | freshwater metagenome | isolation source: freshwater lake | place: USA: Michigan, Gull Lake | collected 2013-08-08
CGCGGTGAAGAACGTCCTCGCGATCGCCACCGGCATGGCCGACGGGTTGAATCTCGGTATGAACGCCCGAGCCGCGCTCATCACGCGGGGACTCGCCGAGATGGTGCGCTTGGGCGTCGCACTCGGTGCACGGGCAGACACCTTCATGGGGCTCAGCGGCCTCGGGGACCTCGTCCTGACTGCCACGGGCGACCTGTCTCGCAATCGAACCGTCGGTTTGAAGCTGGCCGAAGGTCGATCGCTCTCAGACATCCTCGCCGACCTGGGGCACGTTGCCGAAGGGGTGGCCAGCGCGGCGACCGTCCTCCAACGCTCACGATCCGTTGGCGTGGACATGCCCATCTGCTCTGCAGTTGTCGACGTTTTGGAGGGCAGGCAGCGCCCGTTGCAGGCTGTCGAACAACTGATGGGGCGACAACCGCGCGCGGAGCGCTGAACCTCGCTCAGGTCGCCCCAGCGAAGCCCAGTTGGCGCCACGCCTCGAAGACCGCCACGGCTGCAGCGTTGCTGAGGTTCAAGCTGCGCTGATTCGGCAGAAGGGGCAACCTCACACGGCGGTGGGCAGCGAAGCTTTCCCTCAACTCGTGTGGCAAGCCGGCCGTCTCGGACCCGAAAACGAGATAGTCACCAGCACGCCACTCGATTTCGTTGTGTGCAGTTTGACCGCGCGTCGTGAACGCGAAGCAGCGCTCTGGATCCGGTCGGACACTGCCAATGAAGTCAGCCCACGAGGGGTGCCTGAGCACTCGAGCATGCTCGTGGTAATCCAGCCCTGCGCGTTGCAGCAAGCGGTCGTCCATAGAGAAACCGAGTGGCTCGATCAGATGCAGTTGGCAACCGGTGTTCGCTGCGAGCCTGATGATGTTCCCCGTGTTGGGCGGAATCTCTGGGTGAACGAGGACGATGTGAAACATGACGAACCTCGGTCAGGACTGCGCAGGCTCTCAACGCGAGGGAGTTCGTGCCAGCACCCACATCTCGACACTGCGCGCGCCCGACTCGAGCAACACGCGCGCGGCCTCCGATGCGGTGGCCTGCGTCGTCATCACATCGTCGACCAGAGCCACCGATTGACCGCGCAAACGAGGGTAAGCGGAGGGATCGACTGCGAACGCACCGCGCACATTGGCAAGTCGTCTTTCGCGCGGCAGCGCCATCTGTCGCTCGGTGTCTCGGGTGCGCAAGAGGCTGTTCGTGTCAGCCTGTATTCCCATCGAACGAGCGCAGCGGCGAGCAATCTCCCAGGAAGGGTTAAAGCCGCGCTCGCGCTGGCGGCTTGCGCCTAGAGGCACCGGCAAGATTAAGTTTGGCGGAGGCTGGTCCGCGCGACGGCAGGCGTCAAGCAGCAGATCAGCGAAGCAGCCAATGAGGTCGAGCGACTTGCCGAACTTCAACGCACCGATCAAGCTGTCCCACGGAGCAGCGTAGTCGACCGCGGCCAGTGCTCTGTCAAACGGGGGTGGCGCGCGCAGGCAGGTACCGCACAGTTGGGCGTTGGCCATCATCGCAATCGCGCAACGTCGGCAACGCTGGCGGGCGGCTGCGAATGTATTGGTGCAGTCGATACACAGGCGCGCTTGTCCCCATTGCCGGCATACGGCGCAAAGGCTGGGCAGCCGTATCGCATGCCGAGCGTTGGATAGCAATTCAGGAAGGGCTGTAGGCATACCCTGTCAATATACTGAGTTGATGCCAGCCGCCGTAGACACGTCGCCGCGCCAGATCGACGAGCTAGCCGTGCGCTTGGCCGTGCGGCGTCTGGCCAGACTCCCTGAAGCACCATGGCTGCACCTTGAGGTGGCTCGACGCATGGCCGAACGTCTCATGCTGTTTCGCGCCGCCCCGAAAGTGATCGTCGACTGGGGGTCGTTTCTTGGCGCTGGAGCAGATCTGCTGCGTGAGGCCTATCCCAATGGCGCAGTGTGGGCAATCGAAGAGACAGACGTACTCGTTTCGCGCAGCATTGCCGCGTTGCATTCGCCTTGGTGGACTGCGCGGCATTGGACGCGTCCCTCAGCGGGTGTGATCCGCCCCGAGCAGATTGCATCGTCGAGCGCCGATCTTCTCTGGTCGAACATGAGCCTGCATGCGGAACTGAATCCCCCAAACGTACTGGCGCAATGGAGCCGATGCCTGGCCCCCGGTGGTTACGCGATGTTTTCCTGCCTAGGTCCGGATACGGTCAAAGAGTTGTCGGGGCTGTACCACCGTCTGGGTTGGCCAACTCCAACGATCATGTTCACCGACATGCACGACCTCGGCGACATGCTGTTGGCTGCCGGCTTCGAGGACCCGGTCATGGACCAGGAAACGCTGACGATTCGATGGTCTTCACCCCAGGCGCTGTGCGACGACCTTCGACGCATCGGAGCCAATGTGGAACCTCGGCGGTTCTCCGGTCTGCGAACGCCGAGGTGGCGCGTGAAGTTGTTCGATTCCCTAGAACAACTGCGGCAACGCGATGGTTCGCTCAGCCTCACCTTCGAGATCGTCTATGGGCACGGGTTCAAACGTTTCGCGGCCCCAAGTTCCGGCGAGTTGACCGCCATTTCCCTCGAAGACATGCGGCATATGGTGCGTCGAAGCCATCGTTCGCAGTAAGGTGCACCAGAGCGGGTCGTATAAACTCCAGCAGTTAATCGATATGCTTAGGCAAATGCGAATTGGGCATCGGACCGATCTCGCTGGCTTAAGCTTCTCTCTAGTGTCTTGTCCCGCAACGAGCAGTACCTGCAGGATGAATTCAGAACCTACCGATCGTCTCAGCGACTTGCGATGTGCTGCGCCCGCGTGGCGCTTCGGCAGGGAGGTCGTGCGTGATGGTGACGAGTGGTCCATGGAGTGGTTGCTCAAGAGAAACTGCTCGATGGCTCCGCAGCAGTTGTTTGGTCTGTTCGGCGGGTTCTGCGTGGTGTCGCTGTCGATCGCTGGGTATTTCTGGTCGCAGGGGGCAACTTTCGTGATGGGGTTTGCCTGGCTCGAACTCGCAGCCTTGGGTTTTGCGCTCTTGTTCTATTCGCGGCATGCGACTGACCATGAGCGCATCGCGTTGCGTCAAGGCGTACTTGAAGTTCAGCACACATCTGGATCCAAGGTCGAGACGGTAAAGTTTTCGCCTGAGTGGGTGCATGTGGAACCAGTGAGCAGCGACGATTCGCTGATCGAGGTATCGGGGCAGGGGCGTCGCATCGAGATTGGAAGATTCGTTCGTCCGGAGTTGCGCTGTCAACTGGCCACCGAATTGAGGTTGGCGGTTCGAGCGGCACAGAGTTGGCCAGGGGCTGGCCTGCAAAGAAGTTGAGGCCGAAAGAGAAATCGGGAAGTAGACAGGGACATCATGGGAAAACTGAGTGAGTTCGGAACGAAGACAGCCTTGATCGCTTGGCTTGCGCTGACGTCGGCTGTGGCCAAGGCGACCAATGATCTTCCTGGCGGGCCTGCGGTCAGGCAACTCGACTTCCAGCCTGCCGCCACGAAGATTTCTGAAGACCAGCATTACCTTCACTATTTGATGCTGATCATCTGCACCGCGATCTTCCTCGCGGTCTTCGGCGTGATGTTCTATTCGATCTTCAAGCACCGCAAGTCGAAGGGTGCCAAGCCCGCCAACTTCCACGAGAGCACGACCGTCGAGATCCTCTGGACCATCGTGCCCTTCCTGATCGTGATTGGCATGGCGCTGCCGGCGACAAAGGTCGTCGTGGCGATGAAGGACACCAGCGCGGCCGACCTCACCATCAAGACCACTGGCATGCAGTGGAAATGGGGTTACGACTACCTCAAGGGCGAGGGCGAAGGCATTGCCTTCGTCTCGACGCTCGACGCGACTCATCGCGAGATGTCGAACTCCGGCAACCCATCCGGCGACGATTACCTTCTGAAGGTAGACAACCCGATGGTGGTTCCTGTCGACAAGAAGGTGCGCATCATCACCACGGCAAACGACGTCATCCATGCGTTCGCGGTGCCCGCTTTTGGCATCAAGCAGGACGCTATCCCGGGCTTCGTGCGCGACACCTGGTTCCGTGCCGAGAAGACGGGCGACTTTTATGGCCAGTGCTCCGAGCTCTGCGGCAAGGAGCACGCTTACATGCCCATCCACGTCAAGGTGTTATCGCAGCAGGACTACACGAAGTGGGTTGAAGGTAAGCGTGCCGAGATGGCTGCGAAGGCAGATGACCCGAACAAGGTCTGGGAACTTGCGGCGCTGGTCGCTCGAGGCGAGAAGGTCTACAACACCAACTGCCTGGCCTGTCATCAGGCGGCTGGCAAGGGTGCCGGGCCGATCAAGGCGCTCGATGGCGCTGCGGTGGTCCTCGACGAGGACAAGACCAAGCAGATCGCCGTGATGCTGAATGGCCAGAACAACGGTGCGATGCCAGCATGGAAGCAACTCTCCGACACCGAGATCGCTGCAGTCATCACGTACACCAAGAACAACTGGTCCAACAAGACCGGTCAGGCCGTACAGCCTGCCGAAGTCGCTGCGGCCCGCAAGTAAATTCACTAACCCCTCGAATCCGGCTGTCTGAAAGGGATCTCACATGAGCGCAGTACTCGACCACCACGGTGACCATGGTCAAGCCCATGACCACGAACACGGCGCGCCCCACGGTTGGCGGCGCTGGCTCTATGCGACGAACCACAAGGACATCGGCACGATGTACCTGTTGTTCTCGTTCACGATGTTCCTGGTCGGCGGAGTCCTTGCGCTGCTCATCCGGGCTGAGTTGTTTCAGCCGGGACTTCAGTTCGTCAATCCACAGTTGTTCAATCAACTGACGACGATGCACGGCCTGATCATGGTGTTCGGAGCGATCATGCCGGCGTTCGTTGGCTTCGCAAACTGGATGATCCCGCTGCAGATCGGCGCTGCCGATATGGCTTTTGCGCGGATGAACAACCTCAGCTTCTGGCTGATGATCCCGGCGGCTATCACGCTGGTCGCGTCTTTCTGGATGCCAGGCGGCGCGCCGTCTGCAGGCTGGACGCTTTACGCTCCGCTGACGCTGCAGATGGGGCCGTCGATGGATGCCGGCATTTTCGCGATGCACATCCTCGGCGCGAGTTCGATCATGGGCTCGATCAACATCATCGTGACTATTTTGAACATGCGCGCGCCAGGCATGACGCTCATGAAGATGCCGCTGTTCTGCTGGACCTGGCTCATCACCGCGTTCCTGCTGATCGCGGTCATGCCCGTGCTGGCAGGCGCGATCACGATGACCCTGACCGACCGTCACTTCGGCACCAGTTTCTTCAACCCGGCCGGTGGTGGTGACCCGGTGATGTACCAGCACATCTTCTGGTTCTTCGGCCACCCCGAGGTCTACATCATGATCTTGCCGGCCTTCGGGATCGTGAGCGCGATCATCCCGGCGTTCGCCCGCAAGCGTTTGTTCGGCTACACGTCAATGGTCTATGCGACCTCGTCGATCGCCATCCTGTCGTTCATGGTTTGGGCCCACCACATGTTCACCACCGGCATGCCGGTGACCGGGCAGCTGTTTTTCATGTACGCGACGATGCTTATCGCCATCCCGACCGGCGTGAAGGTCTTCAACTGGATCGCGACGATGTGGCGCGGGTCGATGACCTTCGAAACGCCGATGCTGTTTGCAGTCGGCTTCATATTCGTGTTCACGATGGGCGGATTCACCGGCCTGATCCTGTCGGTGGCGCCGATCGACATCCAGATGCAGGACACCTACTACGTCGTGGCGCACTTCCACTACGTCCTGGTTGCCGGATCGCTTTACGCCATGTTCGCCGGCTTCTACTACTGGAGCCCGAAGTGGACTGGCGTCATGTATTCCGAGGTGCGGGGCAAGATCCACTTCTGGGGCTCGTTGATCTTCTTCAACGTCACGTTCTTCCCGATGCACTTCCTAGGCCTGGCGGGCATGCCGCGCCGCTACGCCGACTATCCGATGCAGTTCACCGACTTCAATGCCCTGGCGTCGGTGGGTGCGTTTGGCTTCGGACTGATGCAGGTGTACTTCCTTCTTTTCGTGGTGGTGCCGGTGATGCGAGGCAAGGGTGAGCCAGCCGCGGCGCGCCCATGGGAGGCCGCCGAAGGACTGGAATGGGAGGTTCCATCGCCTGCGCCGTTTCATACCTTCGATACTCCGCCGAAGCTCGATGCATCAGCCACGCGCGTCATCGCCTGACGTTCTGAGCCAGGGTTGATGAGTACTCCCGTGCAACGCAAGAACAACCTCCGCCTCGGGCTGATCCTTGGCGCCGTAGCGGTTGCCTTCTTCGTCGGATTTGTCGCCAGAGCCGCTTGGTTCGGGATCTGAAGAATGGGCGGCCCTACTTCGAGATCACGATCAGCGCTTCTCTCCGGTGAGAACCGCCGGATGGTTGTCAAGTTGCTGGTCGTCACCGCCTTGATGTTCGGCTTTGGCTACGCGCTGGTGCCGATGTACAGGGCAATCTGCGCGGCGCTCGGCATCAACGTGCTCACACTGTCCGACAAGGTCGTCTTCAATCGAGGCGGTTCATCTGCAGGCAATACCCAGATCGACCGGACCCGAACCATCACGGTCGAGTTTGATGCCAGCGCGCGCGGCATCTGGAAGTTCAAACCGGCTGTCGCGAGCGTTCAGGTCCACCCGGGCGAGATGGCGAGCGTGATGTACGAGTTCACCAACATTCAGCCGCGCACGATGGCCGCACAGGCGATCCCGAGCTACGCGCCGATGCAGGCCATGGCGCACTTCAACAAGATGCAGTGCTTTTGCTTCAACGAGTACACGATGAAGCCAGGCGAGAGTAAGGAGTGGCCAGTGGTGTTCGTCATCGACCCGAAGCTTCCGAAGGACGTGACCACGATCACCCTCTCCTACACCTTCTTCGAGGTCGGTGGAAAGATTCCTGCTGCACCTCAGGCAGCGCTAGGCGCTGCGGGTTCGGGGCGATCATGAATGGCGACCGCGATGGTTTGAAGGCGGCCACTCAGCGCAAGGGTTCCTTTGTGCAAACGATGAGTGCTGTCGCTTGGTCATTCTTCGGCGTGCGCAAGGCGTCGGCCTTCGAGAGCGATACGCACACCTTGAACCCGGTGCATGTGGTGATAGCCGGCGTTGCCGGGGCGCTGCTTTTTGTGGCGTTGCTGGCTGGCCTCGTGAACTGGGTGTTGTCGAGTGGCGTAGCGGCTTGACGGCATAGGGCGGATAGGTTGGTGGGATCAGGTTGAACACAGCGGGGCGTGCGCCGTCGATGCGCGACGGCTCCGGCAAAAGAGAACGCACAAGGACACAGGAGAAATCATGTCGGCATCGACTTCCTCGGCCAAGCTGAATAGCGCAGCGCCTCATTACTTCATCCCCGAACCGTCGCACTTCCCGGTGCTGCTGTCGGCCGGATTGTTCTTCGTCATCACTGGTGCCGCGCAGTGGGTCAACGGCCACTCGTGGGGCAGCTACATGACCCTCTTCGGATTGGCGTTCTGGGCCTTCGTGCTGCAGGGCTGGTTCCGGCAGGCGATCAGTGAAAGCCAGGGTGGCCTCTACAGCGACCGTATCGATGTGTCGTATCGCTGGAGCATGAGCTGGTTCATCTTCTCCGAGGTCATGTTCTTCGGCGCCTTCTTCGGTGCGCTCTATTGGGCCCGGATGCATGTGGTGCCCAGCCTCGGAAGCATCGACAACGCCATCCTCTGGCCCGACTTCAAGGCCGTCTGGCCGAGCGTTCAGTCGGGCATGACGGCATCGCCAGCCGGGATAGTCGACCCGTTCACAACCATGGGTCCGTGGCCTCTGCCCACCATCAACACGGCGCTGCTGCTCACTTCCGGAGTGACGCTGACCATTGCGCACCACGCATTGCTGGCCGGGCAGCGCGCCAAGACGATCGGCTTCATGTGGCTGACGGTGCTGTTGGGCACCGTCTTCCTCGGCGTGCAGGGCTACGAGTACTTCCATGCGTACACCGACCTCAACCTGAAGCTCTCCTCGGGCATCTACGGTTCGACCTTCTTCATGCTGACCGGCTTCCACGGCTTTCACGTGTTCGTCGGTGCGCTGATGCTGCTGTTCATCACCCTGCGTTTGCAAAGCGGGCACTTCACGCCGCAGCGGCACTTCGGTTTCGAAGGCGCAGCGTGGTACTGGCACTTCGTCGACGTGGTCTGGCTTGGGCTCTATGTGGTCGTCTACTGGTTCTGATTGCTTCGGCCAGACCGCGCTGGCAGCGCGGTCTGGTTAAAGCGACGCGCACAACGTCCGGCCATGGTGCCTGAGTCCTCAGGCACGGGCGAGCGGTGTGTCAGCCGCGCGGTATGCCGGTGGGCTGTATCCAGCCCATGAGATACGACGCCATCAGGCACAGGAACAGCACCACTGAAACGCCGACGCGCAGCGCCAGCGCTCGCATCATGGTGTCTGTCTTCGGTTTCCCGTCGCGACCGTCGCGGACCATGGACACCCCCGCGAACGCCAAGGCGCCGAGGATCACGATAAAGGCGATGCCGATGAGGTACTTCATGGCGCGAGCTTATCCCGGCGCACGTTGGCGTGCCCATCGGACTACCCTCGAATGATCGACAGCGTTGTCGACTCACGACCCGCCTCACGATGGCGCTCTGCCGTGGTGCTGATCGCGACGGTCACTGTCGTGGTGGTGACGGCCCGACTCGGAATCTGGCAACTCGACCGCGCTTCTCAGAAGCAGGCCCTCCAACGTACTCTGGACGAGCGTTCCGCGCTGCCTCCCCTTGCTGCCAGCGAGCTCGCTGAGACCTCGGCGTCTGCTGTCGGACAGTTCCAGCGGCGCATCGAGTTGCGTGGGCGATGGATCGAGTCGGCCACGGTCTTCCTCGAGAACCGACAGATGAACGCGCGCACTGGCTTCGATGTGGTGACACCCCTCCAGCCCGAAGGTCCGGGTGCCGCGGTGCTCGTGCAGCGCGGCTGGTATCCGCGCGATCTGCTCGATCGCACACGCCTGCCCGTCGTGGCACCCGAACCCGGCATCGTGACCGTCGTCGGGCGCATTGCCCCGCCTCCCGGCAGGCTCTACGAGTTTGCCGGTGCTGCGTCGGGACCGATCCGACAGAATCTCGACGTGGCGGCGTTCTCGCGCGAACTGGCTCGACCGTTGAGGCCGCTGTCCATCGTGCAGGATCAGCCGAGCGGCTCTTCGGACGTGCTGATGCGGCAATGGCCGCAACCCGGCGCCGGCGTGGCGCGGCACCACGGTTACGCGTTTCAGTGGTTCGCGCTCAGCGCGTTGATGACAGGTCTGTATGTCTGGTTCCAAATCATCCGTCCCCGGCGTGGCCCAGGCCACCCCGGCTGACATCGAGTCGCCGGTGAGCTTCACCGTGCACTCGATGCCGCGGCCCGACCTCACGTCGCGGCGCACCACCGCAGGTCGCTGGAAGATGCTGGCCGTGCTTCTGGTGTGCGCCTCGCCGGTGATTGCGTCGTACTTCACCTACTTCGTCATCAAGCCGCAGGCCCGCACCAACTACAGCGAGCTCGTCGTGCCACCCGTGGCAACTCCCGCCGCGCTGCCCTTGCAGAGGCTGTCGGGCGAAGCGGTGAACGCCAGCAGCTTGCGCGGGCAGTGGCTGCTGATCGTGGTGGGAGGTGGCGCCTGCGACAGCGACTGCGAATCGCATCTGCTTCTCCAGCGGCAACTGGTCGAGACACTCGGTCGCGAGAAAGATCGCGTCGACAAGCTCTGGCTCATCAGCGACACCGTCGCGCCTCGCCCCGAGGTGCTCAAGGCGATCCAAGGCGGGCAGTCCGCGACGGTGCTCAGCGTCGATGCAGCCGCGCTGGGTTCATGGCTCGCACCCGCGGCATCGCACCGCCTCGACGAGCATCTCTACCTTGTCGATCCGATGGGTCAATGGATGATGCGCACGCCGGTCAACCCCGAACCCGCACGTCTCAAGCGCGATATCGAGCGTTTGCTGCGCGCATCGTCGTCGTGGGATCAGCCAGGGCGATGAGATGGCGCCGAGCGATGTGATGACTGCGACAGCATTCGACCTCGACCCCCTTGCCCAGCTGCTGCTTATCGGTGGTGGCATCGCGCTCCTGCCGTTGATGTGGATCGGCTGGCGCTGTCGTGGCGCGCCGGCTTCCGAGCGCCATCGCCTTCTCGTGCTGCTGACGCTCTTTCTCACTTTCGATCTGGTGCTGTTTGGAGCGTTCACCCGCCTGACCGATTCGGGCCTCGGCTGCCCCGACTGGCCCGGCTGCTATGGCAGCGCGACGCCACTGGGCGCTCGCGAAGAGATCCACGCCGCGCAGTCGGCGATGCCCACCGGACCAGTGACGCACGGCAAGGCGTGGATCGAGATGATCCACCGCTACCTCGCAACCGCGGTTGGGGCGCTGATCACCTGGCTCGCGGTCAGCACCTGGCTGGCCGACCGCCGTCAACGCCGTGCCTCGGCGCAGCAGGCTCACGCAGGTTCAGGCGACAAATGGTGGGCGTTGCTCACCTGGGTCTGGGTGTGCTTGCAAGGCGCGTTTGGCGCGCTCACCGTGACGATGAAGCTGTATCCGGCCATCGTCACCGCGCATCTGCTCGGTGGCCTGGGTCTGTTGGCGTTGCTCACGGTGCAGTCACAACGCGCGCGGCCCACGGCGCCTCGACTCGAGCCGGCTCTTTACCTTGGTGCGGTGCTGGTGTCGGTGCTGGCCTTGGCCCAGATCGCGCTCGGCGGTTGGGTCAGCACCAACTACGCCGTTCTGGCCTGCCAGGAGTTCCCGAAGTGCCAGGGGCAGTGGTGGCCCGAGATGGACTTCGACCACGGGTTCACCATCGCCCGCGAATTGGGTGCAGGCAAGGATGGAGGGTTTCTGCCCTTCACTGCGCTGACCGCCATCCACATGGTTCACCGCATGGGCGCCGCGGTGCTGCTGATCGCGATGGGGTTGTTGATCTGGCGGCTGATGGCGGCAAACCGGCCCGATTGCCGCCGCTGGGCGATGGCGCTCGGTGCGGTCATCGTCTGGCAATTTGCTTCCGGCCTGAGCAATGTGGTGCTGGAGTGGCCACTGCTGGCAGCGGTCGCTCACACGGGCGGTGCCGCGGCGCTGGTTGTCGTGCTGTCTGCCCTGCTGGCGCGTCGACCGGCACTGGCAAGCTTGCTCACCCGACAGTCCGTATCGACGAGCCCGGTCGCGGGCAGCGTTTCGTAAACTTGTTCGCTGCGCCCCATGTCCGAAACACTCGCCCCCTCACTGCCGCTACCATCGTTCGCCTCGCGGCTTCGTCAGTACTACGTCCTGACGAAGCCGCGGGTGGTGCAGTTGATCGTTTTCTGTGCGGTCATCGGCATGTTGCTGGCGGTGCCCGGTCTTCCGGACTGGCGCACCGCGCTTGTCGCCACCGTTGGTATCTGGCTCGTTGCCGGCGCTGCGGCGGCCTTCAACTGTGTGGTCGAGCAGCGCATCGACGCCAAGATGGCCCGAACCTCATGGCGCCCAACAGCCAAAGGCGAGCTCACGAACACGCAGACGCTCAGCTTCTCGGCAGTTCTGTGTGCGCTCGGCAGTGTGCTGCTGTACCGCTGGGTCAACCCGCTGACGATGTGGCTGACCTTTGCCACCTTCGTGGGCTACGCGGTCGTGTACACCGTTTTCCTCAAGCCGGCGACGCCGCAGAACATCGTCATCGGCGGTGCATCCGGCGCGATGCCACCGGTGCTCGGATGGGCCGCGATCCGTGGCGATGTGGGCGCCGAGGCGCTGATCCTGTGCCTGATCATCTTCCTCTGGACGCCGCCTCACTTCTGGGCGCTGGCGCTGTACCGCGCCGAGGACTACCGTCGTGCTGGCCTGCCGATGTTGCCCGTCACCCACGGTGCCGAGTTCACACGGCTGCACGTGTTCCTCTACACATTGGTGCTGTTTGCAGCGACGCTGCTGCCGTTCATCTCGGGGATGAGCGGTGTCATCTATCTGGTCTGTGCGGTGGTCCTTGGCGGCATCTTCATCGCCTATGCATGGGCCTTGTGGCGGGAGTACTCCGAACGCCTTGCGCGGAAGACCTTCCGCTTCTCGATCTGGCACCTGATGCTGCTGTTTGCAGCACTGCTGCTCGACCACTACCTGATGCCGCTGCTGTGACTCGTCGCCTGTCTGTCCAGAGGCCGGCGTCGGGCCTAGGCCGATGGCAGGCCCGCGCTGTGGCGCTGTGCCTGGCGGGCGCTTGTGTGGCGGCGTTGACTGGCTGCGAGCCCACCAGTGGGACGGGTGCAGCATCGCCCACGGCGACCTTCAAAGGGGTCGACATCACCGGTGCCGAGTACGCCCGAAACCTCTCGCTGACCGATCAGTTCGGCCAGCGCCGTACCCTCGCCGATTTCAAGGGCAAGGTCACGGTGGTCTTCTTCGGCTTCACGCACTGCCCCGATGTGTGCCCATCGACCATGGTCGAGTTGGCCCAGGTCAAGACGGCGCTGGGCGCGGACGGCTCCAAGGTGCAGGGGGTCTTCATCACCGTCGATCCGGAGCGCGACACGCCCGAGATCCTCAAGGCCTACATGAGCGGCTTCGACCCGAGCTTCATCGCCTTGCGAGGCACGCCAGATGAGATCGCCGCCACGGCGAAGGAATTCAAGGTGTTCTATTCGCGCGTGCCGGGCAAGTCCGAGGGCAGTTACAACGTCGACCACACCGCCGGCTTGTACGTGTTCGACACCCAGGGGCGAGTGCGCCTGTACATGCGCTACGGCGACGGCGCCGAGGCGTTGAAGACCGATCTCAAGGCGCTGCTCGCCGCCGGCTGAAGCGTTGCAACGGCTGGCCGGTCGACGGCTCAGTGCTCGGCGCCGAGCGTCTGGCGCATCTTCTTCATCGCCGCGACCTCGATCTGCCGGATCCGTTCGGCGCTCACGCCGTATTCGGCGGCCAGATCATGCAGCGTCATGCCGCCCGAGTTGTCGTCATTCACCTTCAGCCAGCGCTCCTCGACGATCCGACGGCTGCGCGCATCGAGCGAGTCGAGCGCGATCGAGATGCCGGTGCTCGACAGCCAATCGCGGTGACGTGCATTGAGCACCTGACCGGGTTCGTGCGTGTCGTCGGCGAGGTACGCGATCGGAGCGTGGGTTTCCTCGCCGTCCTCGGTCAGCGGCTCGAGCGGTACGTCACCGCCCGACATGCGGGTTTCCATCTCCAGCACCTCTTCTCGCTTGACGTTCAGCGTGCGCGCCATCGTGTCGATCTCGGTTTGAGTCAGCGTGTTGCGGTGCGTCTCACCCGCGACTGCGTCGTCCTTCAGGCTCTGCTTCATCGATCGAAGGTTGAAGAACAGCTTGCGCTGCGCCTTGGTCGTTGCGACCTTGACCATGCGCCAGTTCTTCAGGATGTACTCGTGGATCTCTGACTTGATCCAGTGCATCGCATAGCTCACGAGGCGCACACCCTGATCCGGGTCGAAGCGGCGCACGGCCTTCATCAGGCCGATGTTGCCTTCCTGGATCAGGTCGCCGTGCGGCAGTCCGTAGCCCATGTACTGGCGTGCGATAGACACGACGAGGCGCAGGTGCGACAGCACCAGACGCCCGGCGGCCTGAACGTCATCCTCGTCGCGCAGGCGGCGAGCGAACGCCTGCTCCTCCTCGAGTGTGAGCATCGGGATGCGGTTCGCCGCCGAGATGTAGGCGTCGAGGTTGCCCAGCGACGGCACCAGAGCCCACGGATCACGCAGGCTCATCGGAGCGGTTGGAATGGAAAGGCTTGTGTTCATGCTCATCATGGATTCCCCCGAAAGAGGCTGGTTCCCCAAAATACTAGCACTCTCAGTCATTGAGTGCTAACGCGATAACGAAGCATGTTTCCACGGGCAACCGAGTCCAGTTCAGGCGTTCACCCCGCCGCAGCCAGATCGCATCGGATGGCGAGCCTGCTGGCCTCGCTGACGCTTGGGTCGCGACGTTTGCGACCTCCGTTGCCCCTATGCGCCACAAGATGAACCGCAAAGTGCGTCCGTTGCGTTTCAGCGTCAGTTCGGCCTGTGCCCAATGCGGCGGCAGGCAGGGCTCGAAGCTGAGCGTTCTGGCATCCAGCCGGAGGCCGAAGATCGACTCGATCGCCGCACGGTGCATCCAGGCGGCGGCGCCGGTGTACCAACTCCAGCCGCCACGGCCTTCGTGGGGCGCCGCCGTGCAGACGTCGCCCGCCATCACGTACGGTTCGAGGCCGTAGACCGCGCCGCGCTCGGGATCGCGGCTGCGGTGCGCGGGGCTGAGCGCCATGAAGCTGCGCCAGACGCGTTCGGCCGCGATGCCGCTGGTGCCGCTGGACGCCAAGCCAGTGCCAGGCGGGCGCTGCGGGCCGTCGTCGGCGTCCTGGCCCGAGGTGCCCTCGTCCCCGAGTGCAGCTTGCGCCATCAGCATCCACACCCCCGCGTGCGAGTACTGGCCGCCGTTCTCCCGCACGCCGGGTGGGTAGGCCTGGATGTAGCCGGCGCTGGGTTCAGCCCGGGCGAGCGGCGGGTACAGCAGCCGAATGAGCCCGTGCTCGCTGTCGATCAGGTGGGCCTCTGCGGCCGCCATCGCCTGCCGCTGGCGTTCGATGGGCGCCGCGCCCGACAGCACCGACCACGCCTGCGCCATGAGGTCGATGCGCGCCTCGGCGTTGCCGGCGGCGCCGAGCGCGCTGCCGTCGTCGAAGAAGGCGCGGGCGTACCACTCGCCGTCCCAGCCAGGGCCTTCCAGGGCCGCGCGCCAACCCACCGCCGCGGCGTCCCAGCGTGCAGCGCGTTCCGGCTCGCCGCGTTCACGAGCGATGGGGCCGAAGTCATCGACGATGCGGCAGAGGAACCAGCCCAGCCACACCGACTCGCCTCGTCCGGCGTGGCCGACGCGGTTCATGCCGTCGTTCCAGTCGCCGGTGCCCATCAGCGGCAGGCCGTGAGCACCCACCCGCAGGCTGTGGTCGATGGCTCGGGCGGCATGTTCGTAGACGCTCGCCGCCTGTGTGCTGACCGCTGGAGTGGCGTACAGGTCTTCGGCGCCTGCCGGGATCGGCGGGCTGTAGAGAAACGGGACAGCCTCGTCCCACAGGCTCGCGTCACCGGTTGCCTTCAAGTAGCGCACGCAGGCCACTGCAAGCCACAAGAGATCGTCCGAAAAGTGGGTGCGTACTCCCGCACCGCCGGGCTCGTGCCACCAGTGCTGCACATCGCCCTCGATGAACTGCCGCCCGGCGTGCCGCACGATCTGCTCGCGCAGCATCGCTGGCGCCGCCCAGGTCAGCGCCATGGCGTCCTGCAACTGGTCACGAAAGCCGTAGGCCCCGCCCGCCTGATAGAAACCGGCTCGCGCCCACATTCGGCAAACCACGGTCTGGTACAGCAGCCAGCGGTTGACCAGAGCGTCGAACAGCGGGTCAGGCGTGCTGACAACGGTGGAGCCCAGCAGTTCGTCCCAGTGACGGCGGGCCTGATCGATGCGCTCTGACGCCGGCGCGCTCGCCGCAGCCACGGCCAGCAGTCGAGCGGCGTCGGGCGTGTCGGCATGGCCGAGCAGAAAAACCTTCTCGACGCGCTCCCCGGCGCCCAGACGCCAGCGGGTCGACATCGCTGCGCAAGGGTCCAGTCCCGCGCCGCTCGCCCTGAGCAGATGGTCAGGCACGACCAAGCCGCCACGGTCGTCGAAGAACTCGCGCCGATCGCAGGTCCAATCGCGCGAGTCTTCGTCGCTGGCTGAAGCGTCGATCCCCGCGAGGAACGCAGTGCCGTTGCCGTGACCGCCAGCCGCTTCGGATTGCGTGGCGAGCAGCACGGTGAGCCCTGTCGTCGCGCGACGCGGTGCAGGCGACGCAGACGCGGGAGCCATTGCTGGCACGAACGACAGCGCGTTCGACAGCGGCGACAGCTTTTCTGCCAGAACTTGCGGCAAGGTGGGCCACCAGTCGTTGCGTGGATTGGCATCGTCGTCCGCACCCGGGACATCGCCTGCATCGGCTTCTCCGTGTGCTGCAACGTCCGGCAGTTGCTGGCGGATCGATTCGGTGCGCACGCTGGCGCGGTCGCTGCGCTGGGCACCCATCATCCACTCGACCATGCCGATGACCCGCAGATGCCGTGTGCGCGGACCGCGGTTGACCACCGTCACCCGCACCTGCTTGACCGCCGTCTGCGAGTCCACGCACCACGACGCCTCGACCTCGAGACCTTCTCGCTGGTGGCTGATCACGCTGTGACCCTGACCGTGCGACACCCGGTAAGCCGATTGGGCCGTGCGCGTCGGGTCGCCCCAGGCCGACGGCGCGACGCTCCAGGTCTCGAGCGTGCGGGTGTCCTGAAGCAGAACCCATTCGGACGGCGGGTCGGCCACCGGGTCGTTCGACCAGGCGGTGAGCTGGTTCATACGGCTGTTACCGGCCCAGGTGCAACCGGCGCCCGACTCGGACAGGTGCGTCCCGAAGGCAGGGTTGGCGAGCACGTTGACCCACGGACGAGCCGGTCGCGATCGCACGCCGACGTCGAAGACGAACTCGGCCGATCCCGGCGCAAACGCCCACTGCGGTGCGGGCACGGCGCCCGTGTCCTGCACCGTCGACGCAAGCTCGACCGTCGCCTGCGACACGTCGCGCCGTTGCGACTGCGCCCGATCGTGGGTATCGACCCATTCGCGCACATGGTGCGCCAGCGGTCGTCCGTCGGCCAGCAGGCGCACCCTCGCGAGCAGATTGAGCGTCCCCAACTCATCGGGGCTCAGCTCATCGGTGCGCAGCACGTGGAAGGTCGTGCTCGCCGGAGCCAGTGCGCCCGCCGCGCGGAACTCGGCGCCGCTGTCGGCGCCATGGCGCTCGCGCAGCGCGGTCAGCTCGCGCTGCAGGGGCATCTCGTACGACGCCGGCTCGGCGTTCACCACCACCAGATCGCAGGCGATTCCGCCCCACGACCACAGGCGCAGCGCCTGCGCCATCGACCGCAGCAGTCCGGCGCCTTCGGTCTGTCCGGCGTTCACCAGCACGATCGGGCGTTCGCCCGAGATGCCGAAGCGCCACAGCCTTCGTCGGTCGCTCGACGAGACCAGGGCGTCCGCGGGCATCGGCCGGGTCAGCGTGCACGCCAGAGCGGTGGTCAGGTCCTGCACCGCAGCCATCTGCTCGGCGCCAATGCGCAGCGAGCGCAGCCGGATGCCCGCGAGCGTCGCCGACATCAGCGATGCACGCTGCACGTGGCTCGCCTGCCGGTACTTGTCGATTACCGCTCGCAGCGTCGCGGTGTGATCGGATGCCGCGGTCGCGAACGTCACACAGACCTTGGCCTGCGGCCCGATCCGCAGGCGCACCGCGATGGCGGCAACCGGGTCGAGCCCGCTGTCGAGGCGCACCGAGTGCTCGGCGTCGGCCCCTGCAGGCCCGTTGGCCTCGTCCCGTACCCGAGCCTCGGCACTCGCACGCTCGCCGCTTCGGCTGTCGTCGTCGGAGGCGGTCTGCAGCAGCGGATCGAACGACGCCAGCGGTTCGCTGCTGCTGCGGTTGCGGCCTGCCCATCGCGCGCGGTCGGTCTGCACCCGCACCGACGCTTCAGGCGGATCGATCGCCGCGATGAAGTGCGCCGCCTGCATCCCGCGCTCGGTCGCCAGACGAGGCCGGCGTTCGAACACCAGCGCCTGCTGCGCTGGCAGCCAGTCCGCGCTCACGAACAGGTTCCCGAAGGCCGCATGCGCTTCGTCGGCCCGCGGGTCGGCGAGCGTCACCTCGAAAGCCGACAGCAGCTCCAGATCGAGTGTGCGGTCACCCAGGTTGCGCAACTCGACCTGCCTGAACTCGATGTCGTCCTCGGGGCTCACCCACACTGTCGTGTGGGCCTCGAGCCCTGGCCACGCGGCGCTGAAGCCGACGCGGTCGGCGTGAAAGGTGGCGCGGTAGTGCGCTGCGGGGTCGGGCGCCGGGTGCTGGGTGATCGACACCGGCACGCTGGCGTCATCCCAGCG
>VYKX01000166.1_pt1 | contig 17754 bp, 14 predicted proteins | sample 5114471 | NCBI WGS metagenome assembly VYKX01 (sample SAMN12291785, study PRJNA351875) | freshwater metagenome | isolation source: freshwater lake | place: USA: Michigan, Gull Lake | collected 2013-08-08
GCCCGACGGCTCGATGCGCTTCGTCGCGCAGGGCAGCGCCACGGCCGACGCATTGCGCCGCGGCGAAGTCGGCGGCGTCGCGCTGGCGCGCCTGGCCGGCTCGCTGAGCGGGCAATCGGCTTACCGTGCCGTCATCAATGTGGTGCGCGGCCGAAGCGACCTCGCCGTCACGAGCAACCTCGTCGGGATGGCCAGCGACCTTCCCGCGCCGCTGCGCAAGGCCGCCGAGACCCCGCTGGCGATGCGCTACCAGAACGGGCCGGTGGCCGAGTCCGGCGCATCGCCCGGCAGCGCTCGCGATCAGCTGCGCCTCGATCTGGGCGGTGTCCTGCAAGCCCTGTACGTGCGTGACGTCTCGGGTGAGGTGGCGCGGGTGCTGCGCGGTGGCATTGGCGTTGGCGAAGCCGCCCCGCTGCCAGCCCGCGGCGTGGCGGCAGCGCTCAATCTCGCGTCGGTCGATCTCGACGCCTGGCAGCTCGTCGCCGATCGCGCCGCGGGAGGTCAAGCCGCGGGTTCGGGGGCAGCGACCAATGCAACGGCGGCGGTTACGGGCGACAGCCCTGCGGGCGCAGCCTGGCTGGGCGGCTACCTGCCGACCACCGTGAACCTGCGCGTCCAGGAGCTCCAGTTCGGAAAGCGGCGGCTCGACCGTCTGGCGGCAGCGCTGGTTCTGGACGGCTCGACCTGGCGCAGCACGGTCGACGCCGACCAACTCAGCGGCACCATCGAGTACCGCCCGCCGGCACCGGCGTCGACCCCTGCGGCGGCCGGCCCTGGTGGTGCCGGCCGCGTGTACGCGCGGCTCAAGCGCCTGTCGATACCCAAGGACGATGTCACCGAGGACGATGCGCTCTTCGATCGGCCGGCGTCCAGCGTTCCTGCGCTGGATGTGGTGGTCGAAGACTTCGAGCTGCGCGGCAAACGTCTGGGGCGCATGGAACTCGAGGCGGTCAACCGCCAGGTGAGTGACGGGCGCACCGATCCCCGCGAGAGCGCGCGCGAATGGCGCCTGACGAAGCTCGCGCTGACCATGCCAGAAGCCAAGCTCACCGCCAGCGGCAACTGGGCAACATCCGGCGCAACCGCGGCCAGTGCACCAACGAGTCCGCGACGTGTGGTGCTCAACTTCAAGCTCGAACTCGCCGACAGCGGCGCGCTGCTCGAGCGCCTGGGCTTCGGCAAGGTGGTGCGCGGCGGCAAGGGCGAGATGTCCGGTCAGGTCGCCTGGTTCGGCTCGCCGATGGCGCTCGACTACCCGAGCCTGTCGGGCAAGCTCAACGCTGCCATTGCGTCGGGCCAGTTCCTGAAGGCCGAGCCGGGGATGGCGCGTCTGCTCGGGGTGCTCAGCCTGCAGTCCTTGCCGCGCCGTCTGGTGCTGGATTTCCGCGATGTGTTCCAGGAGGGCTTCGCTTTCGACAACATCAGCGGCGACCTCACCATGGCGAAGGGCGTGGCGCAGACCAACAACTTGCGCATGCGCGGAGTCCAGGCTGCGGTGCTGATGGAAGGCAGCGCCGACGTCGCCCGCGAAACGCAGGACCTGCGTGTTGTCGTCGTGCCCGAAATCAATGCCGGCACCGCTTCGCTCGCCTACGCCGCCATCAACCCGGCGATCGGGCTCGGCACCTTTCTCGCTCAGGCGCTGTTGCGCGGGCCCCTGGTGGCCGCCGGCACTCGCGAGTTCCAAGTCAGCGGGTCATGGGACGATCCGAAGGTCGAGCGCATCGAACGCCAACCCGCCGGCGCGGCGGCAGCGGCATCGGCGGCACCCAACGGGCCGACGCCGCTGGGGGCGCAACCCTCCTTTGGGACCACCTTGCCGACGCCGCCCGCATCGGTGTCCGCCCCGAGCGCCTCCACCCCCTCACTTCCCGCCGCACAGGAGCCACGATGAAACTCGCCGCCTTGCAGATGGTCTCTTCAACGAACGTCGACGACAACCTCGCCACCGCCGAGCGCCTGATCGGCGATGCCGCTGCTGCCGGTGCCGAGCTGGTGGCGCTTCCTGAGTATTTCTGCCTGATGGGGCGCCACGATCGCGACAAGCTCGCGGCTGCCGAGGCCCCCGGCGAAGGACCGATCCAGCAGATGCTGTCGGCCGCCGCCCGTCGGCATGGGCTGTGGATCATCGGCGGCACATTGCCTATCCGCAGCGACGACCCCGGACGGGCCTTCAACGCCTGCTGCGTCTACGCGCCCGATGGGTCTCTGGCGGCGCGCTACGACAAGATCCACCTGTTCCGCTACGACAACGGCCGGGAGTCGTATGACGAAGGACGCACCTTGCTCGCCGGCAGCGTCCCGGTCACCTTCGACGCCGTTGGTGTCGCGAAAACCGAGGCCGTGAAAGTAGGCCTGAGCATCTGCTACGACCTGCGGTTTCCGGAGCTGTACCGCTCCATGTCGTCGCAGCCGGGGATGCGGCCTTGCGACCTCATCGCAGTGCCTGCCGCCTTCACGCACACCACCGGGCTAGCGCATTGGGAGCTTCTGCTGCGAGCCCGAGCCGTGGAGAACCAGTGCTACCTCATCGCCTCGGCTCAGGGGGGTCTGCATGAGAACGGTCGACGCACCTGGGGTCACAGCATGGTCATCGACCCATGGGGCGAGGTGCTCGCGTTGCAGGCCGAGGGCGAAGGGGTGGTCGTGGCCGATCTCGACCTGACACGCATCGCAGCGGTGCGCACGCAGTTGCCTGCGCTGACGCACCGGCGCTGCCAGCCGAGCGATCCCGTCGAACTGATCAGGGCTGGCTGATCAGCAGGTCCTGAACGATCACCTGCTTCACCCCGGGCACCTGATGCCCGGCCGCGAAGGTGTTCAGCCGCTCGCGCATATCTTCGGACAGGCGCCGCATGCCTTCGGCGCCGCGCACCGCGTTGCGGTCCTGCGAAGCAATGCTGATCTGCATCAGCATTGCGACGTCGCGGCGGTTTTCCTCGAGCACGCTGCGGGTACTGGCGTCGCCGGCGTCGATGGCGACCCGCGCCTTGACCACTTCCCCGTCGCTGGTGGTGGCGCGCACGGTTTCCGAGCCGACCCACTTCGGCGCCTCGCCACTCACCGCAACAGGGTCGGACCAATCGATCCACGACGCACCAAGGCCGATGGCCACTGGGGTGCCGATGAGGACGATCAGCCCTGCCAGGACGTAGATCGGCAGCATCCGATCTTTCGATTCAGTCGTTGGCGCTGGCAACGAAGCCGGCGCAGGGGGCCTGCTTGCCGGTCGGGTGGCAGGGCGTGGGGACGAGGCGGGCACCATCGGCAAATTTCATCCTCGATATGACTGCCTAGCGGCGGCAGGGCTGGGGGCCGAAACACTCAGCGGTCGGCTTCAGTATCGACACGCATGCGCCGCCGCTTCAGTCAGCCGGCGAGAGATTTCGTGAAGTTACCGGCACACTGACCCGCATCACAAGGTCAGAGGGTGCCCCGCGCCTCTGCGGCAAGCGGCGATCGCTGCAGCCGCCGCGTCGACCCGACGGCGAGTGGCGTGCCAGGTCCGGGTGAGGGCCTTCTTCAGGCGCGCTCGAACTTGAACGCCGCCACGCTCGCGCGCAGGTTCGGCCACAGCCTGACCGCGCGATCGTCCTGGATGCCGAAGGCATCGAGGATGCGCAGGCCGCAGCGCCCGGCCAGCACCTCGAAGTCGGTATAGGTGCTCACTCGGATGTTCGGCGTGTCGTACCACTCGTAGGGCAGCGCGCGGGTGACGGGCATTCGCCCGGTGAAGACGCTCAGCCGGTTCGGCCAGTGGGCGAAGTTCGGAAAGCTGACGATGCCGATGCGACCGACCCGCGCTGTTTCCATCAGCATGCGTTCGGTGTTGCGCAGGTGCTGCAAGGTGTCGAGCTGCAGGACGACGTCGAAGCTGCGGTCTTCGAAGATCGCCAGACCTTCTTCGAGATTGAGCTGGATCACGTTGACTGCGCGCTGCTCGCAGGCCAGCACATTCGCGTCGGCGATCTCGATGCCGTAGCCGCTGCACTGCCGCAGGTCGCGCAGATGCGCGAGCGTCGCTCCCGAGCCGCAGCCCAGATCGAGCACCCTCGAGCCCATCGGTACGAGGTCGGCAATCAGCGACAGCATGCCCTGTTCGCTCATGTCGGGATCCTCGGGCCCGCCACGGGCGCCGGCTGAGGACTCTGGTCTTCGACCTCGCGGGCGATGCGATCGAAGCGCGCGCGCAGCACGCCGTGGTAGCGCGGGTCGTCGAGGAGGAAGGCATCGTGACCATGCGGTGCCGCGATCTCGGCGTAGCTCACGTCGAGGCGGTTGTCCAGCAGTGCCTTGACGATCTCGCGCGAACGCGCGGGCGAGAAGCGCCAGTCGGTGGTGAAGCTCACGATCAGGAAGCGCGCCTTTGCTGCAGCAAAGGCCGCCGACAAGTCGCCGCCGTGTTCGCGCGCAGGATCGAAGTAGTCGAGCACCCGCGTGATCAGCAGGTAGCTGTTGGCGTCGAAGTACTCGCTGAACTTGTCGCCTTGGTGGCGCAGGTAACTTTCGATCTCGAACTCGATGTCCTGCGTCGTGTAGCGAGGTGCAGCCGCTGGCTGTGCCGCTTCAGCGCCGATCGCCGCACGCAGGTTGCGACCGAACTTCGCGTCCATCGTGTCGTCGCTCAGGTAAGTGATGTGGCCGATCATCCGCGCCACGCGCAGACCGCGGCGAGGCACCGTTCCGTGCGCCTGGTAATGGCCGCCGTGGAAATCGGGGTCGGTCACGATCGCGCGGCGGGCGACCTCGTTGAAGGCGATGTTCTGCGCCGACAGGTTCGGCGCGGTCGCGATCGCGATGCAGTGGCCGATGCGATGCGGATAACGCATTGACCAGCACATCGCCTGCATACCGCCCAGGCTGCCGCCGATGACTGCTGCGAGCTTGTCGATGCCCAGCGCATCGCACAGCCGTGCCTGCGCATCCACCCAATCCTCGACGGTGACCACCGGAAAGTCAGCGCCCCAGGGTTGCCCGGTGGCCGGGTTCGTGTGCGTCGGCCCGGTGGAGCCAAAGCACGAGCCCGGGTTGTTGACGCCGATGACGAAGAAGCGGTTGGTGTCGAGCGGCTTGCCCGGACCCACGAGGTTGTCCCACCACCCCGCACTGCGCGGCTGGCCCTCGTAGGTGCCGGCAACATGGTGGCTCGCGTTGAGCGCGTGGCACACCAGCACGACGTTCGACCGCTCGCGATTGAGCGTTCCGTAGGTCTCGTAGACCAGGGTGTAGTCGCGCAGCGATGCACCGCTGCGTAAGGGCAGCGGCTCGGAGAACGACAACGTTTGCGGGGAAGAGTGCGTGACGTGCAAGGCAGCGGCTCGTCGGTCCTGTGTTTAGCGGCTTTTGTAGAGCGCCCGCAAGCCGGAGCAAATCAGCGCTGAAAGTCAGTATAGATCGCAGGTTGCGCTCGCAGGAGCGTGGCTACGATCGACCACAGGGGGCCATCGCTGCACCCGCAAAGGAACATCGAGATGCCGGTGTGGCTTGCCAAGTTGAACAACGCGTTTCCGCTGCGCTACCTCACCTGGGCGGCGTGCGCCGTGGGTGCCGCACTCAGTGTGCCCGTCTCGATGATGGTGTCCACGGGCTGGGCCTACGTGCTGCCCGTCGTGTTCATCGCCCTGGTGTGGCTGGGCTGGCGCGACACCCGGCAGACCACGCACTCGATCCTGCGCAACTACCCGGTGATCGGGCACCTGCGCTTCCTGCTCGAGTTCATCCGGCCGGAGATGCGCCAGTACTTCATCGAGAGCGACAACGAGGCAGCCCCCTTCTCGCGCCAGCAGCGCTCGCTCGTCTACCAGCGCGCCAAGGGCGAGCCCGACAAGCGGCCCTTCGGCACCCAGAAGGATGTGGGCGTGCCGGGCTACGAATGGATCAACCACTCGCTGCACCCGACCACGATCGCGAGCCACGACTTCCGCATCCTCGTCGGCGGCACACCCCAGGGGTCGGGTCGCGACGGGCGCCAGGGGCACTCGTGCACCCAGCCCTACAGCGCGAGCGTCTTCAACATCTCGGCGATGAGCTTCGGCGCGCTGTCGGCCAACGCCATCCTGGCGCTCAATGCAGGTGCCAAGCGCGGCCGGTTCGCGCACGACACCGGTGAAGGCTCGATCAGCCGCCACCACCGCGGCCCCGACGCCGATGGCGGCGGTGACCTGATCTGGGAGATCGGCTCAGGCTATTTCGGATGCCGTCACCCTGACGGCAGCTTCGACCCCGAACTGTTTGCGCGCAATGCGCAGCAGCCGCAGGTGAAGATGATCGAGATCAAGCTGAGCCAGGGCGCGAAGCCCGGCCACGGCGGCGTGCTGCCGGGGCCGAAGGTCACGCCCGAGATCGCCGAGGCGCGCGGTGTGCCGCCGTGGGTCGACTGCGTGAGCCCGGCGAGCCACAGCGCGTTCTCGACGCCGATCGAGCTCATGCTGTTCGTCGATCGCCTGCGCGAGTTGTCCGGAGGCAAGCCGGTCGGATTCAAGCTGTGCATCGGTCACCCGTGGGAATGGTTCGCGATCGCCAAGGCGATGCTCGAGACCGGGCTCACGCCCGACTTCATCGTGGTCGATGGCGGCGAAGGAGGCACCGGCGCTGCGCCGCTCGAGTTCACCGACCACGTCGGCGCACCGTTGCAGGAAGGGCTGCTGCTGGTGCACAACACGCTCGTCGGGCTGAACCTGCGCGAGCGCGTGCGCATCGGTTGCGCCGGCAAGCTGGTCAGCGCCTTCGACATTGCCCGCGCCATGGCCCTCGGTGCCGACTGGTGCAACTCGGCGCGCGGATTCATGTTTGCGCTGGGCTGCATCCAGGCGCAGGCCTGTCACACCGGCGAGTGCCCGACGGGGGTGACGACCCAGGACGCCAAACGCCAGCAGGCGCTGGTGGTGCCGACCAAGGCCGACCGGGTGTTCAACTTCCATCAGGCCACGCTCGAAGCACTGAAGGAACTGGTGCAGGCCGCAGGGCTGTCGCATCCGAGCGAGATCACCGCCGCTCACATCGTTCGCCGCACCAGCGAACACGAGGTGAAGCTGCTGAGCCACCTGCTGGCGTTCATCGCACCGGGGTCGCTGCTCGCTGGCGACCCGCCGCACGACGTCTACCGTCTGTACTGGCCGCTGGCGCAGGCCTCGAGCTTCCAGATGGTGCGGGCCTGAGTCGGCCAGGGCTTCAAGCCGTCGGTGGGCGGGTGTCGGCGAAGCTGGGGCGGGCCATCAGCTTCTCGTGCAGGCGGGCGAGGCCGGGGTAGGTTTCGCGCCAGGCGATCTCGGCAAAGCGAAAGTCGAGGTACGACAACGCGCAGCCCACCGCGATGTCGGCCAGCGTCATGTGATTGCCGTTGCAGCACCAGGGCTTGTCGGCAAGACCGGTGCTCATGGCGGTGAGTGAGGTGTGCACCTTGAGCATCTGACGGTCGATCCAGGCGCGGCTGCGTTCGCCTTCGGCGCGACCGGCCCAGGTCCGCTCCAGGCGCGCCAGGATGGCGGCCTCGCAAACACCGTCCGCCAGCGCTTCCCAGGTGCGGACCTCGGCCCGCTCGCGTCCGCGCTCGGGGATCAGGCGGCCCACAGGCGAGAGGGTGTCGACGTACTCGACGATCACCCGCGAGTCGAACACCGCTTCGCCGCCTTCCATCACCAGGCACGGCACCTTGCCGAGCGGGTTGGCTTCGAGGATGCTGTCGCCGGCCCATACGTCCTCGATGACGAAGTGGTAGTCGAGCTTCTTCTCTGCCAGAACGACGCGAACCTTGCGCACGAATGGGCTGGTGGTCGAGCCAATGAGTTTCATGGCGTGGGAAGCGTCGAGGGGATCGCCGCGATCGGGGTGGGACGACGCCGGAAGATGGAAGCCCGCGAATCGCGGCTCCGGCAGGGATGGGTGAAATTCATTCTAGTCACGGGGTGTGGTGTGCCAGCCTCCCCCTTTTTGACGATGGCAGCAGCGCTGCGTCGGCGTCATCGCAGCAGTGTCCAGTCGACACTTGCCGGCCGCCCCGGCAGGTCGAGCTGCGCCATGGCCGGCGCGCTGCACGCCACCATGCGACCCCGGCGCAGCACCAGCAGCCGGCTCGGACGCAGCCTGATCGCTTCGACGACCGAGCGCGCCTGCAGCAGCACCAGGTCGGCATCGCAGCCCACCGCCAAGCCGTGGCGCTCGAGACCCAACACCCTTGCGGCGTTCACCGTGACTGCCGCGAAGCAGGCTTCGATCTGCGTCGGCGCGGTCATCTGCGCCACGTGCAGGCCCATGTGAGCCACCTCGAGCATGTCGGCCGAGCCGAGCGGGTACCACGGGTCCATCGCGCAGTCGTGCCCGAAGGCCACGTTCACGCCCGCGGCCATCAGCTCCGGCACGCGGGTCATGCCACGGCGCCTGGGGTAGGTGTCGAGGCGACCCTGCAGGGTGATGTTGATCAGCGGGTTGGCGACCACGTTCACGCCCGCCTCGGCGATCAGCGGGATCAGCTTGGCGACGTAGGCGTTGTCCATCGAGTGCATCGAGGTCAGATGCGAGCCGGTGACCCGGCCCTGCAGCCCGAGCCTCTGCGTCTGGCCCGCGAGCGTCTCGATGTGCCGCGACAGCGGGTCGTCGGTCTCGTCGCAGTGCATGTCCACCGGCAGCCCACGCTCCGCGGCGAGCTCGCACAGCACGCGCACGCTGTCGGCGCCGTCGGCCATCGTTCGCTCGAAGTGCGGAATGCCGCCAACGACATCGACGCCGAGATCGAGCGCGCGCTTGAGGTTCTGCAGTGCCCTGGGCGAGCGCAGCAGACCGTCCTGCGGAAAGGCCACCAGCTGCAGGTCGAGGTACGGCGCGACTTGCTTCTTGACCTGCAGCAAGGCCTCGACCGCGAGCAGCCGGTCGTCGCACACGTCCACGTGCGACCGGATCGCGAGCAACCCGCGCCCCACCGCCCAGTCGCAGTAGCGCAGTGCGCGCTCGGCGATCGCCTCGATGGTGAGCGTCGGCTTGAGCTCGCCCCACACTGCGATGCCTTCGAGCAGCGTGCCGCTGTCGTTGACCCTTGGCAGACCGTGGCTGAGTGTTGCGTCGAGGTGGAAGTGCGCGTCGACGAACGATGGCGCGAGCAGGAAGCCCCGCGCGTCGATCGTTCGGGCGCTTTCAGGCACCGGCAGCTGCGGTGCGATCTCGGCAATGCGGCCGTCGACGATGCGGACATCGCAGCCGGTGCGGCCATCGGCAAGAGCAGCGTTCTGAATCAGGGTGTGGGACATCGATGCGGGGCGTGACAGAGCGTGTGAGAAAGAGTGCGACGTGCGAGTGTGGCGTGCGGTGTCGTGGTGAGGCGTGACGGTCGGTTGGGCCTCGGACGCAGCGGCATTCTGGCGCGGGGACGCTCCCTAGAATCGACCGGCAGGCGCGCGCCAGGCAACGGTGGCGGCGATCTCCTGCCCATCTCTTGCGGGCCTGCTTGCGGGCCTGATTGCGGCGCCAGACCGCCTCGTTGCCACCACCCACTCCCGGCTTGCCATGAACCTGTCCCCTCTCACTGCCCTCTCGCCGCTCGACGGCCGCTACGCCGCCAAGGTGGCGCCGCTGCGCGCGCTGCTCAGCGAGTACGGCTTGATGCACCGGAGGGTGCAGGTCGAAGTCGAGTGGTTCATCGCGCTGTCCGACGCCGGCCTGCCGGAGTTCGCACCGCTGTCGGCTGCCGCTCGCGACACGCTGCGCGGGCTGGTGACGACGTTTGGCGAAGCCGATGCGCAGGCCATCAAGGACATCGAGCGCACCACCAACCACGATGTGAAGGCGGTCGAGTACTGGCTGAAGTCGCGCTTCAAGGGCCATGCCGAGCTCGAGGCGGCAAGCGAGTTCGTGCACTTCGCCTGCACCAGCGAGGACATCAACAACACCAGCCACGCGCTGATGCTCACTGCCGCGCGCGCCGACGTACTGCTGCCTGCGCTCGATCAAGTCATCGCGACGATGACCACCCTTGCGCACACGCTCGCCGACGTGCCGATGCTCAGCCGCACCCACGGGCAGACCGCGAGCCCGACCACCCTCGGCAAGGAGGTCGCCAACGTCGTCGCCCGGCTGCACACGGCGCGCGATCGCATCGCGGCGGTGCCGCTGCTCGCCAAGATGAACGGTGCGGTCGGCAACTACAACGCGCACCTCGCTGCCTACCCTGACATCGACTGGGAGAGCTTCAGCCGCGGCGTTGTCGAGCAACAGCTGGGGCTGGTCTTCAATCCGTACACCATCCAGATCGAGCCCCACGATGCGATGGCCGAGCTCTTCGATGCCATTGCCCGCGCAGACACCATCCTGATCGACTGGTCGCGCGATGTGTGGAGCTACATCAGCCTGGGCTACTTCAGGCAGCGGCTGAAGGACGGCGAGATCGGCAGCAGCACCATGCCGCACAAGGTCAACCCGATCGACTTCGAAAACGCGGAAGGCAACTTCGGCCTGGCCAATGCGCTGCTCACGCACCTGAGCCAGAAGTTGCCGATCAGCCGGCTGCAGCGCGATCTGACCGACAGCACCGTGCTGCGCAACATGGGCGTGGCGCTCGGCTACGCGCTGCTCGGCATCGACAGCCTGCAGCGCGGACTCGGCAAGCTCGAGGTCAACGAGGCGCAACTCGCCGCCGACCTCGACGCCGCCTGGGAGGTGCTCGCCGAACCGATCCAGACGGTGATGCGCCGCTACAGCCTGCCCAATCCGTACGAGCGCCTGAAGGAGTTGACGCGCGGCAAGGGCATCACCCGTGAAGCGATTCAGTCCTTCATTGCCACGCTCGAGATTCCAGAGGCGGAGAAGCAGCGGTTGATGGCGATGACGCCGGGGTCGTATGGCGGGTTGGCAGCGGAACTGGCGCGGCGGATTTGATACAGAGGCGTTTCGCCTCCTAGCCAATTGAAAGTGTCTATGGACCGCAATGCGACATGGTTCATGATCGTTTTCGAGTTTGTGCTGGGATCGCTCTCATTTGGAGCGCTGTTTGCTACGCCAACCACGCTCGCTTTAAAGCTACTCATCGGCTGTCTGATTCTTCTTTTTGTCGGATACCTTGAGTTTCAAAATCATCAGCGCGCGCTCTACCACGAGCTCTCTCTAAGGTTCAACGAGGTCGCGTTTCGTGTGCTTGAGAGGGGCCCCGGTGGTTCCTCAAAAAGCTTAGATGAAGCGTATCAAGCGCTTCAAAGTCAGCTTAAGTTCAATGACGTATCCGGAGGAGAAGGACGTTACTTCGGGCTTGTTTTATGCGGAAAGTTAGGACTTTGGATAGGCGCCGGGGCACTTGTCAATGCAATGGTTCCTCCCGAGGTGGCGAGGGCTTTTTCGTAAGGCCAGAGACGCAGGCTGACATTGCTTGAATGTCTGTTAGTATTACTTGGTAATACTTAGAGCTGTTATGGACGCCACCTCAGTCACCAGCAAGGGCCAGGTCACCATTCCGATGGAGCTGCGGCAACGCTTGGGCATACGCAAAGGCAGCCGCATCGAGTTCTTGCTGGTCGGTGACCACGTCGAGATGCGCGTCAAAAGCTCGCCTTCGGGCGACGCCGGTAGCGGTTTCGGCATGCTCAAGAGCAAACGTGCCGCAGTACCTACAGACTTTGACCCCGCCACGCTGCTGAAGCGATGATCGGTCTCGATACCAACGTCCTCGCGCGCTACTACATCGACGACTCAGCAGATGCGCAAGCGCAGCAACAGCGGCTGGTGGCTCGACGCCTCATGGAGTCCGGTCAGCCGCTGATGGTCTCAAAGTCTGTGGTACTGGAACTGGAGTGGGTCATGCGTGGCTACTACGGCTTCTCGTCATCTCAGGTAATTGCTGCGCTGAAGCATCTGCTCGAACAAACGCACATCACGATCGAGAGCCGCGACCAGGTCGAACAGGCGATGTCGAACTGCGAGGCTGGGATCGATTTCGCCGATGCCTTGCACCACGCGAGCTACCGATCGTGCAGCAGCGTTGCATCATTCGATGATCGCAAGTTCGCCCGGCGGGCGAAAAAGCTTGGCTTGGCACCGATGGTCGTGGTGCTCACATAGCTGCCGCAGCTGTCTCCACGCATGTCCAAGGGTGCTCTTGCCAGCATTCCCAATTGCTTGGCACAGCACGGAGTCGAGCCATGAACACCATGACCGTGGACGGGTACCACGCCAAGATCGAATACGACCATGACCTCGAACTCTTCCGGGGCGAGATTCTGGGCTTGAGCGGCGGGGCCGACTTCTACGGCAAGAACGCGAAGGAGTTGCGCGCCGAGTTCAAGAAGTCCCTCCGGGTGTTTCTTGATGTGTGCGAGGAAAAGGGTATCGCGCCACGACGTCACTTCTCCGGCAAGTTCAACTTGCGCATTCCGCCCGAGCTGCATGAGAAGCTGGCAATCGAAGCCCAGGCGCAGGGCAAGAGCATCAACACATTGGCTCAAGAAGCATTGCAACGGCGGGTCGCGTCTTCATGACCTTCGTTGATCAATTGCTCGCCGCCGAGTCTCTCAACGACTCGTTGCTGTGCATCGGCGTCGACCCCGAACCGGCTAAGTTTCCCGGGGCCTGGCAAGGCGATGCCGGCCGGATCTTCGACTTCTGCGCCGCCATCGTCGATGCGACCAAGGACCTCGCGATCGCCTTCAAGCCGCAGATCGCCTACTTCGCGGCGCACCGCGCCGAGGATCAGCTCGAAGCGCTGATCGCCCACATCCACACCGTGGCGCCGAACGTGCCGGTGATCCTCGACGCGAAGCGCGGCGACATCGGCAGCACGGCGCAGCAGTACGCGCGCGAGGCCTTCGAGCGCTACCGGGCCGATGCGGTCACGCTGTCACCCTTCATGGGCTTCGATTCGATAGAGCCCTATCTGGCGTATTCCGACAAAGGGCTGATCCTGCTGTGTCGCACGTCGAATGCCGGCGGCTCGAATCTGCAGGGGCAGCGGCTGGTCGGCGCCGATGGGCAGCCCGGCGACCTGCTGTACGAACACATCGCGCGGCTGGCCCAGGGGCCGTGGAACCGCAGCGGCCAGCTGGGTCTGGTGGTGGGTGCGACCTTTCCGGGCGAGATCGCGCGGGTGCGTGAACTGGCGCCGACCTTGCCGCTGTTGATTCCCGGTGTCGGCGCACAGGGTGGCGACGCGCACGCGACGGTGCGCGCCGGCTGGCGCGGCGACGCAGCGCGCACCACCGGCCCGATCGCGGTGAATTCGTCGCGGGCGATCCTCTACGCCAGCGCGGGTGATGACTTTGCCGACGCCGCACGGCGCGTCGCCGATGCGACACGGCTGCAGTTGAACAGTGCACGCTAAGCCCGCCGAGCTGCTTGAGCCTCGCTGAGTCGGCGGCTCGCGTCAGCCCACGCCGCTCGTCGCCGATCCGCTTCGGTCAATCCAGGCTGACCTCGGCCCGCACCACGCCGGCGCGGTCGCAACGCGCGGTCAGCGCCAGTCGCGTGCCCTGCGGTGCGCGCACCACCCACTCGCCCACCGCCCGGTCGGCGGTGATGTGCTCGCCGGCCATGTCGTTGAGCAGCGATTCCTTCGGGCCGTGCCCCGCCAGGTGCGGCCCCTCCATGCGCAGCTTGCCGCTGACCAGCGACACCGCGGGGTCCGGTGCTCCGTGCACCTGTGGCAGGTGCAGTTCGAAGACGACGCCGCGAACGGCCTTGCGCTCCAGCGCGCGCTTGGTGATGTTCGACGGCAGCCAGCCGCTGTTGGCCACCGCCAGCCGCACCCGCCAGATGTCGGGGCCGAGCGCGCGCACCTCAGTGCGCAGCAGTTCGAGCTTGGGCAGGCTGAGTGCGATCTGCGTCATCCACGCCGGAAAGCGGGCCGCCTCGCGCTCGCGCAGCAGCGGAGGCGGGTTGCGCCAGTAGTTCTGCTGGTCCCAGCCGCCGATTTCGACAGGGCCGAGCTGCGGGTGCAGGAACGGCCGCCAGTCGACATGCGCCTGCCCGCCGCACTGCTCGTCGCTCCACTTCAACAGCTTCAGGTCGTCCTCGACCGGGTGCTCGCGGTACCAGTCGATCCACTTGTAGCCGGTGATGCCCGCCTCGGCATTGGGCGACCAGATCTCGACCGTCCAGAAGAGCGCGCCCAGGTGCTCGTAGACCCAGTCCTGCGTGCCGGTGATGATTTCCTTGGGGTGGTACTTGAAGTCGTGCCAGGCGCTCACCGCCGGGTAGCCAGTGAGCTTCGCGCCGATGTCGCTGAAGCGCTTGAAGCACCACAGGTCCTCGGGGACCATGTCGTCGTCACTGTGCGTGCCCATCGGCCGCAGGATCACGCCGCTGTGGGTGTGGAAGCTGATCGCCGCGCCGATGTTCGGGTGCGCGGTGATGAAGTCGACCATGGCCCGCGCTTCGGGCTCGCTCGTCGGGTACGGCCCCGCGCCCTTCTGCTCGAACTCCTGCCGCCACTGCGACGGGAAGTTGCGGTTCAGGTCCAACCCCTCGACGTCCTGATTCACTTGGATCGTCAGGCCGTCGTACTGGCGCAGCGTGCCCTCGGGCATCACGCGGAAGTACTCGCCGCCGAACTCACCGGGCTCGCGCGCCACCATCAGCCGCGGGTCGGCGGGGCAGCGCTTGTAGCCGCCGTGCGGATCGGGCACGCGCATCGTCAGCACGCGGCCGTCGCCATCGACATCTTCAATCGTCAGGCCGTCGACCGGGTCTTCGGCATGCGGGTAGCGCCGCGTCGACGAGCGGATGTGCCGCGGCCGGTCGGCGAGCGCGAGTTCCGCACCATCGGGGTTGAGCCGCGGGCAGAGGTAGACCACACGGGTGTCGAGCAGCTGAGTGACTTGCGCGTCGCGTCCGTAGCCGGTGACCAGCTGATGGAGGTAGTAAAGGCAGGCGGTCGATGCCGTCAGCTCTGCCGCGTGGATGTTGCCGTCGGCCCAGAACGCCGGCTTGTCGGTGTCGGGGCCCGTGGCCGCATTGGTCAGTGCGACGACCCAGATGTCGCGGCCTTCGTGGCTCTTGCCAATGGAGCGCACGGACACCAGATCAGGATCCGCTTCGGCGAAATCGGCGAGCAGTTGCGACAGCGCGTCGTGTCGGTAGAAGGTGTCGAATCGAGGCGTGGGACGCTGTGGGGTCGTCATGGGCGGCGGGTCCTGTGGGCAAGGCAGCGGCGCATGTTAGGGGCGTGACGTGATGGCTCCACCGCACGCTCCGGCGCGAATCGCCCAGGATGCAATCAGGCGTGGCCGCCGGTCCTGCACGTTCGCGATCCCCGCCGCCCGCGTCGGGACTATCCTTGCGACTTGTGATCTGCGGCCGTTGCCGTGAGGCATGGTTTGAAGGAGCCCGTTCCATGAGCGCCATCAGTCACTCTCCGGGGCGTCATTCCCACGGCGACGAGCCGGGCGGGCGAGGTGCCCTACCGCCCCTCTACAACTTGGTCTACTGCAGCCGCGCGACGGCCGACGTCGATTCGGCGGCGGTCGACAGCATCATCGCGTCGGCCCGCCGCTGGAACCCGGTCTACGGCATCACCGGGCTGCTGGTGTTCGGCAGCGGCATCTTCTTCCAGTGGCTCGAAGGTCCGCGCGAGAACGTGACGAACCTGATGACCAGACTCAAGGCCGACCTGCGCCACGAGAACGTGGTCTCCCTGACCGAGAGCGAGGAGGTGCGCGAACGGCTCTTCCCTGACTGGGACATGGAACTGGTGTCGACCGACAACATTCGCGACGTGCTGCAGGACGCACTCGACACCGCCGAGGACCCCAACAACGCCGAGGCGCTGCGCGACCTGCTCAGGCACCTGGATTCGGGTGAGTTGAAGGAACTGGCAGGCGCGTGAGGCGCCGCGGCTCCAGTGCGTGGTGAGCGCCCTTCGGACTCAACGGTAGGCGGCTTTACTGCACTTGGTACGGCTGCTATCGGCCAGGAGTTGACCATCCATACCGGCGACGTTTCGGCGGCACCGGGATCACCGGCTACCGCGAGCTCGCCATAACGGCGCAAGCAATCCCGCACCAAGCAGCCAAAGCGCCCAGGCGGGCAGGGGGATGTCGCCGCTGGGTGGGCCGCCGGTGCCGGAGGTGACCACCAGCGTGAGCGCCGTGGTGCGGACCAGGCTGCCGCCGGTGCCCCTGACCGTCAAAGGGTAAGACCCCGTCGGCGTGTTGGCTGCCGTGGCGAGGGTCAGCGTCGACGACCCGGCCCCCGTGACCGTAGCGGGCGCGAACGTCGCGGTCACACCCGCGGGCAATCCGGTCACCGACAGCGTGGTTGACGCCGAGTAGCCGTTCAGCGTCGACACGCTCACCGATGCGGTGCCCGACGAACCCTGCAGGACCGACACGCTGCTCGGGGTCGCCGATAGCAGGAAGTCGGGCTGAAGCGGTTGCGCGACGATCAGTGAAACGCCGAATGCAAGGACCTGCCTCGGAGCGGTCTGGCCGCCGCCAGTGCCGACGATCTGCAGAGAGTAAGTTCCGGCGGGCGTTGCCGCAGTTGTTGAAACAACCAAGGAAACCGATCCTCCGCCGACGGTGCTCGCGGGCTGGAAGGCGCCAGTGGCTCCTCCAGGCAGTCCCGTCACCGAGTACTGGATCACATCGCTGAAACCGTTGACCGACGTCGATGTGACCGAGTACGTCGCTGTCGAGCCTTGCGTAGTCGAAGCAGACGCCGGAGCTGCGGCAATCGTGAAGCTCGGTGTAACCAGCAGACTCGACGCCAACACCGTGACGGGTGTCGGCGATGTCGCGGTGCTGCCGTTGCCCAGCAATCCCACCGCACCATTGGTACCCCAGCACTTCAACGATCCATCGGCCATGGCCGCGCACGCGCGGGCAAAGCCAGCTGCCACCGCGACCGCGCCGCTTCCGAGCCCTGGTATCTGCACCGGCGTGCTGGACGCCACACCCGAAGCGTTGCCCAGCTCGCCGAAGTCGTTGCCTTCCCAGCACTTCACGGCACCGGCATTCGTCAGGACACAACTCACGGAGAGACCCCTGGACAGGGCCACCGAACCGCTGCCGCTGCCCAGGCCGGCGCTCAAGGTGGGTGCCACGCTCGCATCTGCCCACTCGTAGACGGCACCGTCGGCGGTCAATGCGCTGGCGCTTCTGGACACGCCGACCGCGTTGGTCAGCGCTGCCACTTCGACGGGCGTATAGGCGACGCTGCCGGCCGGCCCGATTCCGCTGCCCCAGCACTTGACCCGCCCTGTCGTCATGACCGCACAGGCCTGATCGCGAGCGGCGGAGATTGCCGCCACGCCCGTCGTCAGCCCCGTGACATCCACGGGCGTACTCGAGAATTCACTCCCTCCCTGCCCAACGCCCAGTTGGCCGGCGTTGTTCCAGCCCCAGCACTTCACGCCACCGGCATCGGTCAAGGCGCAAGTGAATCCCTCGCCCAGTGCCACCGCGGCGACGCGGGTGTTCGCGCCCAGGCCCGCCACCGAGACTGGCGTCGGCGTGGCGCCGCTGTTGGTGCTGCCATTGCCCAGCTGCCCCAAGTCGTTGAGGCCCCAGCATTTCACGCCTCCGCCGGTCGTGACGCCGCAGCTGTGTCGGTCGCCCAGATCGATCATCGAAAAGAACGATCCGCCCGCGTCCACCAGAACCGGCGTCAACGAGTTTGCGGTGGTGCCAATGCCGAGTTGACCTTTGTCGTTGAGTCCCCAGCACCGCACGTAGCCGGCGCGGTCGAGCGCGCAGCTGTGGTAGTACCAACCGGCCTTGATCGGTGAGTGCACCGTGGTGGACCGGACCACCCGTGGAGCAACCGCCCACGTGGCGTCGCCGAACT
>VYKX01000167.1_pt1 | contig 17705 bp, 15 predicted proteins | sample 5114471 | NCBI WGS metagenome assembly VYKX01 (sample SAMN12291785, study PRJNA351875) | freshwater metagenome | isolation source: freshwater lake | place: USA: Michigan, Gull Lake | collected 2013-08-08
CGCGGCGGCGATCGCGTTCGCGCCGATCTTCGTGCGGCTGTCGGACGTGGGGCCGGTGGCGATCGGCTTCTGGCGGGTGACCCTCGCCGCACCCGCGCTTCTCCTCTGGTTCCTGCTGGAACGCCGGCCCGCGGCGGCCGGTCTGCGCCGGGGCGACCTCCGGATGCTCGCGGCCGCGGGCGCCTGCTTCGCCGGCGACCTCGCCGTGTGGCACCTGTCGATCGCCTTCACGTCGGTCGCCAACGCCACGCTCCTGGCGAACGTCTCGCCGATCTTCGTGGCGCTCGTCTCCTGGCTGGTGTTCGGGCAGCAGTTCACCCGCCTCTACGTGGCGGGCGTGGTCGTCGCCTTCGTCGGCGTCGGCATCCTCATGGGCCGCAGCGTCGAGGTGGGTCCGACCCACCTTCTCGGCGACGCGCTCGGCCTGCTGACGGCCGTCTTCTACGGAAGCTACTTCCTCATCGTGGCGCGCCTGCGCGCGCATCTCTCCACGGCGACCATCATGCTCTTCAGCGCCGTGGGCACCGCCGTGATCCTCCTGCCGATCGCGCTCCTGGCCGGCGAGCGCATCCTGCCGGCCGACGCGCGGGGCTGGGCGGTGCTGGCGGCGCTCGGCCTGTTCAGCCATGCGGGCGGTCAGGGCCTCATCGCCTACGCGCTCGCCCATCTTCCGGCGACCTTCTCCGCCCTCGCGCTCCTGTTCCAGCCGATCTTCGCGGCGGCGTTGGCCTGGATCCTGCTGGGCGAACCGCAGGGGCCGGTGGAGATCGCCGGCGCCGTCGTCATTCTCGTCGGAATCGTGCTCGCCCGTCGTGGCAGCCCCGGTTGACGGACGACGGACCCCGCCGTTAGATCGATCCGGACCGTCCGTGCCGCATCCCATGATCCCATCAGAGCCCGACAGGACCCAGGTCTCCGAGCGCGTGCGCCGCGCGCTGGCGGACATGATCGCCAGCGGCGAACTCGCGCCGGGCGAGCGCCTGCCGGGCGAACGGCAGCTGGCGGAACGGATGGGCGTGAGCCGGGTCTCGGTGCGCGCCGCCCTCCAGCAGTTGAAGACGCAAGGGTTCCTCGCCGCCGTCCAGGGCGGCGGCACGCGGGTCGTGTCCTCCGTCGGCGGCATGGACCAGCCGCTGGCCGCCCTCGTCCGGCTGAAGTCGGACAGCCTGTCTGACCTGGCGGAGATCCGGCTCATGCTGGAGAGCTGGGCCGCGAACCGCGCCGCCCGCTTCGCCACGGCCGAGCAGGTGGCCGAGATCGACGCCGCCGCCCGCCGGATGGAGGACCCGCGGCGCGCCGCCCACCGGGCGGAGGACGACGTGGCGTTCCACCTCGCCGTCGGGCGCGCGGCGGCGAGCCCCATCTACATGCATTTCCTGTCCGTGGTGCAGGGGGCGCTCGGCGATCTGCTCGCCTTCCATCACGGGGTCCTCTTCGCGCCCGGCGCCGCGGTGACGATCGTGGGCCAGCACGCCACGATCCGCGACGCGATCGCGTCGCGCGATCCGGGCCTCGCCGAGCGCGCCATGCGCGAGCACCTCGAATGGGTCCTCGCCCATTATCCGGACGGCGTGCCTGGCGAGGACTGACCGCCCACCGCCTTCCGGATGTGGCAAGGCGGGCACGGTCGACGACCATCGCGCCCGGAATCCGGAATTGGACGTTTGTCCACCCGATCCCCAAAGGCTAGTCTCGACGCGTTAAACCCCTCTCGAACGAACGAAGAGGGCCGAGGGAGGATCGAGATGAATTTCACGACGCGCATCGGCGCGGTTTCCGTGCTCTCGCTGGTCATCGCCGGCATGGCCGACCCGGCCGCCGCCCAAGGCTTCTACATTCCCCAGCAGAGCGTCACCGGGCTCGGCCGGTCCTTCGCGGGCGAGGCGGCGTTCGCGGGCGACGCCAGCACGATCTACTTCAACCCGGCCGGCATGACCGAGCTGAAGGGCGCGGAACTCGTCGGCGGCGGAAACCTCATCGCGATCGACCAGAACCTGACCAACCGCGGCTCGACCAACACGACGGGCGCCGCGGTCCCGGGCGGCGAGAGCGGGAACCCCTACGATCCCACGGTCGTCCCCCACGTCTATCTCGCCTATCCTTTCCTCGACCGTCGCGCCTGGGTCGGCGTGGGGCTGAACGCGCCCTTCGGCCTCGCGAGCGACTACGGCGACGGCTGGTTCGGCCGCTACAACGCGACCGAGACCGACCTCCGGGTGATGAACCTGTCGATCACCGGCGCCTACCGCATCACCGACACGTTGTCGGTCGGCGGCGGCGTCGACATCCAGAAGGCCGACGTCACGCTGAAGCGCCGGATCTTCACCGGCACCGACGCCTTCTACAAGGTCGAGGGCGACGACGTCGCCGCGGGCTTCAACGTCGGCGTCCTCTGGAAGCCGCTGCCCTCGACGCGCATCGGCCTGCACTACCGCTCCCACGTCGACCACGACATCGAGGGCGAGCAGAGCGTCTCGAACTCGTCGAGCCCGCTCGTGGCGAACGGCACGGTGGCGGGCAAGGCCGCGCTGAAGCTGCCCGACATCGCCAGCATCGGCGTCGCCCACCGCCTCGACGACCAGCTCACGGTCACGGCCGGCGCCAGCTGGTGGCGCTGGAGCCGGTTCAAGGAGATCGACGTCCAGACCACGACCGGCTTCAACCCGCCGTCCGACGTGCAGAACTACGTCGACAGCTGGCAGGTCGGCGTGGGGGCCGAGTTCGCCTGGTCGGACGCGCTGACCTTGCGGGCGGGCATGTCCTTCTACCAGACACCGGTGCAGACCGAGTTCCGCTCGACCCGGACGCCGGACGGCGACCGGTTCCGCCTCGGCATCGGCGCCAGCTACGCCTTCAGCGAGAGCATGGTCCTCGACGTCGCCTACGCGCACATCTTCGTCGACCAGGGCGAGGTGGACATCCGCAACGGCACCACCGGGGCGAATTTCACCTGCGCCAAGGCGGAGAGCGCCGTGGACATCGTCGGCGTGGCGCTGCGCTACCGGTTCTGAGCCGTCGCTCGGCCGGCGCTTGCCGGCGGGGCGGGGGCGTCGTCCCTCACCCCACCAGCAGGCGCCCGCCGTAGGTCGCCGCCAGGGTCTCGTCGGTCAGCGTCGTCTCCACGGGGCCGGCGGCGACGAGGCGGGTGTTCAGCATCAGCACGTGGTCGAACCAGCCGCGCACCGTGCCGAGATCGTGGTGGACGCAGATCACCGTCCGTCCGGCCCGATCGAGGTCGCGGAGCACGGTGAGGATCGCGTGTTCGGTCGCCGCGTCCACGCCGGCGAAGGGCTCGTCCATGAGATAGACCCGCGCGTCCTGGGCGAGTGCGCGGGCGAGGAAGACGCGCTGCTGCTGCCCGCCGGAGAGCTGGCCGATCTGGCGGTCGGCGAAGGCCGCCATGCCGACCCGGTCCAGCGCCTCGCGCGCCGCCTCCTTGTCCGCGCGGCCCACGGGGCGGAACCAGCCGATGCGCCCGTACCGGCCCATGGCCACCACCTCCGCCGCCGACACCGGGAAATCCCAGTCCACGCTCTCGCGCTGGGGCACGTAGCCGACGGCGCGCCGCTGGCGCCGCACGTCGTGCCCGAACACCTTCACCTCGCCGGTGACCGTGGGCACGAGGCCGAGCACCGCCTTGACGAAGGTCGACTTGCCGGCGCCGTTCGGCCCGACCACCGCGACGAGCCCCCGCGCAGGCGCATCCCAGTCGACGTTCCAGAGAACGGGGCGACGGTCGTAGGCGACGGTGAGGCCGCGGACGGCGAGCGGCGGCGCCGACGCGTCGCCGGCCTTTCCGTCCTTCAGCCAGTCCGGGGACATGAGCATCGTCTGGATCGCCTTCTATGAACAGGTGTTCATATCGACATGTGACTTGCTCGACTTGTACCGCTTCAAGTGATGGTCAAGACGAGCCAAGATCACGCACAGAATATGCCCGCGATCGGCGGCCGTTCAAGTCCCCCCGTCAGAAGCCGCGCACCGGGAGGTCCGCCGGACGCCGGAGCCAATTGTCGGCCGGGTAGTCGCACGCCCCGTCGATCACGTGGACCGCGTAGGCGTGACGCGAGCGGTCTGAGCGGTTGGCCCCGCTCCGGTGCGGTGCCTCGCCGTGCAGCAGGATCAGCGTGCCCGCGGGGGCCTCAAGCGGGACCTCGCCTTCGGTGGGGAAGGGGGCGGGGTCGAAGGTCTCCATCCGCACGCCGCCCCGGCCGTCGCGGACCATCCGCTTGCGCAGGCCCTCGCGGTGCCGGCCGGGCAGGCCCCACATGCAGCCGTTCTCGACCGTCGCGTCCTCCAGCGCGAACCACAGCCCCACGCAACTCTTCGGCTCCGTGTAGAGGAACGTCGAATCCTGGTGGCAGACGACCTCGCCGCCGATGCGCGGCTGCTTGAAGATGTACATGGACTGGATCAGCCGCGGGTCGGCCATGCCGACGTCGGCGCAGATGCCGGCCAGCCGCGGATCGCGGGAGAAGCGGTCGAAGACCGGGTCGCGGTCGTGCAGCGCGTGGCCGATCTTGTTGATCGACAGGTGCTTGTCCTGCCGCAGGGATCCGGTGTCGTCGAAGGCCTCCTCCTCGAAGAAGCAGCGGATCTCGCCGCCCGAGGAGAGGAAATAGTCGTCCGTCGTGTGCTGCTGGCGCCTGGTGGAAAAGACGGAGCGGACGGCGGCGGGGTCGAAGTCGTCGACGATGCCCCGTGCCCGGTCGATCAGCGCGCGACAGGCGGCCGGATCGGCGAAGCCCTCGATCGTCAGGAACCCGTCCCGCGCGAAGGTCTCGCGCTGCGGCTCGCTCAGAACCCGTGCCATTACCCCCTCCGCTCCCTCACACCACCGTCGCATGATCGACCAGCGCCAGCATCGGCAGGTCGCTCGGCCGGTTGCCGTATCCCCAGGTCGGGCCGAAGGGCCCGTGGTCCTTCACATAGGCGGCGAAGCGCGTCGCCTTCACCGCCCGGACGCAGTTGCCGTGCGGCATGTGTCCGGTGAGCACGCCGTCGACGTCCTCGACGTCGGTGGCGAGCAGCCCGTCGACCGGCAGATCGGCCAGCAGCCGGGGCATGTAGAGCCCCAGCGCCCCCGTTGCCACGACGACGTGGCGGCCGGCCCGCTTGTGTTCGAGGAGCGCGTCGCGGATCGGCGCCTTCCAGCGCACCCAGCCGACGAGGCCGTCGGCGGCCGCGCGCGCCTCGGCGGCCGGAACGCCCGCCAGGGTCTCGCGCAGCAGGATGGCCTTGACCATGGTGCGCGTGTCCATTTCGGTCAGCCGGCCGCGCGCCCGGAGCAGGAAGGCCGAGCGAAGCGCACGCACGAACGACAGGCGCGCCCGCGTCGGACCAACGATGCGGGCGATGAACGGCAGGAGACTGTCGCCGTGCACGAGCGTCCCGTCGAAGTCGAAGACGGCGAGGCCGGGTCCGGACAAGGGGCCGCGGGGTCTGCGGGCCGGCTCAGAGCCGGAACCGGCGCCGCAGGACCACGCCGGCCCAGGCGCCGACGACCACCGTCAGGTGGGTCAGCCAATAGCGCTCGATCCCCTCGCGCCAGTCCAGCAACGCGCCGCCGACGCCGAACAGGACAACGACGATCAGGAAGACCATGCTGGCCGGATACTCGTCGGTCGACAGGCGGAGGCGCAGCCGGCGCAGCAGCGCGCGAAGGCCGGCGTGCGTGGCGAAGGCCGAGAGCACGGCGCCGAGGAAGGGCAGCGCCCCCTCGCCGACGAGCCAGTGCAGGTCCCCGCCCGCGAAGGCGTGGTCCATCAGCATCTCGCCCTTGCCGATGACCAGCGAGGCGACGGCGGAGAAGATGACGAAAAGCAGCACGCCGTTCGACAGCACGTCGAAGGCGCGGTTCTGACGGACCGCGGTGACCTGGGTACGCCGACGATTGGAACCGAGTTGCCGCACGGGAGCCTCCGTCCTCCGGGCCGACTTAAGCACGACCGGTGCGCGCGAGGCAAACGCCGCGCACCGGATCGCTTACGTGTGATCGGCCGGGTCGGATCACCCCGCGGCGGTGACCAGCCGCGTGGCGTCGCGCAACGCGGCGATGGTCTGGTTGCGACCGCGCAGCAGCTGGGTGAGGGCGAAGCCGCGGTGCGCCGCCGGCAGGTGCGCCCATTCCCCCGCGACTGCGAGTGCGGGCAGCGGCGGGACGGTGTAGGCCGGGTCGTGCCGGAACCGCGGCTCGCGGGTGAAGTTCAGCGGGACGAGGATGCGGGCGAGGTCCTGGAGGACGGCGTTCGCCGCCGCCGCCGGAACCGCCCCCGACGAGACCTTGGCCGCGAAGGCGGCCAGGGCCGTGTCGAGCCCGTCGATCGCCGCCCCGACCGGGGCGAGGTCGAACGCGTTGCCGACCGCCGCCGCGTAACCGGCGAGCGTCGCCTTGAACTCCGCCGTCGTCGCCCGCCAGTCGAAGGGCAGCACCGCGGCGTTGGCGATCCGCAGCGTCGAGAGCAGGTAGACCTTGATGTCGGTCTCGAGGATCGCCTTGTCCGCGATCTCGATCGTGTCGTTTTCGGTGTGCCAGGCGATGTTCGCCCCGCAGCCCGACACGTCGTAGTAGCCCTTCTCGGCCCTGAGGTCGTCCGGCATGGTCGAGCTCAGCATGTAGAAGCTGGAGATGCCGATGTTGTTGAAGCTGTAGTCGCCGGCCTGGTTCGGGCGCTTGGGCTTCATCGGCTTGCCCGCGCCGTCGCGGATGGCGACCTCGACCAGCGCCAGCGTCTCCGACATGGTCGTGGTCTGGTGATAGCTGGTCGCCCAGCGGCAGCCCGGGCTGTCGCAGTTGATCTGGGCGACGCAGCCCTCGTCCAGCTCCAGGGCGAAGGCGTCGGCGTACCAGGTGGAGCCGGCGTAGCGCCCGGTCGAATGGCCGGGCCACCACGCGATCCGCACCGAGCGGCGCAGGTCGGCGCGGTTCGCCCAGAAGATCCGGGCGAGTTCCAGGAGCGTGGCGTCGCCGGTGGCGTTGTCGCCCACGCCCACGTCCCAGCTGTCGTAATGGCCGTGGACGAAGACGAACCTGTCGGGCTCCACCGCGCCGGGAATGCGGACCTCGGGCACCTTCTGGACGTACCAGCCCTCGATCATCTCGGTCCGGATGGTGGCGGTCCCGCCCGCCGCCGCGATGGCCTTCAGCGCCTCGCCCGTCTGCTTGTTCACCGCCACGACCGGGATCTTCGGCTTGCGCGGCAGGTCGTCGAGGTCGGGGCTGCCCCAGATCGTCGTGCAGGTGCCCCAGTGGATGTCGACGCCCGGGTTGACGGCGATGAGGCCGGCACCACCCCATTCCTCGACCAGCTGGGTCAGCGCCGGGTTGCCGAAGCCCTCGGTCACGAGGATGCGGCCCTTCAGCTTCGCCGTGACCGCCGCCAGCTCGCTCTCCGGCCGGCCGAACAGCTCGGTCACGCTCTTCGAATAGGAGCGCAGCGCCTTCTGGTTGGCGGGCATGTAGACCAGCTCGCCGGTGAAGCCGTCGGGCACCGAGAGGCTCATCGACGGGGCCTTGGCCCGGTGGGTGACGCCGCCCGCCTCGACCGAGGCGGTGAGCGGGATGGAGAGGTAGATCTCCGGCGCGTGGACGGTCACCGGCACGCCCAGCGCGCGCAGCCGCTCCGCGATCATGTCGGCGGCCGTGTTCACGTCCTCCGGCCGCCAGCGCGGATGGCGCGAGAACGCCTCCACCAGCGCCCAGGGCGCGGCCATCGACAGGTCCGCGAGCATCTTCGTCTCGACCGCCGCCGTGCCGTCCTTCGTCGTCATCGCCGTCCTTCTCCGTTCCCTTCGGGCCGCATGCCTGCGGAGCGCGCAACCGCAGCGGTCGTCTGCTCCATTTTTCAACAGACGAAAAAGGAGTTTACCTGATGTGATTCCTAGGACAATCTTTTCGACGATCGACGGGCCGCCGGGCGCACAACGAACCGGCGGACAGGGACCGGCACGAACGGGAGAGGGACATGAAGGCAACGTCACAGGGTGTGTCGGCCGGCGGCTGGTGCCGTCGCGCGGTGATGGCGGGGGCCAGCGCGTTCGTGCTGGGCGCGTCGCTCCTTGGGTTCACGGGCGCGGCCGAGGCCCAGCAGGGCGACCGGATCCGCAAGATCGTGCTGGTGACCGCCCCGCAGGCGGGCGACCCGCAGGAGTTCCAGGCCGCCCAGCTGATCGGGCAGGAGTGGCGCAAGCTCGGCCTCGACATCGAGGTGCGCGCGATGACGCGCCAGCAGCTGACCGACTACGTCTGGCAGAGCCGCGACAAGTGGGACGCCACCATGTGGCGCATGGTCGGGCGGCCGGAGCGGTCTGACCCGGACGAGCTGATCTTCAACCTCTTCCATTCCACGACCGCGCGGGCCGGCTTCAACTTCGTCGGCTACAACAACCCGGCCTACGACCAGATCGCCGAGGCCCAGCGCCGCGAAGTGGACGTCGCCGCCCGCAAGCGGCTGATCACCGAGGCGCAGCAGGTCATCGCGCGCGATACGCCCTACGTTTTCCTCGTCCATCCGAAGAACAACATCGCCTACCTGAAGTCGGTGTGGGATCCGAAGACGATCGTCGACCAGGGCGGCATCGGCATCCGCAATTTCTGGACCTTCGTCGCCGCGGCGCCCGTCGGCACGCAGAAGGACATGGTCCTGTTCAGCGCCGACCTGCTGGTCGCGATCAATCCGCTCTACATCTCCGGCGGCTCGGACAGCTGGATCACCGACCTCGTCTGGGACCGGCTGATGCGCGTGGGCCCGGACGGCCTTCCGACGCCGTGGTCGGCGAGCGAGGTGAAGTGGGTGGACGGCCAGACGCTCGACGTCACGCTGCGCCCCGGCCAGAAGTGGCATGACGGCCGGCCGATGACGGTCGAGGACGTGATCTTCTCGTTCGAGGCGGTCGCGGGCGACGAGTCGCCCATGTACAAGCCGTTCGTCTCGAACATCGCGGCGATCGAGAAGGTCAGCGACAGCGTCGTCCGCTTCAAGCTGAAGACGGCGTCGGCCTCGTTCCTGACCTCGACCCTGGCCAAGATCAACCTGGTGCCCAAGCACGTCTGGGAGCCGATCCTGAAGGATCTGGCGAACTCGCCCCAGAACGCGGAGAGCCATCAGGAGCGCCAGCCGATCGGCTCCGGCCCCTTCAAGGTGTCGCGCTTCGCGCTGACCGAGGAGGTCGTGCTGGAGAAGAACGCCGACCATTGGTCCGCACCCAAGATGGACCGCTGGATCCTGCGCATCGTGACGAACCAGGAAGCGGCGCTCGGCATGCTGCGGCGCGGCGAGGTCAACTTCCTCTCGGACTACCGCGGCGACCCGAAGATCCTCGACGACCTCGCCCGGCAGAACCCCAACGTCGAGGTCGCCTCCTCGATCGACATGGGGTTCCGCTTCGTCGGCCTGAACAACCGCCGTCCGCCCTTCGACGACGTGAAGTTCCGGCAGGCGCTGTCGCTCGCCATCAACCGCAACCTGATGGTCCAGGCGGCGTGGAACGGCTATGCGGTGCCCTCGGGTTCGGTCGTCTCGCCGGCGCTGGCCGCCTGGCACGCCGCCTCGATCACCCGCGCCAACCTGGACGAGGCGAAGAAGACGCTGGCCGACGCCGGCTACGCCGTCGTCCAGAACCGCCTGCACTATCCGGCGGGCAAGCGCGAGACGCTGACCGCCGAGTGACGGTCGGATCTTCGGCGGGGGGTGCCGTCCGCGGCGCCCCCCGCCGTCCGTTTCCTCCGTCGCACTCTTTCGTTTTCCGTCGCAGGGGCCGTCCTGGATGCCGCGCATCGTCACGCGACTTCTGCACATGCTCCTCGTCCTGTGGGCGGTGGCGACGATCCTCTTCCTTATGTTCCGGCTGATGCCGGGCGATCCGACGCTCGCCTACATCGACACGACCTTCTCGGCCGAGCAGCGCCAGCAGCTCCTCGTCATCTTCGGTCTCGACCGGCCGCTGCACGAGCAGTACGTCATCTATCTGTGGAACCTGCTCCAGGGCGAACTGGGCACCTCGTTCCACTACAAGCGGCCCGTGCTCGACCTCGTGCTGAGCGTCCTGCCCAACACGGTCGTGCTCACCTTCGTCTCGCTGCTGCTGGCCTACGTCTTCGGCGTGCTGGTCGGCGCATGGCTCGCGTGGCGGCGGGGAAGCTGGCTCGAGGGCGTGGTGATCCCCTCGGTCCTGGCGCTGCGCGCCGCGCCGGAATTCTGGCTCGGCATGGTGCTGCTCGCCACACTGGGCTTCGGGCTCGGTATCTTCCCCTCCGGCGGGGCCAACAGCCCCGGCGCCACCTTCTCCAGCGAGTGGGCGCGCATCTTCTCGCTCGACTACGCCCAGCACCTCGTTCTGCCGACGCTCACCCTCTTCCTCTACCTCCAGGGGCTGCCGCTGCTGCTGATGCGCTCGAACATGCTGGAGGTGATGCAGGAGGACTTCATCATGATGGCCCGCATGAAGGGGCTGTCGGAGCGGTCGATCATGCTGCGCCACGCCGCGCGCAACGCGATGCTGCCGGTGGTGACCGCCTTCGCGCTCGGCTTCGGCGGGTCGATCGGCGGGAACGTGGTGGTGGAGAGCGTGTTCAGCTGGCCCGGGCTCGGCCGGCTCCTGGTCAACGCGGTCGCGGGCAACGACTATCCGCTCGCACAGGGCGCCTTCCTGCTGATCACCATGTTCCTGGTGGTCATGAACTTCGTGGCCGACCTGCTCTACACGGCCCTCGACCCGCGGGTGTCCCATGGCTGAGGCCGCCGTCGCCGCGCCCGCACCCGCAACGGCCGCCGTGCGGCGGTTCCGCCTGCCCAAGGTCGATCCCTACGCCGCGATCGGGCTCACCATCTACCTCGTCTTCTTCCTGGTGGCGCTGTTCGCCGACCGGATCGCGACGCACGATCCGCTGGAGATCCTGTTCGACGACGACGGGAACCTCTTGTCGAACGTCGCCCCGGGTGCCGTCCATGTGCTGGGCACCACCAACCTCGGCCGGGACATCTTCTCCCAGCTCGTGATGGGGACCCGCAGCGCGCTGATCGTGGGGGTGAGTGCCGCCATCGTGGTCGCCTCCGTCGGCACGCTGGTGGGGCTGGTGGCGGGCTTCTTCGGCAAGTGGGTCGACACGCTGCTGATGCGGGTCGCCGACGTGGCGCTCGGCATCCCCTTCCTGCCGTTCGTGATCGTGCTCGCGGCGTTCATGGGGGCGAAGACGTCGAACGTCGTCATCGCCGTGGCGCTCCTGCTCTGGCCCAACACCGCGCGCGTCATCCGCTCGCAGGTGCTGACCGTGCGCGAGCGCGCCTTCATCGAGGCGGCCCGGGTGACGGGCGCCAGCACGTGGCGGATCCTGTTCGTCCACGTCATGCCGAACATCCTGCCGCTGACCTTCCTCTACGGATCGATCGCGGTCGGCTGGGCGATCCTGACCGAGGCCAGCGTCAGCTTCCTCGGCTTCGGCCCGTCGGATTCGGTCTCCTGGGGCTACATGCTCCAGGACGCCTACGGCTCCCAGGCGATGTCGCGCGGCACCTACTTCTGGTTCGTGCCGCCGGGCGTCTGCATCATCCTCGTCGTCGTCGCCGGCTTCTTCATCAGCCGCGGCTACGAGGAGATCCTCTTCCCCAAGCTGAAGGACTGAGGCCCTGCCGCTGCTGGACGTCCAGGACCTGCGGGTCGAGTACCGCGCGCGCGGCGGCACCGTCCACGCCGTGGACGGGGCGACCTTCTCCGTTCCGGAGGGGGAGGTCGTCGGCCTCGTGGGCGAGAGCGGCTGCGGCAAGACCACGGCCGCCCGCGCGCTCACCGGCGTCGTGCCCTCGAACGCCCGCATCGCGGGCGGTCGCGTCAGCTTCGGCGGGCGCGACCTCCTCGCCTTCGGAGCGAAGGACTGGGACGGCGTGCGCTGGCGGCAGATCGCCTTCATCCCGCAGAGCGCCATGAACTCGCTCGACCCCGTCTACCGGGTCGGCACCCAGATCCGCGAGGTCCTGCGCCATCGCGGCGGCCTGGGGCGGGGGGAGAGCGACCGGCGCGTCGACGAGTTGTTCGCCATGGTCGGCATCGCCCGCGAACGCCAGCAGGACTATCCGCATCAGTTCTCCGGCGGGATGCGCCAGCGGGCGGCGATCGCGCTGGCCCTGGCGCTGAACCCGCGCCTCGTGATCGCGGACGAGCCGGTCACGGCACTCGACGTGATCGTGCAGCGCCAGGTCCTCGACACCTTCCGCGACCTCCAGAGCCGGCTCGGCCTCTCGGCCATCCTCGTGACCCACGACATCAGCGTCGTCGCCTACGCCTGCGACCGCGTGGTCGTGATGTACGCCGGCAAGGTGGTGGAGGAGGGGCCGGTGCGCGCCGTCCTGGAGGCGCCGTCGCACCCCTACACCATGGGCCTCTACAACGCCTTCCCGGATCTCGGCCGGGCGGGCGGGACCCTGGTCCCGATCGAGGGCAACCCGCCGGACCTCCGGAATCCGCCCCCGGGTTGCCGCTTCGCCCCCCGCTGCCCCTTCGCGATCGCGAAGTGCCGCGAGGTTCAGCCGCCGACCGTCGCCGTGGCCCCCGGCCACACCGCCGCCTGCTGGCGCCTCGACGAGGCGCCCCAGCTCCGCCAGCTCGCCCGTGAGGAACAGACGTGGCTCCGCTCCTCGACGTCCGCGGCCTGACCAAGCGCTTCCCGGTCTCCCGCACGCTGCCCCAGATGGTGCGCGGCGAGCGGCCGATGGTGCGCGCGGTCGAGGACGTGACCTTCACCATGGACGAGGGGGAGAGCGTCGGCATCCTCGGCGAGAGCGGCTGCGGCAAGACGACGACCGGCCGCCTTCTGCTCAAGCTGGTGGAGGCGAGCGAAGGGTCCATCACGCTCGACGGCTACGACGTCCGCGCCCTGAAGGGACCCGACCTCAGGCGCTTCCGCCGCCGCGCCCAGCTGGTGTTCCAGAACCCGTTCGACGCGCTGAACCCGCGCTTCACGCTTCGCCGCGCGATCGCGGAGCCGCTGCTGAACGTCGGTATCCCGAAGGCCGAGTGGGACGACCGCATCGCCGCGGTGCTGAAGCGGGTCCACCTCGCCGGGGTCTCCGACCTGATGGAGAAGTTCCCCCACCAGCTCTCGGGCGGGCAGCTCCAGCGGGTGGTACTGGCCCGCGCGCTGATCCTGGAGCCGACCTTCATCGTCGCCGACGAGCCGGTCTCGATGCTCGACGTGAGCGTGCGCGCCGGCATCCTCAACGTGATGCGGGAGGTGCGGGAGACGATGGGCCTCACGGCCATCTACATCTCCCACGACCTGGCGCTCGTCCGCTACGTCGCCCCCCGGACCATCGTCATGTACCTCGGCAAGATCGTCGAGGACGGGCCGACCGAGGACGTGATCAGCCGCCCGCTGCACCCCTACGCCCGCGCGCTGGTGGCCGCCGTGCCCGTGCCGCGGGTCGACCAGGACCGTGGCGCCCTTCCCATCACGGGCATGATCCCCGACGCCCGCAACCCCCCGTCGGGCTGCCGCTTCCGCGACCGCTGCCCCTACGCCGAGCCCCGCTGCGCCGAAGCGGTTCCGGCGCTGCGCGAACTGGCGCCCGGGCACCGGGCGGCCTGCCACCTGCTGTGAGGCGCTGAAGGCTCCCCATCACCCCTCCGTTCGCGATGACGGAAACTGTTGTCCCCGCGCGCGACGTTTGCGAAGGTCTGCTCGAACGGACCGGGCCGAAGGAGCGGCGGACGCCGAGCCGCCTGTCCGCGTGGGGGGAGGAAACCGATGGCCGGAGTCGACATCCGTGGGGTCCGCAAGGCCTACGGCAACGTGGCCGTGATCCACGGCGTGGACGTCCACATCGAAGACGGGGAGTTCGTGGTGCTTGTCGGCCCGTCGGGCTGCGGCAAGTCCACGTTGCTGCGCATGATCGCGGGGCTGGAGGAAATTTCCGACGGCACGATCGCCATCGGCGACACGGTGGTGAACCACCTGCCGCCCAAGGCGCGTGACGTGGCGATGGTGTTCCAGAACTACGCGCTCTATCCGCACATGACCGTCTTCGACAACATGGCCTTCTCGCTGATGCTGAAGGGCGCATCGAAGTCGGAGATGCAGGAGCGGGTGAACCGCGCGGCGGAGATCCTGAACCTCCAGCCCTATCTGCTCCGCTATCCGCGCCAGCTCTCCGGCGGCCAGCGCCAGCGGGTGGCGATGGGGCGTGCCATCGTGCGCAACCCCAAGGTCTTCCTGTTCGACGAGCCGCTGTCGAACCTCGACGCCAAGCTGCGCGTGCAGATGCGCACCGAGATCAAGGCGCTCCACCAGCGCCTGCGGGTCACCACCGTCTACGTCACCCACGACCAGATCGAGGCCATGACCATGGCCGACCGTATCGTGGTGATGCACGACGGGCGGGTGGAGCAGGTCGGCACGCCGCTCGAACTCTACGACCGGCCGGCGAACACTTTCGTCGCGGGCTTCATCGGTTCGCCGGCGATGAACTTCCTCGACGCGAAGATGCACCGGAACGGCGCCGGCCCCGTGGCCGTCCTTCCGGGCGGCCAGCATCTGCCGCTGACCACCGGCGCGTCGGCGGGCGAGGGCGCACCCATCCGCATCGGAATCCGGCCGGAGCACTTCGAACTCGCCCCAGCCGATGTCGGGGTTCCGGCGGAGGTCCAGGTGGTCGAGCCGACGGGAGCGGAGACGTTCGTGCAGGTCGACATCGCCGGCATCCCGGCGACGGCGGTCTTCATCGAACGGCACGCCTTCACGCCGGGCGAGCGCATCGCCCTCGTTCCCAAGCCGGGTGCCGTCCACGTCTTCGATCCGGCGTCGGGCGCGAGGCTGTGACCGCGGCCGACCGCACGATCGCGGTCGACTGGGGCACGTCGCGGTTCCGGGCGAGCTGGCTGGCCGCGGACGGTTCGGCCGAAGGGTTCGTCGATCGGCCGGAGGGCATCGCGCAGGTGCCCTCCCGCGATGCGTTCCCCGACGTGCTCGGGCGGCTCTGCCGGCCCTGGCTCGACGATCCGCGGACGGCCCGCATCGTCATCTCCGGCATGGCGGGTTCCCGCAACGGCTGGTTCGAGGTGCCCTACGTCACCTGTCCGACGGCCCTTTCGGGCCTGCGGCCCGTCGCGGCGCCCTTCGTGATGGAGGGCCGGCCCGTCGCCTTCGTCCCGGGCCTGTCGGCCGCCACGGCCGACGGCGCGTTCGAGGTGATGCGCGGCGAGGAGACGCTGATCGCCGGCGCCGCCGGGGCGGACGAGGAGGCGCTCGTCTGCCTGCCGGGCACCCATTCGAAATGGGCCGACTGGTCGCGGGGGACCATCCGGTCCTTCGTGACCTTCATGACCGGCGAGATCCACGGCCTGTGCATGACGCACGGTCTGATCGGCCGCCTCGCCGCCGAGCCGCACGGGCAGGGCGCCTTCGCGCGCGGCCTCGAACACGCCCGCACGCCGGGGGGGCTCCTCCACCACGTCTTCCGGGCCCGCACGGAGGCACTCGCCGGTCGCATCGCGGGGACCGAGGTGGCGGGCTATCTCTCCGGTCTCCTCGTCGGGGCGGAGATCGAGGGGCTGCGGGCGCTCCTCCCGGGCGACCGCCCGGTCGTGCTGGTCTCGACGGGGATCCTCGCCGAGGCCTATGCGACGGCCTTCGCCGCACGCGGCATCGCGTTCCGCGGCGTCGACGCCCATGCCGCCTTCCTCGCCGGGCAGCGGATCATCGTGGGGCAGGGGGCATGACCGTCGCCGACGACCTGTTCGCGACCCTCGCTGAGGCGCCGCTCGTCGCGATCCTGCGCGGCATCCGGCCCGAGGAGGCGGTGGCGGTCGGCCGTGCGCTGGTCGCGGGCGGCGTCCGGGTGATCGAGGTCCCGCTGAATTCCCCCGATCCCCTGTCCAGCATCGCGCGCCTGGCGGGCGATCTCGCCGGGCGGGCGCTGGTGGGGGCGGGGACGGTCATGACCACGGCGGAGGTCGCCGCCGTCGCCGCCGCCGGCGGTCGGCTGATCGTCTCGCCGACGGTCGATGCGGAGGTGATCGCGGCGACCCGGGTGCAGGGTCTCGCGAGCCTGCCCGGCGCCTTCACCCCGACCGAGATCGCCGCCGCGCACCGGGCCGGCGCGGATGCGGTGAAGCTCTTCCCGGCCGAGGTGATGGGGGTCGCCGGCATCCGGGCGGTCCGGGCGGTCTTCCCGCCGGCGGTTCGCCTGATCGCGGTTGGCGGCGTCACGCCCGACACGGCCGCGGCCATGCTGGCGGCGGGATGCGTCGGGCTCGGCGTCGGCTCCGCCCTCTACCGGCCGGGTGCGACGCCCGAGGCGGTCGCGGCGGCGGCGGCCGCGTTCGCGAACCGCCCGAAGGCCTGATCCGAGGGCCTGATCCGAAGGCCCTGGTCCCGATCCATTGTCCATTGACGGCGGCGTGCGGCGGTGGCCACGTGTGCGCGGCCATTCCGGCGAGGCGAGACGGACGCGACGGTCGGTGAAGCGGGTTCGCACAAACGCCTTCCTCTCGGCCGTGGAGGTCCTCGTCAACGGCGTCGGGATGTTCCTGCTCGTCATCGTGCTCTACCGGCACGTGGGCGCGGCGGGGATCGGCGTCTGGTCGCTCGTCATGGCCATCGCCAACCTCGTGCGGATCGGCGACCTCGGCATCGCGGCGGGGATCGCGCGCTTCGTCGCCCGGTGGGGGGCCGGCGGCGAGACGGCCGATCCCGGCCGCGTCCTGACGGCGGCGGTGATCGCCACGGTCGCGGTCCACGGGGTGCTGGCGGTCGTCGCCTATCTTCCCGCCGCCTGGGCGCTCCGGATGCTCGTCGCGCCCGACCGGCTCCCCGTCGCGCTGACCCTGCTGCCCTGGGCGCTGCTGTCGGTGTCGCTCACCTCCGTGTGGGCGGTCGTCGCCTCCTTCGTCGTGGGCCTGCACCGGTCCGATCTCCGGAGCGTGCTCGGCGTCATGGGCGGCGCGGTCCTCGTCGGCGGCACGGCGCTGCTCCTGCCGCTGATGGGTCTCTTGGGCGCCGTTCTCGCGCAGATCGCGCAGGGCCTGTTCATGTCGGTCGGGCTCTGGCTGGCGATCCGGCGCGTCGCGCCGGCTGCCACGGCCGTCCCGGGGCCGCCGGCCTTCGGCGTCGTCCTCGGCCTCGTGCGGAGGAACGGCCTTCCGGTCCAGGGAGCCTTCCTCGCCACCCTCGCGATCGAGCCGACGACCAAGGCCCTCCTCGCCGCCGTCGGGCCGATCGAGGCCGTCGGCTATTTCGAGATGGCGAACCGGGTGGTCCAGCAGGCGCGCAGCGTCGCCGCCGCCCCCAACCTCGCGCTGGTCTCCACCTTCGCCGATTTCGACCACCGGGACCAGGTCGGCCTCCGCATCCTCTTCCGCCGCGCGGCGGACCTCACGCTCCTGATCGGTCCGCTCGTCCTCGGCGCGGCGGTCGCCGGCGCGCCGTTCCTGGCGCAGGTCTGGACCGGGTACGCGGCCCCGCTGTTCGTCACCTTCGTCGTCGTCCTGTCGGCCGGGGCCGCCGTCGGGCTGATGGCGATCCCGGCGTTCAGCTTCGCCTACGGCCTCGGCGAGCATCGCTGGCCCTTCGCGGGACAGATCACGGTCGTCCTGCTCAACGCCGCGCTCGGCGGCGCCCTCGGCCTCGCCTTCGGCAGCGTGGGGACCGTCGCCGGCCTCGCGATCGCCGGCGCCGTCGGATCGCTGGTGCTGACGGCCCCCGTCCGGCGGCGGAC
>VYKX01000169.1_pt1 | contig 17679 bp, 16 predicted proteins | sample 5114471 | NCBI WGS metagenome assembly VYKX01 (sample SAMN12291785, study PRJNA351875) | freshwater metagenome | isolation source: freshwater lake | place: USA: Michigan, Gull Lake | collected 2013-08-08
ATCCCACTCCACACCCATCGGCGAATACGGGCGACCCTTCACGTAGGCGAGCGTGGTGTCGTCGAACGCGATCAGGCCGGCGCGCGCACCGGCCTCGATCGCCATGTTGCACACGGTCATCCGGCCTTCCATGCTGAGCGCGCGGATCGCCGGGCCGGCGAACTCGATGGTGTATCCCGTACCGCCTGCCGTACCGATGTGGCCGATGATGGCCAGCACCAGATCCTTGGCGCCGCTGCCTCGGGGCAGCAACCCGTTCACCCGTATGAGCAGGTTCTTCGCCTTCTTGGCAAGCAATGTCTGCGTGGCCAGAACGTGCTCGACCTCGCTCGTGCCGATGCCGTGAGCCAGCGCCGCAAAGGCGCCGTGGGTCGAGGTGTGCGAGTCGCCGCAGACGACCGTCATGCCCGGCAGCGTGGCGCCCTGCTCCGGCCCGATCACGTGGACGATGCCCTGGCGCCGGTCGTTCATCTTGAACTGGGTAATGCCCAAGCGATCGCAGTTGGCATCGAGCGTGTCGACCTGCAGTCGCGACACCGGATCGGCAATGCCTTGCGACCGGTCGGTGGTCGGCACGTTGTGGTCGCTGACTGCCAGATTGGCCGACAGCCGCCAGACCTTGCGATCAGCGAGCGCCAGCCCCTCGAAGGCCTGCGGGCTCGTCACCTCGTGGACGAGGTGACGGTCAATGTAGAGCACCGTCGTGCCGTCGTCCTCGGTGTGGACGACGTGCTCGTCCCAGAGCTTGTCGTAGAGCGTGCGGCCCATGAACCGACTGGTCAGCGCTGCGCGATCGGCAGCACGTTGCGCGGCGTGGAGCCGTTGAACAGCTGGCGCGGGCGACCGATCTTGTACTCAGGGTCGGCAATCATCTCGTTGAGCTGGGCGATCCAGCCCACCGTGCGTGCGAGCGCAAAGATCGCGGTGAACAACGACACCGGAATACCGATCGCGCGCTGCACGATGCCGGAGTAGAAGTCGACGTTCGGGTACAGCTTGCGAGCGACGAAGTACTCGTCCTCAAGGGCGATCTTCTCGAGTGCCATGGCCAGTTGCAGGATCGGGTCTTCGGTCTTGCCGAGCGCGCCCAGAACCTCGTGGCAGGTCTCGCGCATCAGCTTGGCGCGAGGGTCGTAGTTCTTGTACACACGGTGGCCGAAGCCCATGAGCTTGACGTTCGAGTTCTTGTCCTTGACCTGCTTGATGAACTCGCCAATGCGCTCGACGCCGCCCATGCGCTGAACGTCCTCCAGCATGGTGAGCGCCGCCTCGTTCGCACCGCCGTGCGCCGGGCCCCACAGGCAGGCCACACCCGCAGCGATCGCGGCAAACGGGTTCGTCCCCGACGACCCGCACAGCCGCACGGTGGACGTCGACGCGTTCTGCTCGTGGTCAGCGTGCAGGATGAAGATGCGGTCCATCGCGCGCACCAGCACGTCGTTGGGCACGTAGTCTTCGCAGGGCGTGGCAAACATCATGCGCATGAAGTTGCCGGCGTAGCTGAGATCGTTCTTCGGGTAGATGTAGGGCTGGCCCACCGAGTACTTGTAGGCCATCGACACCAGCGTCGGCATCTTGCCGATCAGGCGGATGGCGGAGATCTCGCGGTGCTCGGGGTTATTGATGTCGGTGCTGTCGTGATAGAACGCCGAGAGGGCGCCCACCAGGCCGGTCATGATGGCCATCGGATGGGCGTCTCGCCGGAAGCCGCGCAGGAAAAACTGCATCTGCTCGTTGACCATGGTGTGGCTGGTCACCAGGCGACTGAAGTCGAACTTGTCCTGCGCGTTGGGCAGTTCGCCCTTCAGCAGCAGGTGACAGGTCTCGAGGAAGTCGCAGTTCCGCGCGAGTTGCTCGATCGGGTAGCCGCGATACAGCAACTCGCCCTTGTCGCCATCGATGTAGGTGATCTTCGAGCCGCAAGACGCCGTCGACAGGAATCCCGGGTCATAGGTGAACTTGCCCGTCTGGCCGTACAGCTTGCGGATGTCGATCACGTCAGGGCCGACCGTGCCCTTGAAGATCGGCAAGTCCATGCTCGGGCTGCCGTCAGAGAACGACAGGGTGGCTTTCACATCGGAGGGGTTCATGGTCGGTCCTTGGAAGTGCTGATGGATGAGGTTTGTCTCCCGGGGGGCGCGTGTTGTGGCTCCCGCATCATCTGCAGGACTTCCACCACGTCATCGTTCAACAGTTCTCCTGCAGGTTGCTGACGAGCGAGCAACAAGTCGAGAAGATCGTTGTCGGCCAGATCCATCAACGCCAGCAGCGCCTGCGCTCGGCGTGGCGTCAGGTGATCCTGGTAGCGCTCGAAGAATCGCTCGACGAAGAGGTCGTTCTCGAGGAGCCCGCGGCGGCAGCGCCAGCGCAGCTTGCTCAGGGCACGTTCGTCGATCAGCGTTTCCATGAAATCAATTGCGAGACGCGCGTCAGACCGACCGACGGATCATCATTTCCTTGATCTTGCCAATGGCCTTCGTCGGGTTCAGGCCCTTCGGGCAGACGTCGACGCAGTTCATGATGGTGTGGCATCGGAACAGGCGGTACGGGTCCTCGAGGTTGTCGAGCCGACCTTCGGTGTCCTGATCGCGGCTGTCGGCGATGAAGCGATAGGCCTGCAGCAAGCCGGCCGGGCCGACGAACTTGTCCGGGTTCCACCAGAAGCTCGGGCAGCTCGTCGAGCAGCTGGCGCACAGGATGCACTCGTACAGGCCGTTGAGCTCGTCGCGCTCTTCGGGGCTTTGCAGACGCTCCTTCTCGGGTGGCGTTTCGTCGTTGACGAGGTACGGCTTGATCGAGTTGTACTGCTTGAAGAACTGCGTCATGTCGACGATCAGATCGCGAATGACAGGCAGCCCGGGCAGCGGCTTCAGGACGATCGGGTCCTTGAGCGTGCGCATATTGGTCAGGCACGCCAAACCGTTCTTGCCGTTGATGTTCATCGCATCGGAGCCGCACACGCCCTCGCGGCACGACCGGCGAAACGACAGGGTCGGATCGACCGCCTTGAGCTTGTTCAGCGCGTCGAGCAGCATGCGCTCGCTGCCGTCGAGTTCGACCTCGAGCGTCTGCATGCGTGGCTTGGTGTCGGTATCGGGGTCGTAGCGGTAGATCTGAAACACTCGCTTGGTCATGACTGCTCTCCGTCGCGGTGGATAACTCTGGGCATCGTGGGTGGATAACCGGTGGGCGCGCTGTTCAGAACGTGCGCACCACGGGCGGAATCGATTCGGCCGTCAGCGGCTTGAGGTTCACCGGCTTGTAGTCGAGCCGGTTGCCCTCGCTGTACCACAGGGTGTGCCTGAGCCAGACCTTGTCGTTGCGGCCGTTCGGAAACTCGGGGGTGTTCGAGTAATCGTCGACGGTGTGCGCGCCGCGGCTTTCGCGCCGCGCCGCTGCCGAGACGATCGTGGCCAGAGCCGACTCGATCAGGTTCTCGACTTCCAGCGCCTCGATGCGCGCGGTGTTGAACACCTTCGACTTGTCGGCCAAGTGAATCTTCTTCACCCGTTCGGCAAGCTTCTTGATCTCGACCACGCCCTCGTCGAGCGTCGCCTGCGTGCGGAAGACTCCGGCGTAGCGCTGCATCGCGGCGCGGATGTCGTTGGCCACGTCCTGGGCGTACTCGCCACCGGTGCTGACCTCGTACTTGTTCAGCCGACCCAGCGTGAAATCGGCGGCGTCTGCCGGCAACGACTTGTGGCTGCGGGCGCGGGTAGACCCTTCGACGATGTGGTTGCCCGCCGCGCGACCGAAGACGAGCAGGTCGAGCAGGGAGTTCGTCCCCAGGCGGTTGGCACCGTGCACGCTCACGCAGGCGCATTCGCCCACGGCGTACAAGCCGCCGACGACATCGTTCGGGTTGCCGTTCTTCGGTGCGACCACCTGTCCGTGGATGTTCGTCGGGATGCCGCCCATCTGGTAGTGGATCGTCGGCACCACCGGGATAGGCTCCTTGGTGATGTCGACGTTGGCAAAGTTGTGGCCGATCTCGTACACGCTGGGCAGGCGCTTCATGATGGTTTCGGCGCCCAGGTGCGTCATGTCGAGCACGACGTAGTCCTTGTTCGGACCACAGCCGCGGCCTTCCTTGATCTCCTGGTCCATGCAGCGCGAGACGAAGTCGCGCGGCGCCAGGTCCTTCAGCGTCGGTGCGTAACGCTCCATGAAGCGCTCGCCATTGCTGTTGCGAAGGATCGCGCCCTCGCCGCGGCAGCCTTCGGTCAGCAGCACGCCCGCGCCAGCGACGCCGGTCGGGTGGAACTGCCAGAACTCCATGTCCTCGAGCGGAATGCCGGCGCGTGCCGCCATGCCGAGTCCGTCGCCGGTGTTGATGAAGGCGTTGGTCGACGCAGCAAATATGCGCCCCGCACCGCCGGTGGCCATCAACGTGGTCTTGGCCTCGAGGATGTGGATCTCGCCGGTTTCCATTTCGAGCGCGGTCACGCCGACCACGTCGCCGTCGGCGTCGCGGATCAGGTCGAGCGCCATCCACTCGACGAAGAAATTGGTGCGCGCCTTGACGTTCTGCTGATACAGCGTGTGCAGCATCGCGTGGCCGGTTCGGTCGGCGGCTGCGCAGGCGCGCTGCACGGGCTTCTCGCCGTAGTTCGCGGTGTGGCCGCCGAACGGACGCTGGTAGATCGTGCCGTCGGGGTTGCGGTCGAAAGGCATGCCGAAGTGCTCGAGTTCGTAGACCACCTTCGCCGCCTCACGGCACATGAACTCGATCGCGTCCTGGTCGCCGAGCCAGTCGGAGCCCTTGACGGTGTCGTAGAAGTGGTAGTGCCAGTTGTCTTCCGACATATTGCCGAGGCTCGCGCCGATACCGCCCTGCGCCGCCACCGTGTGCGAGCGCGTCGGAAACACTTTCGACAGCACGGCCACGTTCAGCCCTGCCCTTGCGAGTTGCAGCGACGCGCGCATGCCGGAGCCACCGGCGCCGACGATCACGACATCGAACCTTCTTCTTGGAATCGACGAACCCATTTGCATTACAGCCTCCACAGCACCTGGATTGCCCAACCGGAACAGCCCACCAGCCACGCGATGGTGAACACCTGAAGCGCCAGTCTCACGCCGACTGGCTTGACGTAGTCCATCCACACATCACGCATACCGACCCACACGTGGTACAGCAGCGCGACGATGACGACGAAGGTCAGCACCTTCATCCACTGGGCGGAGAAGATCGCTGCCCACTTGTCGTAACCCATCTCTCCGGGCAGCAACACCTGGACGATGACTGCCAAGGTGAAAAGCGCCATCAGCGACGCAGTGACCCGCTGAGAAAGCCAGTCTCGAAAGCCGTAGTGAGCGCCGACGACGATGCGCTTCGAGCCGAAGTTCTGTGCCATAGATCGGATCCGTCAGAAGAACAGCTTGGCGCCAAGCAGCACGGTGAGCGCGAGGCTCAAGCCCAGCGTGGCGAGCGCCGAGGTGTGGCCGAACGTCACGCTGACGGCGTGCGTCATGTCCATCCAGAGATGCCGTACGCCAGCAATGAAGTGATGCAGGTAAGCCCAGATCAGCCCCAAGGCCACCAGCTTGAAGAACCAGCCTGGAACAAACCCAGCGCCGGCGTGGAACACCGCGGTGAACTGGCCGTAGGTGATTTCGGACGTGAGGCTGGTGTCGAACATCCAGATGATGAAGGGCATCAGCAGGAACATCAGCACACCGCTGACCCGATGAAGGATCGATACGATGCCCGCCGGCGGCAGGCGGTACTTGATGATCTGGGTGACGTGGATGTTGCGGTAAACGGGCCGCTGCTTCAGGGTGTCTGCCATGTCCGGTGCTCGGGTTGACTTTCCTAACCTCGTTTGAGTCTATTGCAACGCAGCAATTTCGAAGGTAGCGCTCATCAGCTGAGCTGGTTGCGATAGTGGTATTGGGTGGTGCTGTACAGGCCTCGACGCAACTCGACGGGCTTGTCGTCGTAGGTCATCGACAGCCGCTCGACGCTGAGCAGAGGCGACCCGACATCGACCGCGAGCAGTTCCGCCGAAGCGGCATCGGCCGCCACCGCGCGGATCTTCTCGTCGGCGCGGATCATGCGCACACCGAACTCGCTTTCGAACAGACCGTACATCGGCCCGCGGTAGTCGCTGAGTCGATCCGCCGTGAGCCCCTTGAACAAGGCACCGGGCAGCCAGATGTCGTCGAGCACCACCGGCTGCGCGTGAAAGGTGAGCACGCGGCGGATGTTGACCACCGAGTCACCTGACTTCAGGTTCAGCGCGCGGGCCACGTCGGCCGGCGCCCGCAACCGCCGGCAGTCGATGAAGCGACGCTGCGCGCCACCGTTCTCTCCGTTGTCGGGCATCAGGCGCAGGAACCGGTATTGCACCTTCTGCTCGGCGTGGGTGGCGACGAAGGTGCCTTTGCCCTGGCGACGCACCAGCAGGTTTTCGGCGGCGAGTTCATCGACCGCCTTGCGCACCGTGCCTTGACTCACCTTGAACCGAACCGCGAGTTCGGTTTCGCTCGGGATCGCCTCGCCCGGCCGCCATTCGCCCTGCTGCAGGCCGCGTGTCATCAGCGTCTTGATCTGCTGATAGAGCGGGCTGAAGGCCGGCGATTCCGGCGCGGCCGCTGAACCCAGGCGCACGGCGGAAGCGTCGGCGGTGGGCACAGTGGCGGATTTCATACCGCGGATTGCAGCACAGCGACACCCGCTACACAAGCCATGATCGCTGTTTTTTGCTTGATGTCTTATGTAAGACATAAGACTTGAGCAATAGAGTCCCGCTCTGGCGTTGACCCTCAATCCGTGTCGAAGCTGAATACACTTTGTTAGTGCCGCCTTTCGACTTTCTCTTGCCGCTGTCGTTGCGTTGCTCCGACAACGCCCTGCCCCGTCAAGCCCCCCCTGGAGAACCTCGCCATGAGCAAGCCCCCCGTTCGAGTTGCAGTCACCGGTGCCGCCGGCCAGATCGGCTACGCACTGCTGTTCCGGATCGCCTCGGGCGAAATGCTCGGAAAAGATCAGCCGGTGATCCTGCAGCTGCTCGAGATCCCCGACGAGAAGGCGCAGAACGCGCTCAAGGGCGTGATCATGGAGCTCGACGACTGCGCCTTCCCGCTGCTGGCCGGCGTCGAGGCGCACAGCGACCCGGTGGCCGCCTTCAAGGACACCGACTACGCCCTACTCGTCGGTGCCCGCCCGCGCGGCCCCGGCATGGAGCGCAAGGACCTGCTGTCTGCCAATGCCCAGATATTCACCGCGCAGGGCAAGGCGCTGAACGCTTCGGCTTCGCGCAACGTCAAGGTGCTGGTCGTCGGCAACCCGGCCAACACCAACGCCTACATCGCGATGAAGAGCGCGCCCGACCTCGACCGTCGCAACTTCACCGCCATGCTGCGCCTGGACCACAACCGCGCTGCGTCGCAGATCGCAGCACGCACTGGCAAGCCGGTGTCGAGCATCGAGAAGCTCGCGGTGTGGGGCAACCACTCGCCGACCATGTACGCCGACTACCGCTTCGCGACCATCGGCGGCGCGTCGGTCAAGACGCTCATCAATGACGAGGTCTGGAACAAGGACGTGTTCCTGCCCACGGTGGGCAAGCGCGGCGCCGCGATCATCGCGGCGCGCGGCGTGTCGTCCGCAGCGTCAGCGGCCAACGCCGCCATCGACCACATGCGCGACTGGGCGCTCGGCACCGGCGGCCGCTGGGTCACCATGGGCGTGCCTTCGAACGGCGAGTACGGCATTCCGAAGGACGTGATGTTCGGCTTCCCGGTGACCACCGCTGGCGGCGACTACACGATCGTCGAGGGCCTGGAGATCGATGCCTTCAGCCAGGAGCGCATCAACCTGACGCTCGCCGAACTCACCGAAGAGCAGGACGGCGTCAAGCACCTGCTCTGAACGCACACTCCCAGGGGCGCTACGGATCGTTTCGATTTTTCATCCGCGGCGCCCCAGGCTGGCGCATTCGGGCGCCGAGAATCCAGGCGTCGTCTACTCGCTCGAATCGCCATGCGTCCAACTGTCCGCGACCATTCAACGCCCGACAACCTTCAAGACTCGCACCGTGCCCCATCGGTGCGGCGGCGATTCGCCCCTGGTGTGGCGAATGCGGCAATGCTGTTCGCCATCGTGATCGCCATGACCGCCTTCGCGGTATCGCCAACGCACGCTGCCGAATCGGTAACCGTCTCACCCGGGACGAAGAAGCCGCCCGCGACGGCCAAGGCCACGAAGACCGCGACCCCGTCCAAGACCATCGCGGCTGCCGCCCCCATGAATGACTCGGTCGTGCCGGGCGCCACCGACGAGCAGATCACCGCAGCGACCTACGTCTACCTCGGCGAATACGAGTGCGACTTCAAGCAAGTCGTGCATATCACCGCCAGCCAGCGCCACCCCGCCTACCTCGACCTGCGCTTCGGCAAATCGACCTACCTGATGAAGCCAGTGGTATCCCCCACCGGTGCCATCCGGCTCGAAGACGTGCGCGGCGAAGCGCTGCTGGTGCAGATCGCGCGCAAGTCGATGCTGCTCAACACCCGCACCGGCAGCCGCATGGTCGACGAGTGCGTCAGCGCGACGCAGCGCAGCCTGATCGAAGCCGCGCGCACCACCGCAGTCGAAGTCGCGATGCCGGCGAACAGCTCGACGAAGTGATGTGCTCCATCAGGTGTCGTTGCGCCATCGCGCAAGGCGCCTGACGGGCGTCACGATCGGCGCGCCTGCGGCGCCACCGCTCGCCGACGACAAACTCAAGATCTGTCGCACGCCACAGGCAAAGGCGCAAGCCGGTTGTCGCCATAGCTGCGGATGACCTGCGCAATCACCACCTGATAACCGTCCAGCCAATCCGCCTGCGAGGCCTTTGCTTCCAGGTGAACGGGGTGATGCATCAGCACCGCCAGCGCGTCCAGGCTGTCCCAGTAGTAGACGGTGGAGGTCAGTCCCGCCGCCGGGTTCTCCCACGCCTCTTCACCCAGATACCCCGGCGTCTCGCGCGCGACGCGAGCGATCTCGTCGTCGAGCCGCTGAAAGCGCTCGTCGAACTGCTTCTTCGCGAAGGTGAAGGTGGCGGTGTACATGGCTTGGCCTTGGGCGGGGAGCGTCTTACTGGCACTCACGATAGCGCTGCGGTTCGCACTGGCCCCCATCGTCGGGCCCGCCCGCGCATTGACAACAGCGACACACCACGCCACAGTCTGTGTATCGTTTGTATATGCACACATCGGGGAACCCCATGCGCGACGCCGCCATCAATCTGCGGGCCCTGCCCGAGCAGCGTGATTTGATCGATCACGCCGCCAGCCTGCTCGGCAAGAACCGTTCGGACTTCATGCTCGAAGCGGCGTGCGAGCGCGCTCAGGCGGTGGTGCTCGATCAGGTGTTCTTCAGCCTGGACGCCGACCAGTTCAAGCAGTTCACGGCGATGCTCGACGCGCCACCCGGCCCGAACCCCGGGCTCGAGCGCCTGATGGCCGTCAAGGCGCCCTGGAGCACCGGCGCGGCATGAGTCGGCCGCTGAGCGCGCCGCTCCCGCTGGCCCACACTCACAACGTCGACGGGTTCACCTGCGGCGAAGCCAGCCTCGATGACTGGCTCAAGCGCCGGGCACTGACCAACCAGTTGAGCGGTGCGAGCCGCACCTTCGTCGTCGTTGATCCCGATGGTCGCGTCTGCGGCTACTACGCGATGGCCGCAGGCGCGGTGTCGCATCAGGCCGCCACCAGCAACGTGCGACGCAACATGCCCGACCCGGTTCCGGTGATGGTGCTGGCCCGTCTGGCCGTCGACCAGCGCAGCCAAGGCATCAAGCTCGGCGCTGCGTTGCTGCAGGACGCAGTCCGTCGCACGGTGAGCGTCTCGCAGAACGCTGGCGTGAGAGCGCTGCTCGTCCACGCTCTTCACGACCGCGCCAAGCAGTTCTGCGAGCACTACGGCTTCCAACAGTCGCTGCAGCATCCGATGACGCTGATGCTGCGCATCAGCGCGGTCAAGGCGTGATGCGGCATAAAGCGCGTGCGCTTTCATGCGTTGATTTCGAACATCTACGACCACCCTCTTTGATTCGCATGATGGTCAACCTCATCGGCCTCGCCCTTGCGCTGCTGGCCACCTGCGCCTTCGCCCAATCCGACAACGCGGCACCCGCCCCCACCTGGCCCTTCTCCCCACCCCGCGACGAGTTCAGTGACAAGGCGCTGCTCGACCTGCGCTCGCTCAACGAGAAGACGGCGGGCGAGTCGGGCTTCGTGCGGGTCGATGCGCAGGGCGACTTCGTGCGTGGCGATGGGCAGCCGATCCGCTTCTGGGCGGTGAACACCGATGTCGGCCGCGGCGCGTTCGTGGCCAGGCCGCTGGGCCCGAAGGCTGCGCCCGATCTGGCGCGGCATGCGCGCTTTCTGGCCAAGCGCGGGGTGAACATGGTGCGGTTGCACCGGCAGATCAGCCCGGCCACCAGCGCGGCGTTCAGCGACATCAACACCGCCGAGCGCGACGGCATCTGGCGCACCGTGGCGGCGATGAAGCGCGAGGGCATCTACACCGTGATCTCGCCGTACTGGGCGGTGCCGATGAAGTTCTCGAAGGACTGGGGCATCGCGGGCGGCGCGCAGCAGTCGGCGTTCGGGCTGCTGTTCTTCGACCCCTCGCTGCAGGCGGCGTACCGCAGCTGGCTCAAGCAGCTGCTCACCGATAAGAACCCGTACACCGGCATCCCGCTCGCGCAGGACCCGAGCGTTGCGCTGGTGCAGATCCAGAACGAGGACAGCCTGCTGTTCTGGACACTGGGGCAAGTCCAGGGCGCGCAGCGCGAGGCGCTGGAGAAGCGCTTTGCCACCTTCGCAGCGGGCAAGCACGGGTCGATCAAGCAGGCGCTTGCGGCCTGGGGCGGCGAGTCGGTCAAGGGCGATACGCCCGACGCGGGGCGCCTCGCGCTCGTTGACCTGTGGGAGCTGACCCAACCGGCGCGCGGTGCCCGGGCGAAGCGTCTGGCCGACCAGACCGAGTTCCTCGGCCGCGCGATGCACGACTTCAACCGCGGTATCGCCACCTACCTGCGCGACGACCTGGGCGTGGGCTCGCTCGTCAACGCGGGCAACTGGAAGACCGCCAGCACGCTGCGGCTCGGCGATGTGGAGCGCTGGTCGTACACCGCAGTCGAGGTCGACGCGGCCAACATCTACACCGGCGGCATTCATGAAGGCGCACAGCGCGGCTGGGCGATCGTCGCCGGTGACCGCTACACCAGCGACAGCGCCCTGCTCGACCCGCAGCTCCTGCCGATCAACCTGAAGCAGACGGTCGGCCGGCCGATGCTGGTGACCGAAGGCGCGTGGGTGCAGCCGAATGCCTTCGGTGCCGAGGGGCCGTTCCTGGTGTCGGCGTATTCGTCGCTCAACGGCGTCGACGGCTACTTCTGGTTCAACACCGGCGACGAAGGATTTGCGCCGCCGCAGTCGGCCAACGGCTACCTGCCGAGCAGCACGAAATGGACCTTCGCCACGCCTGAGATGCTCGGCAGCTTCCCGGCCGCAGCGCTGGCATACCGGCAGGGTTACCTCAAGCGCGGTGCGCCCGTCGTCGTCGAGCAGCGCGCACTGCAGGACCTGTGGGATCGGCGCACGCCGGTCATCACCGAGGAGCCCACCTTCGACCCGAACCGCGACAGCGGCGACATCGCGCCGCGCTCGGCCGTCAAGTCGGGCGTGGCGTCGCAGGCCTTTCTGGTGGGGCCGGTGCAGGTCGCCTTCGGCACCGATCCGGCGCTGTCGAAGGTGTCGCCGCTCGCGCCTTGGGTCAGTGGCGACAGCGTGCGCGCCAACACCGGGCAGATCGCGTTGAACCGCGCGCAAGGCACCTGCACCGTGGACGCGCCGCAGGTTCAGGGCGTGGCCGCGCACTTCGCCCGGGCGCCAGTGCACCGGCTGAGCGATGTCGGCTTCACCTCGCGCAACGCCTTCGGCGCGGCGATGGTGGTGTCGCTGGACGGCGCGCCGATCAAGACCTCGCGCCGTGTGCTGGTGCAGTACGCCACCCAGAGCCGCCCCACCGGCTGGTCCGAGCGCCCGGTCACCATCGAACTCAAGGGCCAGCCGCCCGCCGCTGGCTTCGAGATCACCTCGTTCGGCGCGGCACCGTGGCAGGTGGCGAGCGCGCAACTCGATGTCACCATCGACAACCCCCAGCTCGCCAGCGCCACCGTGCTCGACATGAACGGCATGCCCGTGCGCACGGTGCCGCTGCAGCGCACCGACAAGGGCGTCGGGTTCAGCTTTCCGGCCGGGGCGATGTACGTGGTGCTGCGCTGAGCGCACCGCGTTGCTCGATCAGCGCCCGAAGGCGCCCCGGCATCGATGCCCGAAGGCGCTTTGGCATCGGTGCGCCGATGGGGCTTCGGCTTCAGTCCCGCTCGGGCGCGATCTCGGTCGCGTAGTCGACCAGCGCGCCGAGGATCTCCTGCCCGCGTTCGTCGGCCGTCTCGAACATCGCATCGATGCGCTCGAGGTACTCGGCGAGCGTCTCGCGGCCGCCCGCACCTCTTGATCCGCCACCGACTTCACCACCCGTGTTACCACCGTGGAAGCGGTGCGCCCGGTGCTGCTCCCAGTGCATGCGGTCGGCGTCGCTGAGCGTGTCGGGGAAGTTGCGGGCGCGGTAGCGCAGCAGCAATTCGGTCAGGCGCGGGTCGGCGAACGATGCCCGCTGATCGGCCAGGGCCTGCGGCGTGAGGCGGCGCAGGCGATCGAGCACGGACCGATCCGGCGGCGCGACGAAGCCGCCGTAGAGGTCCTCGTCGACGTCGACGGGGTCGTTCGACTCGGGGCGCGCGTACACCTCCGACCAGAAGCCCGCGACCAGCGGCGCCTGCCGCGCGGCGATGTCGGCGTGCCGCAGTGCCTGGTCGACATCGAGCCCCCAGCGCGCGGCCATCTCGGGGCTCAGCGTCTTCAGGTTGGCGATGACGATCGGCGACTTGTTGATGTGGATGGTCTTGATCGGCAGCCGCGTCACGCCCTCGGGCAGATCGTCGGTGCGGGTGAAGAGTCGCTGGCGCAGGGTGTCGATGTCGAGCGACTGCAACACCGACGGGTCTTCGGCCAGGTCCCAGACGATGACCTCGTTCTTGTTGGTCGGGTGGGTGGCCAGCGGCCACACCACCGCCAGGTTGCCGCGCTCGACCGGGTACATGCCCGACACGTGCAGGAAAGGCCGGCCCTGCTGCTGCGCGCTGTCCATCTCGGCGCGCACCGCATCCTTGCGGTGCAGCTTCAGGCAGAAATCCCACAGCCGAGGGTTGTTCGACCTCACCAGGCGCGCCAGCGCCAGCGTTGCGCTCACGTCCGACGACGCGTCGTGCGCGGCCTCGTGGGCCAGGCCGTTGGCGGCGGTCAGGTCCTGCAGCTTGAACGAGGGGCGGCCATCGGCATGGGCAGGCCAGACGATGCCGTCGGGCCGCAGCGCCCGCGCGCAGCGCACGACGTCGATCAGATCCCAGCGGCCGCAGTCGTTCTTGTATTCGCGCTGGTAGGGCTCGATCAGGTTGCGCCAGAACAGGTAGCGCGTCACCTCGTCGTCGAAGCGGATCGAGTTGTAGCCCACGCCGATGGTGCCCGGCCGCGCCAGTTGCGCTTCGATGGCCGCCGCAAAGGCGTGCTCCGGCACGCCGCGCTGCAGGCAGACCTGCGGCGTGATGCCGGTGATCAGGCAGCTTTCGGGCTCGGGCAGGCAGTCGGTCGGCGGATGGCAATAGACCGTCAGCGGTGGCTCGATCTCGTTGAGCTCGCTGTCGGTGCGCACGCCGGCAAACTGCGCCGGCCGGTCGCGACGCGGCACCACGCCGAAGGTTTCGTAGTCGTGCCAGTAAAAAGTTCGGTCATTCATCAGGCGCAACATACCCCAGCCACTGACGAATGCCTTCGGCAGTGGGCACGGTTCGTGTTGGTGACAATCAGTCCACCTCAATCCCGTCGACCCCCTGGAGGAATCTCCCCGTGACCGCCACTGCCACCAAGAAACCCGCCTCGTCCCGCGCCGCCGCAGTCCCGGCGCCCAAGCACGCGTTTGCGCGCACCCTCAAGACCTTTCCAATCGGCGCCAGCGCCGAAGGCACGCTCTACTCGCTGCCTGCGCTCGCCAAGACCTTCCCGAACATCTCCCGCCTGCCGGTGAGCCTGCGCATCGTGCTCGAGAGCGTGCTGCGCAACTGCGATGGCAAGAAAGTCACCGCCGATCACGTCGAGCAGCTCGCCAACTGGAAGCCGAACGCCGAGCGCACCGACGAGATCCCGTTCGTCGTCGCCCGCGTGGTGCTGCAGGACTTCACCGGCGTGCCGCTGCTCGCCGATCTGGCCGCCATGCGCAACGTCGCCGCCAGCATGGGCCGCAACCCGAAGACCATCGAGCCGCTGGTGCCAGTCGACCTGGTGGTCGACCACTCGGTGATGATCGATCACTACGGCAAGAAGGACTCGCTCGACCTGAACATGAAGCTCGAGTTCCAGCGCAACCGCGAGCGCTACGAGTTCATGAAGTGGGGCATGCAGGCCTTCGACACCTTCGGCGTGGTGCCACCGGGCTTCGGCATCGTCCACCAGGTCAACCTCGAGTACCTCGCGCGCGGCGTGCACAAGACGCCCAAGGGCCGTGTCAACGGCGGCGTCTACTACCCCGACTCGCTGGTCGGCACCGACAGCCACACGACGATGATCAACGGCATCGGCGTGGTCGGCTGGGGTGTGGGCGGCATCGAAGCCGAGGCCGGCATGCTCGGCCAGCCGGTGTACTTCCTGACGCCCGACGTGGTCGGCTTCGAGCTGACGGGCCGCCTGCGCGAAGGCGTCACCGCCACCGACCTGGTGCTGACCGTCACCGAGATCCTGCGCAAGGCCAAGGTCGTCGGCAAGTTCGTCGAGTTCTTCGGCGAAGGCACCGCCAGCCTCGCCCTGCCCGACCGCGCAACCATCGCCAACATGGCGCCCGAGTACGGCGCGACGATGGGCTTCTTTCCGGTCGACGACAAGACCATCGACTACTTCCGGGGCACCGGCCGCACGAAGAAGGAGATCGATGCGTTCGAGGCGTACTTCCGAGCGCAGAAGCTTTTCGGCGTGCCGAAGAAGGGCGAGATCGACTACAGCGCGGTGGTCAGCCTCGACCTGGGTACGGTGGCGCCGAGCCTCGCCGGTCCGAAGCGCCCGCAGGACCGCATCGAACTCGGCCACGTGAAGACGCAGTTCACCGAACTCTTCAGCAAGCCGCCGACCGAGAACGGCTTCAACCAGGCGGCCGACAGGCTGGCCCAGGCGGTCACCACGCCGTCGGGCCTGTCGATCCGCAGCGGCGACGTGCTGATCGCTGCCATCACCTCGTGCACCAACACCTCGAACCCGAGCGTGCTGCTGGCCGCCGGGCTGCTGGCGAAGAAGGCGGTCGAGGCGGGGCTGAAGGTCAAGCCGCACGTCAAGACCTCACTTGCACCGGGTTCGCGCATCGTCACCGAGTACCTCACCAAGGCAGGTCTGCTGCCCTACCTCGAGAAGCTCGGCTTCTACCTCGCGGGCTACGGCTGCACCACCTGCATCGGCAACGCCGGCGACCTGACGGCCGAGATCAACGAAGCCATCACCTCCAACGACCTGATCTGCGCCGCAGTGCTGTCGGGCAACCGCAATTTCGAGGCGCGCATCCACCCGAACCTGAAAGCCAACTTCCTCGCCTCGCCACCGCTCGTGGTGGCGTACGCGATCGCCGGCAACGTCACCGTCGACCTGATGAGCGAGCCGGTGGGCAAGGGCAAGAAGGGGCGCGATGTGTTCCTGGGCGACATCTGGCCGACCAGCGACGAGATCCACAAGCTGATGAAGTTCGCGATGAACGGCAAGGCCTTCCGCGAAAGCTACGACAAGGTCGAGTCGAACCCCGGCAAGCTGTGGGGGCAGGTCAAGGGCACCCAAGGCCAGGTCTATGACTGGCCGAGCTCGACCTACATCGCGCAACCGCCCTTCTTCGACGGCTTCTCGATGCAGCCGGCCGATGCAGCCGCTGGCATCAGCGGCGCGCGGGCGATGGCGCTGTTCGGCGACTCGATCACCACCGACCACATCTCGCCGGCCGGATCGATCAAGCAGGCTTCACCGGCGGGCGAATGGCTCGGCGATCACAAGGTGCTGAAGGCCGACTTCAACAGCTACGGCTCGCGCCGTGGGCACCACGACGTGATGGTGCGCGGCACCTTCGCCAACGTGCGCATCAAGAACCTGATGATCCCGCCGGACGCCGACGGCTCTCGCGAGGAAGGCGGCGTGACGCTGTACCAGGGCGAGGGCGACTCCAAGGGACAGAAGCTCTTCATCTACGACGCCGCCATGAAGTACATGGCCGCGGGCATCCCGACGATCGTCTTCGCGGGCGAGGAGTACGGCACCGGCTCGTCGCGCGACTGGGCGGCCAAGGGCACCGCACTGCTCGGCATCAAGGCGGTCATCGCCCGCAGCTTCGAGCGCATCCACCGCAGCAACCTCGTCGGCATGGGTGTGCTGCCGTTGCAGTTCAAGGGGACCGACAGCTGGCAGTCGCTGGGCATCCAGGGCAATGAGTCGTTCGCCATCGAATTGGCGGCCGAGATCAAGCCGCAGCAGGACGCCACGCTCGTCATCACCGGCACCGACGGCAGCACGAAGCGCGTGCCGCTGACGCTGCGCATCGACACGCCGATCGAGGTCGACTACTACAAGCACGGCGGCATCCTGCCCTTCGTGCTGAGGCAGCTGCTCGCGGCCTGAGTTCGCGGCCTTCAGCTCGCCCTCAACCACCCCCCGGCTCACCCCCGGGGGTTCAGTACTTGGGTGTGCACATCGGGTCAGGCCCGAAGCCCACATCGGTCACCTTGCCCTCGGTCTGGGGCGCGGTGCCGATCGACACCTGAAACCACTGGCAGAACGGGCTCACGAAACGGTAGTTCCACACCACGATGTTCTGGCGACCGATCGTCTGGGTCTCGGACGGGTGCCCGATGCGCTGAAGCACTTCGTCAGCGGTCTGTCCGGGCAGCACCTTGTAGAAGTTGGCTTCTTCGAGCACCTGCCGCTGCGACACCAGGCGGCCATTGGCATCGAAGTCGAGCATGTAGGTGTGCTTGCCGAACGGACCGCGCCAGAACTCGATCTGCTGTGCAGAACCAGGCGCCGCATCGCGCGGCCAGGTGGCCTTGGGCGGGCCCATCGCGGCCACCACTTCAGCCACCGTCGCGCCGGGGCGGACGCCGCTGGGCGTGTAGCTGGTGCCGCAACCGGAGACGATCCATCCGGTGCACAGTGCGAGCATCGTCATGCGCAAACGCACCCCACGGAATCGGCAGGCGAGAGGCTCAGGATGTGGCTGATGTGCTGTCATGGTCTGGACGATGGCTGAAAGCCCGAACCCTACACTCACCAACATCCAAACACCCGTCGACGTCATGGCTTCAACACTCGACTTCAGCACCCCGCTCGGCCACGGCATCTGGGCCATCGACACCGGCTACCAGCAGCCGGAGTTCGACGCCGCCTACCTGATGGTCGAGAACGGGCGCGCTGCCTTCATCGACTGCGGAACGACGCACTCTCTGCCGCGCTTCCTGGCGGCGCTCGACGCCACCGGCGTGCCGCGCGTGGCCCGGGGTGTCGATCAGGCGCAGCGGCCGGCCGGCGAGGTGCACCGTCATC
>VYKX01000170.1_pt1 | contig 17660 bp, 20 predicted proteins | sample 5114471 | NCBI WGS metagenome assembly VYKX01 (sample SAMN12291785, study PRJNA351875) | freshwater metagenome | isolation source: freshwater lake | place: USA: Michigan, Gull Lake | collected 2013-08-08
CGCAGGCCACGCCCGCGACGCCAGCAACAGCTGCGACCGCCGGCGCCGCGGGCACGGCAGCCGCCGCCGCAGCAGCGCCAAAACGCTCGTGGATGGGCCCGATCGCTGGCCTTGCTGCGGGCCTGGGCATCGCCGCACTGCTGAGCCATCTCGGTCTGGGCGCCGGGCTCGCCAACCTGCTCACGATGGCGCTGTTCGGCATCGCTGCGTTCTTCCTGATCCGCTTCCTGATGCGTCGATTCGCCGGTGGCTCGCAGCGTCCCACCTTGGCTGCTGCGGGCGGTGCGCCCTGGACTCCGAACATGTCATCGCCACAGGATCAGCGCACGACCGCATTCTCGCCAGTGCCTGCTTCAGCGCCGACAGCGGCCGTCTCGACGCTGCCACCGCTCTCGCCGGTCATGTCGCGAGGCATGTCCCCGTCGTCGCCAGCCGCTGCTGCTCCCGCCGTTGCCCTGCCGGCTGACTTCGATCGCCCTGCCTTCGAGCGCATCGCCAAGATGATCTTCATTCGCATGCAGGCGGCCAACGACAGCGGGGATCTGAACGACCTGCGGCAGTTCACCACGCCCGAGCTGTATGCCTCGATCCGGCTCGACCTGCAGGAGCGTGGGAGCTCGCCCAACGTCACCGACGTGGTGAACGTCGATGCCGATGTGCTCGAACTCGAATCCACCGCGGAACACGAGCTGGTGAGCGTTCGCTTCCATGGGCTTATCCGCGAAGCCGTCGGCGCCGAGGCCGAGGCATTCGACGAGGTCTGGCACTTGGTGCGTCCCGCCGATGGTTCGCGACAGTGGGCCATCGCGGGCATTCAGCAGGTGGCGTGAGCGCCTGAGGCGACGAGGCGACGAAGCGACGAGCGTCGTCGCCCCAGTCGGTGTTCGGGAACGACTGGGTACCGATACTGATCTGCGCATTGCCCATGCCCAGCAGTTCACGAGCCTCTTGAAGGCTGGGCATCTCGCGGCGCTTGCGACGCGAGATGCCCAGACGACGTCGATCAGTTCCTTGCGCGTCTGCGATCGGCGCACACGAACGACAGTGACGGCTGCAAACAGCGGCGCATCGACGCGCAGGTTGTCGAGCAGCAGGTCCCGAACCAGCAACACGATATCTTCGGCAGTGTCGGGCGGACGCGTGCGAGACAGGGTCAGGACGCCGGCTCGGGTCGAGAGCCCGCTGCTGTCGAACCCACCCTAACGGCTCGGCGAGGCGTGGGGCGGCCACTCGGAATGGATGTCGAGTCCAACCAGCCCGAGCTGCACCAGATCCTCGAGGTCCGGCGTCAGCGTACCGGCCTGCAGAGCCAGCGACCGCACCTCGCTGAGCGGATGCTTGCCATCGACCAGGAACATCATGGTGCGGTGACGTTGCCCCAACCCAAGCGCACGACTGCGCCACTCGCCGTGACCGAGCAGAGTCTTGATCGGTGCAGCGACTCTGGGCATCGGCAGTACGAACCCGTGGCTGGGGCAGAACGCCGGATTGACGCGCCGGGTGCAGGCGCTGGCGAGGCTTGCACGCCGGGCGCCGAGTCGATTTCCGTCAATTCACCACCAGCCTGGAGACAACGCCTACATCCGGTCACTGCCAGGCGCAATATGGAGTCGATCCGGGTGTCATGTCGACCAGAGAGGCGGCGATGATTGGGCACGTTGCCTGCCCCGCAACCTCTTTATCTTTCACCGTCCGATTGGAGACCCCTTTGACCTTCACCATTCCCGCTCGTCGCGCTGCCGCGCTCTGGTCCCTAACTCGCCTGACAGCGTGTACTTTCGGGCTTTCGTTCGGTGCGCTGTACGCACAAGCGCAGGTAAGGACCGAACCGCCGTCGCTGGGTGCGTCCGATATCACCACCCCGAGCGGGCTCGTCTACCGTTCGCTCACCGAAGGCACGGGCGCGAACCCGGCGGCAACGGACACGGTCAAGGTGCATTACCGCGGCACGCTGGCCGACGGCAAGGAGTTCGACAGTTCCTACAAGCGCGGTGAGCCGGCGAGCTTTCCTCTCAACCGCGTCATCCCGTGCTGGACTGAGGGCGTACAGCGCATGAAGGTCGGCGGCAAGGCTCGCCTGACCTGCCCGCCCAAGATCGCCTATGGCGAGAGTGGCGCGGGCGGCGTCATCCCGCCGAATGCGACGCTGACCTTCGAGGTCGAGTTGCTCGACATCGCCCGCCGCTGACGGAAAGACCCGTGGAAGAGGCTCAGGCCGTTTGCGGCCGGGGCCAGAACCGTTGAACAGCCGCAACCACCGCCACGGTGATCGCGCCGGCGATCAGGCCCACCAGGCCGTTCGCCAGGGGCGCGGCCAGCAACCCAACGATGGAGCCCGCCGCCGCCGTTGTCTGCGCGGTGATCGCCTCGATCGCGTGGTGCAGCGCGGGAACGCCGTGGGTCAGGATGCCGCCACCCACGAGGAACATGGCGACCATGCCGGCGACCGACAGGAACTTCATCAGGCGCGGCGCGGCCACAACCAGTACCGCGCCCAGGCGTCGCAGCAAGCCATCCACCGCACCGTCGCCCGGCCGGCGTGCGAGGTACAGCCCCGCATCGTCCATCTTCACGATGGCCGCGACCAACCCATAGACGCCCACCGTCATGACCGTCGCAATCCCGCTGATGACGGTCAACTGGGTGATGAACGGTGACTCGGCCACCGTGCCGAGCGTGATCGCAATGATCTCGGCCGACAGGATGAAATCGGTGCGGATCGCGCCCTTGATCTTGTCCTTCTCGATTGCGACCAGATCGATCGATGGGTCAGCGAGGGCCTTCGCGACCTCCGCCTCGTGGGCCTCATCACGCGTGTGAAGCCAGCGGTGGGCCAGTTTCTCCGCGCCCTCGAAGCACAGGTAAAGCCCGCCGATCATCAACAGCGGCGTCACTGCCCAAGGCGCGAACGCGCTGATGGCCAACGCCGCCGGCACCAGAATCAACTTGTTGAGTGCCGAACCCTTGGCCACCGCCCACACCACCGGCAACTCGCGATCGGCGTTGACGCCTGACACCTGCTGCGCATTGAGCGCCAGGTCGTCCCCGAGCACCGCCGCTGTCTTTTTCGCGGCGACCTTTGAAAGGACAGCAACATCGTCCAGAACAGCCGCGATGTCGTCGATGAGCAGCAACAGACTGGATGCCATGAATGAAATGCCGCGAGGTACGCAGGACTGTTGAAGACGCGGCGGATGGTAGCCGCGCTGATTAGTGTGGGCAGGTCGCCCATGCGAACATTCCGGTCATCACATCAACCCACGGTAGACACCCATGAGTCAATGGCGCAAGAAGACGATCGACGAAGTATTCACGCCCGAGGAGGTCACGGCTCGGCTGCAAGAAGAGCTGCCGACGTGGGTCTACGAGGATGGATGGATCCGCAGAAAGTACAAGACCAGCGGCTGGAAGGGAACGCTGATGGTCGTCAACACCGTCGGCCATCTGGCCGAGGCCGCGTGGCACCACCCCGATCTGACGGTCTCGTACGCCTTCGTGATCGTGAAGCTGGTCAACCACGCCGCCAAGGGGATCACCGAAAAGGACTTCCAACTCGCCCGCAAGATCGAAGACGTGCTGATGTGGCAGCCGGCGACGGAAGAGGGATCGGAACTCGAGGGAACCCCCGACGACCCTCGCTTCAAGTACATCAAGTACGACTGAACATGACACGTCGATCCTTCTCCTGCGTTGAGATCCGCCCCAACCTTCGGCATGCACTGCTCGCCGCGCTGGTACTGGCATGCGGGCTGGGCGGCCTGCCGCAGACCATGGCCGCCGATGCACCGGCCGCGCCCGCCTCTGCAGCGGTGCCGGGCTCGCCTGCTGCGGCGCGCGACGTCCGGGGGGCCTGGAAGATCGTTCAGGCGCGCATCGAACCCATCCTCGACGCGCGGCGTGCGAGGCTCGACCTGGGTGCCGACGGACGCCTTTCTGGCCACACCAGTTGCAACACGATGTCCGCCGAGTACGCGCTCGAGGGCTCGTCGATCCGCATCGGCCGCATCGCGACGACGCGCATGGCCTGCGGCCCGTTGTTGATGGAACAGGAGGACCGGATCCTCTCGGCACTGGAGGCGGCGAAGACCATCAAGGTGCGTGACGACGGGTTGCTCGAGATCCGCGACGAGGACGGTCGAGGCGTGCTGCGGGCGCTGCGCTTCGAGACCGAGCAAGCCACAGCGCCAACGCAGGCGCCGCCCGTCACGGACCCGCCCAAAGCCGGCACAGTCGCACCCAGCTGGCCCGTGGTGGGCCGCCAGGGAATCATCAAGGTGGTGATCGTGCCGCTGGAGTCGGCCCGTGACCGCGTGGCCTACGACCGCGAGATCGCCGCCATCTGCGGCGATGGAGAGAGCTGCTTCGTCAACTTCTTCAGCAACTCGACCGGAGCGCCGGTGACAGTGCCCTTGCCGGATGCCATCGCCAACGAAGCGACTGTGGTGTTTCGTCGCTCGGTGAAGCAGGCTGGCGAGTTCTTCCGCTGGAGCTGTCGCCTCGGTATGCCGACGAACGACTGCTTCTGAGGCGAGTGCGGGCGATGTAATCCCAAGTTGACGGCCTGGACACGTCCTGACGAGTCCTGGTTGTGTAGCGCGACCGCAACGCCGCACACAAAAACACGAGGCGGGTAAACCCCTTCGAGAGCGGCCGATTCGTGACGCACCCCCTCTGAAAGCCGCGCCGTTGTTATGTTTGGCACCAGCTTGGAACAACCGGTTGCAGCTTGCCTCGCCGGAAAAGCGGATTGCACAATCGACGTGTGGAGTGGTGCCTCGCATGGACTAGGTCGACGCGAGGCAGGCACACACGAGCAAGCAGGCATCGTGCCAACTGAGGTTTGCCCCCCACGGAGCAACCTTCATTCGACCAACAGGAGACCCTGATGATTCAAACCTCGATTTCCCAACGTGCCCTCAAGCGCACCCTGCTGTCCGCAGCTCTGCTGGCCCTGTCGGCCGGCGCAGCGCAAGCACAGACCGTGACCCTCTACGGTCGCGTCGATGCGGGCTTCCAGTACCAGACCAAGACCGGCGCCAACGGCGACTCGAAATCCGAAATTGCCAACGGCGGCATCCTGCCCAGCATCTGGGGCCTGCGCGGTAGCGAAGACCTCGGTGGCGGCCTGAAGGCAGTCTTCAACCTCGAAAGCGACTTCGACTCCAGCACCGGCGCCTCGCGCGGTCTGGGCGGCAGCTCGACGGTCTTCACGCGTCAAGCCAACGTCGGCCTGGCTGGCGATTTCGGCAAGGTATTGCTGGGACGTCAGTACAGCGTCGCGCTGCTGGCCGATCTGGCCGTCGAGCCACGCGGCTACAAGGAATCGCTGTCCAGCCTGTCGACCTACGCGCTGACGCAAACCCCGGGCAACAACGCCAACACGGGCAACAACACGCTTGGCATCTTCACCGGCAATTCGGTGTCGTACAGCAACAACTTCGGCCCGGTCGCCGTCGGCGTCATGTACGGCTTCGGCGAAGTGGCTGATGAAATGAGCAACGGCTCGACGATGGCCTTGGGCGTGACCTACACCGGACCGGTCACCGTGTCGGGTTCGTATCAGTCGATCAGGGGAATTTCGAGCGACGACGACGAGTCGAAGCGCTTCTCGATCGGTGTTGCTGTTCCGTTCGACGCCTTCACCTTCAAGGCCTACTACGCCAAAGCCACTCTGGACGACGCCGGTGTAGAAGTTTCCAAGACCGACAACTACGGTTTCGGTGTGGACTTCGCGTGGAACGCACAGAACACGCTGAACGCTTCGTACTACCGCGGCGAAGAGAAGGAAGTATCGAACGGCAAGACGGCGAGCTTCATCGTGAGCAACGACTACGCCTTGTCCAAGCGCACCACGATCTATGCTCAGTACGCATACGTGGATCGCGACTCGGATGCGCCGGACAGCACGACGATCGATTTCGGTGGCACGACCCCGGGCAAGAAGAACTCGATCTTCGGCCTCGGCATCAAGCACGACTTCTGATCGGCATGACATGAACCTCGGGGCGGATGCCTCGAGGATCGAAGCTGCTGCAAAGACAAAGGGACTGCTCAGGCAGTCCCTTTTTTTATGGCTCAGTCGATGAACTGAGCCTTCACCAGCCGCCACTCCTGCGGACCATCCATCGTGCGTGAGCAGCCGAGCGGCTCGGGTTCGCCGGCAGGCGCCAGTTCGGTGCGCGACCGATCGCCGGTACCGACACCCATGTGGTAACGGTCGAGCCAGATCTTGATGCGGCGCTTGGGGTGGGTGCTCTTCACCAGAATCTGCACCCCGTTGCGCGACACGCAGTTGCCGGCAAACTCCTGGACGAAGGCGATGTAGCTCTTCGGATCGTCAGGATTCAGAGGCGCCGACGCGCCCTGAGCGCTGGCGAGCGTGGCCACGGCCGCACAGGCCCAGGCAGCAAAAAACTTCGTCGTTCGCCGAACGATGCTGCGGCGAGGAACAGTGAACTCAGGCATCCAGGGTCTCCTTGCTAGGTCGGTTTGGTTTGGGCGGCACATCGGTCAATGACGGGAGTTCGACCAAGGGTGGATCCTCGGCTTCGAGCCCCAGGAAGCCCCCGCTCTGGTGTGCCCACAGGCGCGCATAGAGGCCGCCCTGGGCGAGCAGCGCGTCGTGGCTGCCTTCCTCGACGATGCGCCCGTGCTCCATCACGATGAGGCGATCCATCGCCGCAATCGTCGACAGTCGGTGCGCGATGGCGATGACGGTCTTGCCCTCCATCAGCCGGTACAGGCTGGCCTGAATGGCCGCCTCGACTTCGCTGTCGAGGGCGCTGGTGGCTTCGTCGAGCAGCAAGATCGGCGCGTCCTTCAGCATGACCCGCGCGATGGCGATGCGCTGCCGCTGGCCGCCGCTCCGCTTAACGCCCCGCTCGCCCACGTGCGCGTCGTAGCCCTTGCGGCCCTTCGGGTCGGTGAGGTGCGCAATGAACCCATCGGCCTCGGCACGCTCGGCTGCAGCCACCATGTCGGCGTCGCTCGCATCGGGTCGACCGTAGAGGATGTTGTCGCGCACTGAACGGTGCAGCAACGACGTGTCCTGAGTCACCATGCCGACCTGCGCTCGCAGGCTGTCCTGCGTCACGCGCGACACCTCCTGGCCGTCGATCAGCACACGGCCCGACTCGACGTCGTAGAAGCGCAGCAACAGGTTGACCACGGTGCTCTTGCCAGCGCCTGAACGGCCCACCAGACCGATCTTCTCGCCTGGTCGGATGCGCAGCGACAAATCGTCGATGACCGGCCTCGTTCCGCCGTAGGCAAACCTCACCCGATCGAACTCGACCGCGCCACGGCTGACCTGCAGCGCAACCGCATCGGGGCGATCGACAACGCGGTGCTGCTTCGACAAGGTGGAGATGCCGTCCTGCACCGTGCCGATGTGTTCGAACAGCGAGGCCATCTCCCACATCACCCAATGCGAGATGCCATTGAGCCGAAGCGCCATGGCGGTCGCCGCGGCGACCGCGCCAACGCTCAAGTCGCCGTGCGTCCACAGCCACAGCGCGGCACCCGCGGTACCTGCAATCAGCAGCATCGACAGCGCGTGGTTCACGATCTCGAAGGCACTCACCAGACGCATCTGCTGATGCACGGTGACGATGAACTCCTGCATCGCCGACTGCACATAGCCCGACTCGCGGCGCGCGTGTGAGAACAGCTTGACGGTGGCGATGTTGGTGTAAGCATCGGTGATGCGACCGGTCATCAACGAGCGCGCGTCCGCCTGCGCCTTGGCCACCTTGCCGAGCCGCGGGACGAAGTAGGCAATCGCCACCACATACATGGCGAGCCAGCCCAGGAAGGGCGCCAGCAACCAGCGATCGAAGTTGCCGACCAGCGCGATGATGGTGACGAAGTAGATCACCACGAACACCATGATGTCGCACAGGATCAGCACCACATCGCGCGCCGCCAGGGCTGTCTGCATGACCTTCGTGGCCACGCGACCGGCAAACTCGTCCTGATAGAACTGCATGCTCTGACCGAGCATCAGCCGGTGGAAGTTCCAGCGCAGGCGCATCGGCATGTTGGCGGCTAGCGACTGGTGCTTGATGAAGGTCTGCAACGCGACCAGCACCGTGCTGCCGGCAAGGACCGCGGCAAGCACCAGCAGGCGGTGCTGCTCCTGTGCCCAGAGCAGCGCCGGGTCGACCTCGCCGAGCCAGTCGACCACGTCGCCGAGCAGGCTGAACAGGTAGGCCTCGAAGGCACCGATGAGTGCCGTGAGCACGATCATCCCGGCGATGAGCCCGCGGGCCCCTTCCGAGCAGTCCCAGATGAATCGGGCCAGGCTGCGAGAAGCCGGTGCAGGCTCTGTCGAGGGATAAGGGTCGAGCAGTTTCTCGAAGAATCCGAACAAGCCGCGGCTCCGTGGAGGGCTCGCTCTGGCGAGCGATGGAAAAACGACCGACGAGCGTAGCCGATGGTCAGTGACCTTGCGACGTGACCGTGTCTCGGTGAACGCAAAAGGTCGGATCGGCTGGTCAAGGTCACTCGGCAAACACAGCGGGCCGAGCAGGCATCGAGAGCGATCCGGCAAGTTGCGTCAGGCATCGATCGCCGATGAGATCATCCAGCGATGTCCCTTGCCGAGAGCGATCTGCCCGACCTGTCGCCGAACCCGCACACACTGCATGCGCTGTCGGTGCTGCACATGGACGAATCGGTCGTGGTCATCGACAAGCCGGCGGGAATGCTCTCGGTGCCGGGTCGCGGAGCAGGCCACGCGCCGAGCGCCATCTGCCTGTTGCAAGCGCGCTGGCCCGATGCCCTGACGGTCCATCGCCTCGACATGGCGACCTCGGGGCTGCTGCTCATTGCGCGTGGCCCGCAGGCCCAGAGACGGCTCAGCGCACAGTTCGCCGACCGGACGGTGGTCAAGCACTACGAGGCGCTGGTCACGGGCGTGATCGACGCCGACAGCGGCGAGATCGACCTGCCGCTGGGCGCGGACTGGCCGAACCGGCCGCGCCAGCAGGTCGACCGGCTCGATGGCAAACCGTCGCTGACGCGATTCCGGGTGCTCGCGCGCGACCTGTCGCGAGAGCAGACGAGGCTCGAACTGCAACCGGTCACTGGGCGCTCCCATCAGCTGCGGGTGCATCTGATGGCGATCGGTCATCCGATCGTTGGCGATGTGCTGTACGGGCCCATGGCGAGCGATGCGATCGGTACCGACGTCGCATTGAACCCGACCCGCAACGTCGAGCAGCCACCGCCGTGCCCTGCACCCACGGCGTGGCGGCTGATGCTGCACGCCACACGACTCACGTTCGTGCACCCGCACAGCGCAATGGCGATATCAATGCACAGCGCTGCGCCCTTCGATGAGAGGCTCGGGCCTGAATACCACGCAGCGAGCGGTCTATCGTTCGCGTCGAATCACCAGAGGGAGAGCGCACCATGACATCGCCGCGACTCGTCATCCTGACCGGCGCTTCGCGTGGCCTCGGCGCGGCGATGGCCGAGCAGTTGCTCGAACCAGAGACCACGCTGCTGTGCATGTCCAGAGGTTCCCATCCGACCTTGTCGGTCGAGGCCGCTCGCCGCGGCGCCACGCTGATCGAGTGGCCACAGGACCTGGCCGATGCAGCAGCAGTCGTTCCGGCGCTCTCGTCATGGCTCGGCGGAATCGATGCCAAGCGCCTCGCCCACGCCGTGCTGATCAACAACGCCGCGATCATCCCGACGCCTGGAGCCACCGACGACGCCGAGCTGCCCGAGTTGCTGTCAGCACTGCGCGTCGGACTGGAAGCGGCTGTGCTGCTGACCGCAGTGTTCCTTCGGGCCACGCGCACCTGGCCTGCCGACCGGCGGGTGCTGCACATTTCCTCCGGGCTCGGGCGGCGAGCCATGGCGGGCAGCGCGGTGTACTGTGCGACCAAGGCGGGCATGGACCATCACGCGCGCGCCGTCGCGCTCGACGAGGAGCATCGCGCGGCCACCGGGCGCGGGGCTGCGGCACGCATCGTGTCCCTCGCGCCCGGTGTCATCGACACCGACATGCAACGGCAACTGCGGGGCGCCGACCCGGCGACCTTTGCCCATCATGAAACCTTTGCGCAACTGCATGGGCGCGGCCAGCTCACGAGCCCGGATGACGCGGCACGCGCAGTCCTCGCCTACCTGTGGCGCAAGGACTTCGGTTCCTCACCCGTGGCCGACGTTCGCGATCGCTGAACCCAGCGCCCCGGCGTCAAGCGCTGGCCGGTCCCTGGAATCCGCCGCGCCGGAAGGTCAGCACGAGCGTGTCGCGATGCCCACCTGCGGCCAGCGGCTGGATGGGGGTGGTCTCGTGGATGACGCGCTCGTCGTCGAGCATCAGCAGCGTCCACGGCGCGGTCATCGTGAAGCGAATGCCTGCCGGGCCGTCGGCTTCGAACACCCGCGTCTCGCCGCCCTTCACGCCCTGCCGATCGACGAGCGCGACAACGACGAAATCGACGCCATCACGGTGCGCGCCTTCAGGGGTCGGGCGGCCAATGCCGTCGGTCGTGTCGATGCGGAACTGGTGCGCCTCGACATACCAGGTCTGCGGCGCCTTGGCCGCGCTGCACACCGCCGACAACCCAGCCAGCAGCTTTGACCAGACCGGCTGCGCGATCACGCTGGCGTTCATCGGCTCGAACATGCGCTCCAGACCACCGTGCAGCGCGTTGTACTCGAGCGGCTGCCAGTGCGCGCGGTGCGGCACCAGTTGCACCTGATCACCCTTCACCGTGAAGCACGAATGGCGACGTCGGCGATAGCGTCCGCCGTCGCGCAGGTAGGCGTCGGCCGGCAGGTCCTGCCACGTCGGGTTCAGCGCCAGCAGCTCGGCTGACGGGCAGCCCACGAGACCGGCACAGGCCACGGGGTCGATCACCGCGTGGCCCTGGCCTCGCAAGGCCTCAGGCAGGTCATGGGCCGGGATGAATGGTGGTATGGGCGTCATGGCGCTTCAGGGATGGCAGGGGTGGCAGGAGGGTCAGAGGGTTCAGGCTCCGGGACAGCAGAGGTAGCGGCGGCGTGGATGCGAATGCGATGCCCTGTGATTGACACCACCTGACCCGCGCGTATCTTGCAGGTCTTGCGCAGTTCCTCGCGGCCATCGACCTGGACCTTGCCAGACGCCACCATGGCCTTGGCCGCACCACCGCTGCCCGACAGGCCTACCGCCTTGAGGAGCGCATCGAGTGCGATGTGTTCACCTCGCAACTCGAAGTCGACGATCTCCATGGCCCGCGCCTCAGTCGGTTGCGCGGTGGATCGGATCGACCCAGCGCACCTCGGTGGGCATCTCGACCGGTTCGATGTCGAGGTTGATCGCCACCGCCTCGCCATCGCTGCGCACCAGCACGCACTCGAGCATCTCGCTCGGGCTGGCGTTGATCTCCTGGTGAGGCACGTAGGGCGGCACGTAGATGAAGTCGCCCGGTCCGGCCTCGGCAGTGAACTCGAGCGCCTCGCCCCAGCGCATGCGCGCGCGGCCCTTGATCACGTAGATCACGCTTTCGAGCGGGCCGTGATGGTGGGCACCGGTCTTCGCGTCGGGGTGAATGTGAACCGTGCCGGCCCAGAGCTTTTGCGCACCCACGCGAGCGAAGTTGATCGCTGCCTTGCGGTCCATGCCCGGGGTCTGCGCGGTGTTGCCGTCGAGCTGCGAGCCGGCAACCACGGCCACCCCGTCGTGCTTCCATCGTGCGGGCGTGGTGGACTCGTTCTGGCTCATGGGCAACCTCAAAGGCATCGATCGAACAGCGGTCGTCGATTCTGTCTGATCGCCGCCACCTAGGCACCGCGGCGCGCAGGCCGTGGGTTACATTAGCTCAACAGGTATGCGCAAGACCGTGGTAGCTAGTGATCTCCTCCCAACTGCTTCTGTTCTGAAGCAGGTTCGCAAGAAATCCCCCGTTCCATCTTGAGTGTCTCTGCATGTGGTCGCATATGCGGTCGCATCATTTTTTAGCTGATAGGAAAACCGTCCATGACGACGCAAACAGGTACCGTGAAGTGGTTCAACGAGAGCAAGGGCTACGGCTTCATCGCTCAAGACGCAGGCGGCGCTGATCTCTTCGCCCACTTCCGTGACATCACCGGCACGGGGTTCAAGACCCTGATGGAGAACCAGAAGGTCGAGTTCGAAGTCAAGCAGGGCCAAAAGGGCCTGCAGGCCGCCAACATCCGCGTGCTGTAAGCGCGGGTCGAACGACCGCCCCCATCAAACGCGGCTTCGGCCGCGTTTTTTGTTTCCTGTCGTGGATGCAGCGGGATTCAGTCGGTCGCGTCGCCCGGCAGTTGCGCGGCCAGCAGTTGCTCGACCAGCGCGTTCATGCCTCCGGGATGATCGGCAGCCTTTACTCGCAGCCGCTCGATCAGCGCGGCCGGCAGCTTGCAGGCGAACGGCATCAGACCGGCTTCGGCATCCCGCCGGCGCTGCTCGCGGCGGTCGACCAGCGTGCCCGCCTCCTGTGCAAAGCGCGACGGCACACCGGCGGCACGGCGTTGCGATTCGATCTTCAGGCCCATGTTCTTGGCCAGGTCAAACTTCTTCATGCTCATCGTCAGGACCCTTCCATGGCACTCAAGGCCACCATCCACAAGGCTACGCTGCAAATCAGCGACATGGACCGCCACGTCTACGGCGACCACTCGCTGACCATTGCGCGCCACCCGTCGGAAACCGACGAGCGCATGATGATCCGCCTGCTGGCCTACGCGTTGAACACGCCGCAGGACACCACGCACGGGGCGCTGGAACTCGCCAAGAGCCTGTGGGACACCGATGAACCCGACCTCTGGCACAAGGACCTCACCGGCCAGATCGTCCACTGGATCGACGTCGGGCAGCCCGACGAGCGCCGCGTCCTGAAGTCGAGCCCGCGTGCCGAACGGGTCACGGTGATCAGCTACAGCCACAGCACGCCGGTGTGGTGGCGCGGCATCGAGTCGCGACTGACTCGACTGCGCAATGTCGCGGTGTGGCAGATCGAACCGGATCAGAGCCAGGCGCTCGCCGCACTCGCGCAACGCAGCATGCAATTGCAGGTGACGGTGCAAGACGGCACGGTGTGGATCGGCGAAGGCGATCGGTCGATCGAGGTGCGGCCGCAGCGGCTGAACGGCTGAACGGCAGCCAGCTCAGTGCCGCTGACCCAAAAGCCTGTGCTGCGCGTCCTTGAGCACGCCGTGGCATTCGCAGGCGCGGCGCCACAGGCCGTTTCGCTCGGTCACCGCGACGCCATTGCGATGCGATGCCACGATGCCCGCGTCCTTCAGCTCGCCAAGCAACTGGTTGACGGTTTCGCGGCGCGTTCCGAGCAACTCGGCGACCTCGGCCTGCGTCAGCTGGAAATCGCTGCGATCGGTCATGTCGACCATCTGCAGCAGACGCATGCACAGCTGGCCTTCGAGGCTGTGGAAGCGATTGCAGAAGGCCGCCTGCGCAAAGTGGGTGAGCGCAATGTGCAGGTAGGCCAGCAACAACTGCTGCGCTGCTCCTCCTCGCTCAAACTCGTTGCGAAGCGCACCGGCACTCAACCGAAGTGCCCGACCCGCCACCAGCACCGCCGCACGCGTGTTGTCCGAGGCGGTGCCCAGCAGCGCCTGAAGGCCCAGCACGCCTTCGCGCCCGACCAGTGCCACGCCCAGCGCCTTGCCGTTCGGCATCTGGTTCTGCACGACGAACATGCAGTTCATCGGGAAATACACATGCTGCATCGGTGCGCCGGGAGCAGCGACCACCGCACCGACGTCGAGGTCGAGCACCTGTGAATGATCGTGCCAGCGTTCCTGAGCGTCTTTCGGGAATCGGTCCAGCAGGAGGTTCATCGAAGCACTCGAAGAGTCACAAGATGCGTCAGAAAGTGGCGTCAGTCGCTAGCCACCAGCGTCTAGCCGCCAATCACAGAGAAATTGTGAATTTTTTATTGGGTTCGCTGACGAACATAGTTGACACCGCGACGGGATAAATGCAGCCCAAAGCTCGCGGTGTTGCGTGCCGTAGCCGACAGCTTGGGCCGGCATGGACGGCCCCCGAGTACAGAATCGTCCACATGGCTGACCCCAACACCCCGCAACGTGCGCGCGACCTCGACATCCGCCACATCGCCGAGCAGTCGTGTTTCGAGTGCACCGTGGACGGGTTGCGCTGCGAGATGGACTACCGCCGCACCGTCAGCGTGCTCGCGATCACCCACACCGGCGTGCCGCCGGAGCTCGAAGGCCGCGGCATCGCCGCCGCGCTGGTGCGCTTTGCTCTGGCCTACGCCCGAGAGAACGGCTTGAAGATCCGCCCGCTGTGCTCGTACGTGCGGGTTTACATGCAGCGGCACAAGGACACTCAGGACCTGCTCGCATGACCCCTTCGGATCACCCCATGAACGACGACTCCCACCTCTGGCTCGAAGACGTGGTGGGCGAACGCGCACTGAACTGGGTGTGCGAGCGCAATGCCGAGAGCGAGGGGCTACTCACCGCCGATCCGCGCTATGCGCCGATGCGCCAGCAGATTCAGGCGGTGCTCGACTCGAAGGACCGCATCCCGTCGGTGTCGCGGCACGGCGCCTGGCTCTACAACCTGTGGCGCGACGAAGCGCACCCGCGCGGCCTGTGGCGGCGCACCACGCTCGACTCGTACCGGCAGACCGACACCAACTGGCAGACGGTGCTCGACATCGACGCCCTCGCCGCCACCGAGGGCGAGAACTGGGTCTGGGGCGGTGCGACTCGCCTGGACACCGCACCACAGCGATGCCTGGTGGCGCTGTCCCGAGGCGGCGCGGACGCGACGGTGGTGCGCGAGTTCGACATCGAGGCGCGGGCGTTCATCGATGGCGGTTTCTTGTTACCCGAAGCCAAGTCGTCCGTCACCTGGGTCGACATCGACACCTTGATCGTCGGCACCGACTTCGGCCCGGGCAGCCTGACCGACTCCGGCTACCCGCGGGTACTCAAGCGCTGGACGCGCGGCACGCCGCTGGCCGACGCGGTGACCGTGTTCGAGGGCGAGGCGCAGGATGTGTCGGTCGATGTCGATGTCGACCTGACACCGGGTCACGAGCGGACCACCTGGAGCCGATCGATCGACTTCTATCACCAGGTGCGCTGGCTGCAGGTGGGCGATGAACGCATCGAGCTCGACCTGCCCAGGGACGCCTCGCACGCGTTCTGGAACCACGCACACGGCAGCCTCGACACGCTGCTGGTCGAACTGCGCAGCGAATGGACGACGGGCGGCGTGACGTGGCCGAGCGGCTCGCTGATCGCGACCGACGCCGCCGCATTCCTGCGCGGCGAACGTGTCTTCACCTCGCTCTTCGCGCCCACGCCCACCTGCTCGCTGGCCAGCTTCAGCGCGACGCGCAGCCACCTCATCGTCAACACGCTCGACAACGTCGCGAGCCGGCTGCGCCTGTGGCAGCGCACCGAGCAGGGCTTCGTCGAACGGCCGATCGAGGCGCCGTTTCCGGGCACGCTCGGCGTCGACGGGCTCGACGATCCGATGCAGACCGACGATCCGCTCGCCGAATGCTTCCTGCTCGGCTACACCGACTTCCTGACGCCCGACTCGCTGTACTTCGGGCGGTTCGGCGACGCCGATGCGGGCAGGGCCGATCGCGCGCCAGCGCTCGAACTGCTGAAATCCCGCCCAGCGCTGTTCGACGCCACCGGCATGGCAGTCGAGCAGCGATTTGCCACCTCGGCCGACGGCACGCAGGTGCCCTACTTCATCGTCTGGCCGCGCGGGGCCGCCACCCGCGACCGCGACCGCGATCAGCAGGACAGCAACGCAGCGATCGCGGTCGACAGCGATGCAGCCAGCGACGGCGTCGGCCCCAGGCCGACGCTGCTGTACGGCTACGGCGGCTTCGAGGTGTCGCTCAACCCGTGGTACTCGGGCGGGTTCGGCCGGGCGTGGTTCGAGCGTGGCGGCGTGCTGGTGGTGGCCAACATCAGGGGCGGCGGCGAGTACGGCCCGGAGTGGCACCAGTCGGCGACGATGGAGCACAAGCCGCGCAGCCATGACGACTTCATTGCGGTGGCCGAGCACCTCATCGCCCAGGGCGTGACGACGCCAGCGCAGCTCGGCATCATGGGTGGCAGCAACGGTGGGCTGCTCGTGGGCGCGGCCTTCACCAGGCGGCCCGACCTCTTCAATGCTGTGGTGTGCCAGGTACCGCTGCTCGACATGAAGCGCTATCACCTGCTGCTCGCCGGCGCGTCGTGGATGGCCGAGTACGGCAACCCCGACGACCCCGACGAGTGGGCGTTCATCGCTCCCTACAGCCCGTACCAGAACCTGCGCGCCGGAGTGCGATACCCCAAGGTGCTGTTCACCACCTCGACACGCGACGACCGGGTGCACCCCGGTCACGCCCGGAAGATGGTCGCGCGACTGCGTGAGCTGGGGTACGAGGTGCTGCTTTACGAGAACACCGAGGGCGGCCATGGCGGCGCAGCCGACAACACCCAGCGTGCGCACTTGCAGGCACTCGAGTTCTGCTACCTGTGGCAGCAACTCGGCCCGGCGGTCTGATCGAAACCCGAACTGGGCACGTCGGTAATCGGGGAGGTGTGGCGAGGGAGCGCGGTCAGCAGCCAGCACGTAGAGGGTTTGCCCGCCCCAGCCTGTCACGATCCGTGCTTAGGGTGACGGCATGCCTTCTGCCGTCGCTTCTGCATCCCGGTCCTTCGCGCTGCCCATCGTCGTCGACATCGAAGCCTCGGGCTTCGGGCGCGACAGCTACCCGATCGAAATCGGCTACGTGCTGCCCGAGGGCGACACCTACTGCAGCCTGATCCAGCCGGAAGCGGCGTGGACGCATTGGGATGGCGACGCCGAGCGGCTGCACGGCATCACCCGGTCGGCGACGGTGGCGTTCGGCCGCCCGCCGCGCGAGGTGGCGCGGCAGCTCAACCGGATGCTGGCCGGACAGACCGCCTACACCGACGGCTGGGCCAACGACTACACCTGGATGGGCGCACTGTTCGACGCGGCCGGCCTGACGCCGGCCTTCAAGCTCGACAACCTGCGCGCACTGCTCACCGACGCCGAAGCCGAGCGCTGGCACACGGTGAAAGACCAGGTCTGCGCAGAACTCGGCCTGACTCGCCACCGCGCCAGCACCGATGCACGGCTGCTGCAACTCACCTTGCGTCGACTGCGTACCGCACCCGCGGCCTGAGGTCGCCCGCGCGACCCATCGTTCACTCGTTCTTGAAGGCGAGGTCGCCGTAGAGCGTCTCGACAGTCGCCTTCAGATCGTCGCTGTCGGTGAACACGCCCACCGACAGTACCCGTCCCGGCGCCTCACCGAAGACGTGTTCGTAGTCGGCCCGCACGTCGCGTCGGTAGGGCATCCAGACGCCTTCGTGGCCGGGGCCCGATTCGACGACGAGGTAGCGGATGCGCCCTGACCGCGGATAGTGCGCGATGGTGCCCACCGGAAGCGTCGGATCCCAGGCGTACATCAGCGTTGCGTACGGCAGGCGACGCCCGGTGAAGAACTCGACCTGCTCGAAGAAGATCAGGTCGCGCAGCGACAGGCGGTTGCTGTCGCCATCGAAGGCGACGAACACCCGCGACGCCGAATCGTCGAGTTCGTCGACCGAAATGTTGGTTCGACGGTCGAGCCGATCGACCTTCCATTCGAATTCGAGCCACGGCG
>VYKX01000173.1_pt1 | contig 17393 bp, 17 predicted proteins | sample 5114471 | NCBI WGS metagenome assembly VYKX01 (sample SAMN12291785, study PRJNA351875) | freshwater metagenome | isolation source: freshwater lake | place: USA: Michigan, Gull Lake | collected 2013-08-08
CCACCTCCGATCCGCCGCCGGGGACGATGGTGAGGTCGTGCAGCCGGGCGTGGGCGGCCAGATGGTCCGGCATCGCCGAGGAGGGGCACGCCGCGGTGACGTGGCGGAAGGCGACCCCGGCGGCGGCGGCGGCGGCGCGCGCCTCCTCCACCAGCCGGGCATTGTTCGCCCCGCCCTGCTGGCGCGCGCCGGCGACGAGATCGGGCAGGTTGATCATCAGCCCGGCCAGCGGGTTCGCGGGCACGTGGAACGCGAGGTCGAAGGTCAGCGCGGTGACCCCGGCACCCATGGCCCCGGCGAGCCCCGTCGCCTCCGCGACCGCCCGGGTCTCGGTGGGGTCGGGCCAGCCGACGAGGGGTACGAGAACGTCCTTGAACATGCGACATCTCCCCGGAAGAGGTTCGCCCCGACCTGTTCGCCGGCCGGTATCGTGAAGCGAAGGTGCCCTCCGATACGTCGGGGTGTCGTTGCGCCAGATCAAGGTGGCGTGTCGGCACGTCGGTGTGGTCGGACGATCAAGTCCGTGCCCGCCCCGCGACGGCATTGGCTCGGCCCCCTCCCCGAACGTGTTGCCCTTTTTTGGCGATCGCCCCGCCCTTCACCGCGCTGCGCATGGGCTGCGGCACCATCCACCTGGCGGTGGCGAACGCGGGGGGCGAGAGGGCGGGTCAGCCCCCGCCCGTCCGGTCGGCCCCCGTCAGGTCCGCCCGGGTGAACAGGGGCCGGCGCACCCGCGCGATGTGCGCCGCGAGGCCGGGGCTGTCGACCAGCCCGTCGGCCACGACGTCGACCGTCAGCGCGATGGGGGCCTCGGCGAAAAGGGTGCGCAGCCGGTCGACCAGCGCCTCGTCGACGTCGCCGCGGATCACGAGGTCGACATCGGAGTTCGGCCGCGCCCGCCCGGTGGCGCGGGAGCCGAAGAGGTCCACCCGCTCGATCCGGTCGGCATGGGGGGCGAGGGCCGACCGCAGGATGGCAAGCTGGGCGGCGGTCAGGCCGTGGGCGGGCGCGTGTCGGGCGGGATCGGCTGATCGACCCTCATGTCCCCTCCACCCGTCATCCCGGCCCCCTTGCCGTCATCGCCGCCCTCTCGCGCGCATCGTGCCCCCTCCGTCATCCCCGCCCTTTGGCCCGACAACCCCGCGCAAGCCGAGTTGGAAATCCCTCACCGCCCCCGCAGCTTCAACCGCCGCTTCAACCGCATCTGCGCATAGGGCGCCTCGTCCCGCGTCCCCGTCTCGAAGGCCCAGCCGTCGTCGGCGGGGAGTTCCAGCACGTTGCGCTCCGACGGGTACTTGGCGATCTCCGCCGGCACGATGTCCACGCCGAGGCCGGGTGCGGTCGGCAGGGCGATGTGGCCGTCCACCACCTCGGGCGCCGGGGTGATGACCGTGCCGCGGCCCGGCCAGTCCATCTCGAGGCGCTCCAGCATCAGCGCGTTGGGGATGGTCGCCATCAGGTGGAGCGCGGCGTACTCCGCCACCGGCCCGAGCGAGCCGGAGTGCGGGGCCATCATGATCCAGTGCGCCTCGGCCATCGCGGCCATCTTGCGCATCTGGGTGATGCCGCCGGCGCGGCCCGTGTCGGGCTGGACCACGTCGACCAGTTCCTCCTCGATCAGCGGGCGCAGGCCCCAGATGGTCGCCACCCGCTCGCCCGCCGCGAGCGGGATGTCGGTCGCGTCCCGCACCCGGCGGAAGGCGTCCAGGTTCTCCGGCGCCACGGGATCCTCGAAGAAGAGGAGGTCGAGCGGCTCCAGCGCGCGGGCCACCCGGATGGCGTCGGCCGGCGTCATCCAGGAGGGGCCGTGGGCGTCGACCATCACGTCCACGTCCGGGCCGACGGCATCGCGCACGGCGGCCACCTTGTCCACGTCCACCGCCCCGGTGAAGCTGACCTTCACCGCCTTGTAGCCGAGCGCCATGAGTTCGTGCGCCTGTTTGGGCGTCTTGGCGTGGCCGTAGACGGGGATGCGCGTGCGGAAGGCGCCGCCCAGCAGGTTCCACACCGGCTGGCCCAGCACCTTCCCCTTGATGTCCCACAAGGCCATCTCGATGGCGCTCAAGGCCCCGCCGCCAACGGTGCCAAGCTGCCCGTGGCCCATCGAGCCGTTGAAGAGCTTGTACCAGAGGCGGTCGACGTCGCGCGGGTCCTCCCCGATCAGGAGGGTCGCGTAGTCCTTCACCGCCGTCTCGACCACCCGCGGCCAGCCCGACCCCTCGCCGACGCCGTACACCCCCTCGTCGGTCAGGATGCGGATGAAAAGCCAGTTCCGCCCGCCGCGGAAATCCGAATAGACGGCGGCCTTGGCGCCGGGCTCGGACGTGGGGCGGGCGCCGACCTGCATCAGGAACGTGTCGATGCCGGTGATCTTCATGGGGCGGTCCTCAGAGGTGGCGGGCGGAGGGCGTCGGGACGGCGGCCCCCTCTCCCCCAGCCCTTCTCCCCGGGGGGGAGAGGGACAGGGAGAGGGGGTGGAGCGGGCCGAACCCCGCCGTCACCCCGCCCCCGTGTACCGGTGCCGGATTCGCGTGCCGCGCATCCGCGGGTCGGGGTGCGGCACGGCCGACAGCAGCGCCTGGGTGTAGGCGTGCTGAGGCGTGGTGCAGACGTCCTCGGTCGGCCCCTCCTCCACCACCTTGCCGCGGAACATCACCGCGATCCGGTCGCAGAAGTAGCGGATGACCGCGATGTCGTGGCTGATGAAGATGAAGGAGAGGTCGAGGCGTTCCTGAAGATCCAGCAGCAGTTCCAGCACCTGGGTGCGAAGGCTCACGTCCAGCGCCGAGGTCGCCTCGTCGGCGATGATGATCTTGGGCTCGAGTGCGATGGCCCGCGCGATGCCGATGCGCTGGCGCTGCCCGCCCGAAAAGGCGTGGGGATAGCGCTCCATCGCACTGTCCGGCAGGCCGACGAGGGCAAGGAGTTCCGCCACCCGGTCGCGCAGCTTCGCCCCTTGCGCCAGGCCGTTGACCAGCAGCGGCTCCCCCACGATCTGCCCGACCGTCATGCGGGGGTTGAGGCTGGAGAACGGGTCCTGGAAGATCATGCGCAGGTCGCGGCGCACGGGCGCCAGCCCGCGCTCGGGCAGGGCTGCGATGTCGTGCACCGTGCCCTTGCGGTCGATGTAGCGGATCTCGCCGCCGTTGGCCGGATAGACCCGCATGAGGCAGCGGCCGAGCGTGGACTTGCCCGACCCGCTCTCCCCCACGATCCCGAGATTCTCGCCCGCGCGCAGCGTGAGGGAGACGCCGTCGACCGCGTTCACATAGTCCTTGTTCCGGCCGAGGAAGCCGGACGAGGAGCCGAACACCTTCTTCAGGTCCCGCACCTCCAGCACCGGGGCGCCAGGCGGGTTGGTCTCGCGGCGCTTGAGGCGGCGGGGCGAGGGGCGGTCGAGCGCCTTGACCGCCCCCAGCAGCATCTTGGTGTAGTCGTGCTGGGGGCGTTCGAAGATGGTGAATGTGTCGCCCTGCTCCACCAGCTTGCCGAAGCGCATGACCGCGACCTCGTCCGCGATCTCCGCCACCACGCCCATGTCGTGGGTGATGAAGAGGACGGCCATGCCGACGTCGGTCTGGAGCTTCCTGATCAGCGCCAGGATCTCGGCCTGGGTGGTCACGTCGAGCGCGGTCGTCGGCTCGTCCGCGATCAGGACCGACGGCGTGCAGGCCAGCGCCATGGCGATCATCGCGCGCTGGCGCATGCCGCCCGAGTATTCGAAGGGATAGCGCTCGATCGCCTTCTCGGGCCGCGGGATCTCGACCTTCCGCAGAAGCTCGACCGCGCGCTCCTTCGCCTCCTTCTTCCCCACATGGTCGTGCAGCCGGATCGCCTCGACGATCTGGTTGCCGATCGTGTGGACGGGCGAGAGCGACGACATCGGCTCCTGGAAGATCATGGCGATGTCGCGCCCGCGGATCGCCCGTATGGCGCGCGAGCGCGGGTGGAGGGCTGCCATGTCCACCGTCTCGTCCGGCCCGGCCCGGTCGCCCTTGGCGGTGCGGTGGCGGTGCAGCAGGATCGAGCCGCTCTCGATCGCCCCCGGCGGATCGACGATCTGGAGGATCGAGCGGGCGGTGACCGACTTGCCCGACCCGCTCTCGCCCACGAGGCAGAGCGTCTTGCCCGGCGCCAACGTGAAGGACACGTCGTCGACCGCCTTGAAGGGGCCGCGGCGGCTGGCGAAGGCGGTCACGAGGTTCCGCACCTCGAGCACCGGGGCGGCGGTCGCGTCCCCCGGCGGCGCCTCGGCGGGGCGGCGGGCGAGATCGAGCATCACCGGCCCTCCTGCGCATAGGGATCGGATGCGTCGCGCAGCCCGTCGCCGAGGAAGTTGAGCGCCAGCACCGCGAGGCAGACCGCGGCCCCGGGCGCGAAGAGCCAGGGGGCGGACGCGATCGATCGCACGTTCTGCGCCTCCTTCAGCAGCACGCCCCACGAGATCGTGGGCGGCAGCAGGCCGAGGCCGAGGAAGGAGAGCGAGGTCTCGGCCAGGATCATGCCCGGAATGGCGAGCGAGACCGACGCGATGATGTGGCTGACCATGGAGGGGAGCATGTGGCGGAAGATGGTCCGCCGCTCCGAACAGCCGTCGAGCCGCGCGGCGGTGACGAAATCCTCGGTGCGGAGTGCCAGGAACCGGCCGCGGACCACGCGGGCGAGTTCGGTCCAGCCGATCAGCGACAAGATGACGGTGATCGCGAAGTAGCGCGCCATCGGCGGCCAGTCCATCGGCAGCGCCGCCGACAGGCCGAGCCAGATGGGGATGGTGGGCATCGCCAGCTTGAACTCGACGATGCGCTGCACCGTCGCGTCGATCCAGCCGCCGTAATAGCCCGACAGCCCGCCGAGGATGATGCCGAGCACGAGGCTGAGGCCGACGCCGACGAGGCCGATGGACATCGAGATGCGGGTGCCCGCGACCACCCGGCTCAGCATGTCGCGGCCGAGGCGATCCGCACCGATCAGATAGGCGCGCTGGGTGGGATCGACCGTGCCGAAGAAGCGCCGCTCCATCTCGATCAGGCCCCACAGCTTGTAGGGCGTGCCCTTCACGAAGAAACCGACGTCGATCTTCTGTCCCGGGTCGGGGGCGTAGGTGGTCTGGAGCGTGAAGCGGTCGCGCGAGAGGCGCATGCCCTGCACGTGCGGGCGGAAGGTCCAGGAGCCGTCGGCGGCCGTGTCGAAGAAGTGCACAGCCTGCGGCGGGTGATAGACGTGGCGGGCCACCGCCGCGTCCGGGTCGTAGGGGGCGAAGAACTCGGCGAACAGCGCCACGAGATAGAGCAGCGCCACGATGACGAGGCCCGTCATCGCCAGCTTGTGCCGGCGGAAGGCCCACCACATCAGGCGCCACTGGGACGCCTGGTCGGCCGAGGGGTGCGCGCGCGGGTCGAGGACGGCGGCGGTCATGGGAGCGGCCTCACCGGTAGCGGATGCGGGGGTCGATCACGGCCAGCAGGATGTCGCTGACCAGCATGCCGATGATCGACAGCGCGCACAGGAGCAGGATGAAGGCGCCCGCCAGGAACATGTCCTGCGCGAGCAGCGCCTGGAGCAGCAGCGGCCCGGCGGTCGGCAGCGAGAGCACGTAGGAGATGATGACCGAGCCCGAGACGAGCTGCGGGAAGGCCCAGCCGATCGTCGAGACGAAGGGGTTGAGCGCGAGGCGCACCGGATACTTCACCAGGAGCCGCCACTCCGACAGGCCCTTGGCCCGGGCGGTGGTGACATAAGGCTTGTAGAGTTCGTCCAGCAGGTTCGCCCGCATGATGCGGATCAGGCTGGCCGTCGCCGAGGTGCCGAGGATGACGACCGGGATCAGCAGGTGCTGGGCAAGGTCGAGCGCCTTGCCCCAGGACCAGGGCGCCTGCTGGTACTCGGGCGAGAACAGGCCGCTGACGTCGGAGCCGAAATGGACGACGGCGATGTACATCAGCACGAGGCCGAGCAGGAAGTTCGGCAGCGACAGGCCGATGAAGCCGATCGCAGAGAAGATGTAGTCGCCGATCGAATACTTCCGCACGGCGGAATAGATCCCGATCGGGAAGGCGATCGCCCAGGTGAAGAGCAGCGTGGCGGCGGCGAGGATGACCGAGAGCGCCATCCGCTCCCAGATCAGGTCGGCGACCGGCTGCTGCCATTCGAAGGAGATGCCGAAGTCGCCACGGACGACGCCGGTGATCCACTTCCAGTACTGGACCGCGAAGGGCTGGTCGAGACCGTAGCGCTCGCGCAGCGCGTCGAGCCGTTCCTGATCGACGATGTCGCCGGACTGGGCCAGCGTCGCCGCGAATGTGGTCATGTAGTCGCCGGGCGGGGCCTCGATCAGCGCGAAGGCCACCAGCGAGACGGCGAAGAAGAAGGGGATGGACCAGATCAGCCGCCGGACCACGTAGGCGAGGAGCATCGACGGAGGTCCTTCTCGGTTGCGGGGGACGGGAAAGGAGCCCTCACCCTCCCACGGCTTCGCCGCAGGTCCCTCCCACTTCCCTTGCCACGGGAGAGGGGAGAGATGGTGACGTTCCGTCCCCTCTCCCGCGGCGCGGGAGAGGGACAGGGTGAGGACCCTTCCGCGCCTCGTCAGTTCGCCCAGTAGAAGGTCTGGGGCAGCGCCGGCGCCGGCGTCGGGAAGTACCAGGAGTTCACGATCTCCTTGGGCGTGTTCTTCAGGTTGGTCTTGGCGATGCCGTAGGTCGGCAGGCCCTGCGAGACCGAGAACACCTCGAACTCGTCGGCCGCGATGTCCGCCATCTTGTGCAGGATCGCGCGGCGCTTGTCGGGATCGACGGTGGCGCGGGCGTCGTCGTAGAGCTTCATGCGCTCCTTGACCGAGGCCGGCGGCTCCTCGCCTTGGCGGCCGCCCGACTTGTACCAGAAGCTCCAGGGGATGCCCCAGCGGCTGTCGTGGTGGACGGGGACGATCTGCTGCGGGATGTCGCCCGGCGCCCAGTTGGTCTGGCCGCCCCACACCGCCGCGTCATGGTCGTTGGAGTTCGACGTCCGCTCGTAGAAGAACGTCCGCTCGAGCGCGTTCACGTCCATGTCGATGCCGATCCTGGCCCACTGCCGCTCGATCAGCTGCAGCATGTCCACGTGCTCGGGCTGCACGGTCGGGATCACGTCGATCCGGAACTTCAGCGGCCGGCCCGAAGGCAGGAGCCGCATGCCGTCCGACCCGCGCTTGTCGAGGCCGATCTTGTCCAGCAGCTCGTTCGCCTTCTTCGCGTCGAACTCGAGGTGCTGCGTCGCGATCCGCTTGTGGAAGTTCGGATGGTCCTCGTGCGGGCCGTTCTGCCAGGGCACGCCCTCGCCGAGCAGGGCCGTGTCGATGATCTCCTTCCTGTCCATGCCGACCGAGAGCGCGATGCGGAAGTCCCTCTTGTTGAAGAGCTCCCGCAGCTCCGGGTTCTTGTGGGTCAGGTTGAGGTTGATGACCATGTTGGTGCCGCCCGGCGTCGGCGCCTTGAAGAATTCGTAGCCGCCGCGCTGCCGGTTCTGGGCGAGCACGGGCCGGTTGGCCGGCGCGTCGAGATGGCGGAGCTGGAAGTCGATCCGGCCGCCGATGGCATCGAGGATCAGGCTCTCCACGTCCTGGGCGATCGGGGCGACCAGCTGGTCGATGTAGGGCAGCTGGTTGCCGGCCGTGTCGACCTGCCAGAAGTAGGGGTTGCGCTCCATGACGACGCGAGTGGCGCCGCCGACGTAGGCCTCGCGCGCGACCCAGGGATCGAGCGTCGGGCGCGCGACGTTGCCCCAGCGGGCGGGGATCTCGATGTCGCCGCAGCGCTGCATGTACAGGTTCTGCCAGTCCGTCGCGCGCGCCTCGGTCACCAGCGCCTGCACGTTCGGATTGAACTTCGGCATGAACTGGCTGCAGTAGTGCCGGGCGTAGAGCACCGGATGCTGGCCCAGCGGGCTCGCCAGCTCGGCCAGGAAGTCGCCGTAGGGGTTGTTGAAGCTCATCCGGACGGTGAAGTCGTCGAGCTTCTCGACCTTCATCGGCGAGCCGTCGGCCGACTGGTAGCGCGGCGGCGTGGGCGACAGGGCGCCGGCCAGCACGATGTCCTGCATGTTGAACATGACGTCGTCGGCGGTGAACGGCTTGCCGTCCGACCACTTCATCCCGCGGCGCAGTTGGAAGGTGAAGACCTTGCCGTCCGGGCTCACCTCGAACGACTTGGCGACGTTCGGGATCACCTTCGTGTAGTCGGGATCCCAGCGCACGAGGCCCATGTTGCCGACCATGCGCAGGATGTTGTTGTGGTCGGAGCTGCCGCGCAGGCCGAAGCGCAGCTGCCCGCCGTAGCGGCCGACGCCCTCCCGCGGGGTCACCACCTCGGGGTCCTGGCCCACCCGCTCGGCCACCGCCGGAAGCCGGTTCTCGCGCACCTGCGCCGCCAGCGCGGGCGCCTCCTTGAACGTCATCTGCGCCGACGCGGGCAGCGCGAACGCCCCCAGCGCCAGGGCGATCGCGAGATGCGACGCCACCCTCACCTTCATTGCTGTCCCTCCCGATACGGCGGTTCTTGTTCGCTACGAAAAATCATACATCATACAACGGACAAATTTCCAAGCCCCTTGGAGGGCAGGTCGTCCGACGCGATCGTTCGCCGATGCCCCATGCTTCGACAGGCTCAGCATGGGGCATCGGCGAACGGACGGGGACGGGCGACCCGGATCAGGCGGCCCTCACCCTGAGCCTGTCAAAGGGTGGGGGCCGCAGGGTCGCAAGGCAGGGAGGAACGCCGCTTGAAGCTCGGTACCCAGGTCCCCGCGCGGGACGACAGCGACTACGAGGTCTGGGCGCAGCTGGGCATCACCCACGTCTGCGCCGATCCCGCGGGGAACCCGCACGGCTGGACGCTCGACGGGCTGCGCCGGCACAAGGCGCACGTCGAGGGCTTCGGCCTCGTGCTCGACATGGTGCAGCTGCCGCTCTCCTCACGGCCCATCGAGGAGGGGCAGAGCCCGGACATCCTTCTGGCCGGCCCCGACCGGGACCGGCAGATCGACAGCATCTGCGAGCTGATCCGTAACATCGGCCGCGCCGGAATCGGGGCCGCAAAATACAACCTGAACATCATCGGCATCCCGCGCACGCCGGTGGAGCGCGGCCGAGGGGGGTCGAGGAACGAGGCGTTCCGCTGGACCCTGGCCGATCACGACGCGCCCCCCGGCCTCGCCGGCACGCTCGACGCCGACACGAACTGGGAACGGATCGACTACTTCCTCGAGCGCGTCGTCCCGGTCGCCGAGGAGTACAAGGTGCGCCTCGCCTGCCACCCGCACGACCCCTACACGCCGCCCGGCTACAAGGGGGTGACGCGGGTGCTGGGCACGGTCGATGGCCTCAAGCGGTTCGTGCAGATGCGCGAAAGCCCCTACCACGGGCTGAACTTCTGCCAGGGCACTGTCGGCGAGATGCTGGACGATCCGGCCCGCGAGATCTTCGACGTGATCCGCTGGTTCGGGGAGCGGAAGAAGATCTTCAACGTCCACTTCCGCAACATCCGGGGCCGCAAGCTCGACTTCATGGAGACCTTCCCCGAGGAAGGCGACATGGACATGTGGGCGTCCGCGCGCCTCTACCGGGAGCTGGGCTATCCCTACATGCTGATGCCCGACCACGTGCCCCACATCAGCGGGCCGAACGAGCGCGGGGTGGCGTTCGCGTTCGCCTACGGCTACATCCGGGCCATGATCCAGGCGGCGGAGGCGCAGCATGGCGCGCATTGAGGTCGAGAAGGTCGCGGACGTCCGCTGCGCGGTCGGCGAGGGCGTCTTCTGGGACGAACCGACCCAGGCCGTCTGGTTCGTCGACATCACGCCGGGCCACCTCTACCGGCTGAAGGACGGGACGCTCGACCGCTGGGAGTTCGGGGAGCCGCTCGGCTGCCTCGCCCTCGACGTCCACGGCCATCCCGTCCTCGCGCTGAAGTCCGGGATCGTGCGGGTCGATCTGGCGACGGGCGCGCGGACGCCGGTCTCGAACCCGGAGGCCGACCGGCCGCAGAACCGCTTCAACGACGGCACGGTCGACCGCCAGGGTCGGTTCTGGGCCGGCAGCATGAAGATGGGCGGCGACCCGGAGCGCACCGGCGCCTTCTATCGCCTCGACGCGGACCTGCGGGCGACCCGGGTCATGGACGGCTACTTCACCACGAACGGGCTGGCGTTCAGCCCCGACGGGCGGACGATGTACCTGTCGGATTCGAACGCCGACGTGCGCATGGTCTGGGCCGCGGACTACGACCCCGCCACCGGCACCCCCGGCCCGCTGCGCCCCTTCTTCGACACGCGCATCGTCCACGGGCGGCCGGACGGGGCGGTGTGCGACGACGACGGCTGCTACTGGATGGCCGGGATCGGGGGCTGGCAGCTGGTGCGGATCACGCCGAAGGGGGTCATCGACCGCATCGTCGAGGTGCCGGTCGAGCGCCCGTCCCGCCCCGCCTTCGGAGGCCGGAACCGGGACGTCATCTACGTCACCTCGCTCTCGGTCGGCCTCACCCCGGGGACCGAGGACCGCCAGCCCTTCACCGGGAGCCTGATCGCCGTGCACGGCACGGGCGTGAAGGGTCCGGCCCAGCCGCGATTCGCGGGATAGGGGCCGCGATGACCGACGCGCCCCTCCACCTCCTCGGCCCGCGCCCGACCGACGACGCCGTCCCGCAGCGCCGCGTGCGGCTGGCCGACACGCTCTACGGCCGGCTGATGGAGGAGATCGCCAACGGCCGCTGGGTCGAGGGCGCCCGCCTGCCGACCGAGAAGGAGCTGTGCCAGAGCTTCGACGTCTCGCGCGCGGTGGTGCGGGAGGCGATGATGCGCCTGCAGGCGGACGGGCTGGTCGTCACCCGCCAGGGCTCGGGAACCTTCGTCACCCGCCGCCCGCCGGTGCGCCTGCTGGAGCTGGCGCCCGCCGACGCGCTGGCCGGGCACCTCCGGGCGATGGAGGTTCGCCTCGGGATCGAGGGGCAGGCGGCGAAGTTGGCGGCCCAACGTCACGACCGGGCCGGCCTCGCCGCCATCGCCGAGGCCCTGTCGGCGATGCGCGACGCGATGGAGGCGGGCGCCCCGGCCCAGGCGGCGGACTTCCGCTTCCACCGTTCGGTCGCCGCGGCCAGCGGCAACGCCATGTTCGTCCAGGTGCTCGACGTTCTCGCGGCGGAGGTGCGCGGCAGCATGTCGGTCGCCTCCAGCCTCACCCGCGCCGGTTCGCGCGAACGCTCGGCCCGGGTGCTCGACGAGCACGTTCGCATCCACGACGCCATCGCCGCCGGCGACGGCGACGGGGCGGACATCGCCATGCGCTATCACATCGACCAGGCCCGGCGGCGGATGACGGACCGGCGGCGGGACCTGTAAGGAGGCTCGGGGAGACCCTCACCCGAACAGATGAATTCGTCCGACAATCTGACGACTCACGGACTCGTTGCCGCCCCGTCCTTCGACGGGCTCAGGACGAGGCGCGCCCGGCATGGGGCGCCACGGCCGGGCGCGCCTCATGGTGAGCCTGTCGAACCATGAGGCGGACCGCAGCCCCTACCGCGGCGGCCAGTCCGGGTCTTTCGGGTTGTCGTAGCCGTCCGAGCAGAACGGCCCGCCCTGGTACCGCGTCGCGGGATCGCGCGGATCGCGGTCGTCGATACCGCTCGGCATGATCTCCCCGGCATAGGCCTCGGCGTTCTGCTGCGGGTTGAAGCCGACGTGCGCGACCATGGAATTGTCCCACCACGTCCGCGTGTTCGCCGACGCGCCGTAGACGATCGCGAGCCCCAGGCGCTCGGCCGTCAGGCAGGCGACGATCATCTGGTAGAGGTCGGGATAGCTGAGCCAGGTGGACAATGCGCGGATCACCTTGGGCTCCGGCAAAGCGGAGCCGATGCGCAGGCACGCCACGTCGAACCCGTGCTTGTCGACGTAGAGGCTGGCGAGGTTCTCCCCGAACACCTTGGACACGCCGTAGAAGGTGTCCGGGCGGACCGGGCTCGACGCGTCGAGCTTCGTGTCCGCGGTGTGGAAGCCGATCGCGTGGTTGGACGAGGCGAACACGATCCGCCGCACCCCGTGCCGGCGCGCCGCCTCGAACACGTTGTAGGTGCCGAGGATGTTGGCGTTCATGATCTGCACGAACGGCTTTTCGGTCGAGATGCCGCCGAAATGGATGATGGCGCGGCAGCCGGCGACGAGGTGATCGACCGCCCCGCCGTCGGCGAGGTCGCAGCGCACGAACGTCTCGTTCGCGTGCGTCTCGCCGCCGTCGACGATGTCCGACGAGAGCAGCGCCCCGAACCGTTCGATCAGGCGGGGACGCAGCCAGCGCCCCAGCGTACCGGCCGCACCCGTGAGGAGGATCGGCTTTTCGGTGCTCATGGTCTCAGCCCTTGGGCTTGAAGGTGGCGACGAGGGCGTCCGTGCCCTTGGTCAGCACGCCGAGATCGCTGCCGACCGCGACGAAGGTGTAGCCCCAGTCCAGGTAGCGCTGGGCGTCGGCCTGCACCGGCGCAAGGATTCCGAGTGGCATGCCGACCGCACGGCAGCGGTCGACCGCTTGCCTGATGGCCGCCTGCACGTCGGGATGGGAGGCGTTGCCGAGGTGGCCGAGATCGGCCGACAGGTCGGACGGGCCGATGAACAGCCCGTCGACGCCGGGAACGGCGGCGATGTCCTCGAGCGCGGCGAGGCCCTTGCGGGTCTCGATCTGGAGCAGGAGGCAGATGTCGTCGGTGTAGTTCGACTGATAGCCGGGCACCCGGCCGTAGCGGTTCGCGCGCTGGGAGATCGAGACGCCGCGCACGCCGTGCGGCGGATAGCGGGTCGACGCCACGACGGCCGCCGCCGTCGCCTCGTCCTCGATCATCGGCACGAGGATCGTCCGCGCCCCGATGTCGAGATAGCGCTTCATGACGACCGGATCGAAGATCGGGATCCGCACCACCGCCTCGGTCGGGAACGCCGCCGCGACCTGGAGGTGGACCAGCACGTCGGTCAGGTCGTTCGGCGAATGCTCGGTGTCGACGACGAACCAGTCGAACCCGGCGCCCGCCACCACCTCGGTGACGACCGGTGCCGCGAGCGAGGACCAGAGGCCGATCTGCGGCCGTCCGGCGGCGATGTCCGCCTTGAACTGGTTGGGCGTTCCGTTGAGGGGCATCCGCGCATGTCTCCGGTGGGCGGTCTTGTCGACGGGGCGGGCCGTCAGGCTTCCTGGCGGACGGCCGCCGCACGCAGCCGTTCGCGGCTGCCGGTGAGGTGGAGGCGCATGGCCGCGCGCGCCGAATCCGCGTCGGACCGGGCGATCGCGTCGAGGATCATGCGGTGCTCGGCGTTGATGCGCTTCAGATAGTCCTGCGGCGAGGTCGGGAAGAGCTGGAACGTCTGCACCCGCGTCCGCGGGATGACCAGCGCGCCCAGATAGTTGAACAGGTTGGTGAAGTGCCGGTTGCCGGTCGCCTCGGCGATGGTGCGGTGGAAGGCGAGGTCGGCGGCGATGGCGTCGCGCCCCTCCTCGATGCAGCGGTCGAGTTCCTCGGTCGCGGCCGTCAGCGCGGCGAGGTCGGCCTCGGTCCGGCGCTGGGCGGCGAGCGAGGCGCCCTCCGCCTCGACCCCGATCCGCAGTTCCACCACCGCGATCACCTCGCGCAGCACGTCGAGCCGCGCCTCCTCCACCCGGAAGGGGCGCGCGGTCTCGGTCTGGGCGACGAACACGCCGACGCCCTGGCGCGTGGTCACCATCCCGCCGGCCTTCAGCAGCGAGATCGCCTCGCGGACCACGGTCCGGCTGACGCCGAACGCCTCCACCAGCTCCTGTTCGGTCGGCAGCTTCGATCCGGCGGCGTACTCGCCCGCGCCGATCCGCTCGCCGAGCGTCTTCGCCAGCTGGGAGGTCAGCGTCTCGCGGCGGGGAAGCGGGGCGAAGCCGGCGTCCGGCTCGGTGGGGAGGGGCGCGCCGCTCACGACGGTCCCGGGGTGTTGATGTCCATGGTCGTATGATAACGCGACGACCGGTCCGGGCAAGCGACACGTGCGTCCGGGGCTCCGCCATTCCGCGCTTGCCCGGCCTCGCGCCGGTGTCATCATACAAGAAAAGACGTGACGACGAGGAGGGACGCATGGACGGGCAGCGGTCGATCCGGCTGGAGGCGCCGGGCGGGGCGCAGGCCGAGATCCTGACGACGGGCGCGAGCGTCCGCGACCTTCTGGTGCCCATGGCCGAGGGTCCGCGGCGGGTCGTGCTCGGCTATGCCGACCCCGCGCACTACCGCGAGAACCCGCGCAGCATGGGGGTGATCGTCGGCCGCTACGCCAACCGCATCCGCGACGCGAAGTTCACGCTGGACGGCAAGACCTACCCGCTCCCCATGAACGAACGCGGGCGCCACCACATCCACGGCGGCCTGCCCGGCTTCGGCCGGAGCGAGTGGTCCGTGCTGGGCGAGGGGCCGGGGTTCGTGGAGCTGGGCCTCCTGTCGCCGGACGGGGAGAACGGGTTCCCCGGCACGGTGATGGCGCGCTGCCGGCACACGCTGCTCGCGCCCGCCACGTTGCGGATCGACCTTTGGGCGACGACCGACGCGCCGACGCTCGTGAACCTCGCCCACCATTCCTACTTCAACCTGCTGCCGGGGTCGGACGCGCGGGCGCACCGGCTGATGGTGGCGGCCGACCTCCACACGCCCTTCGACGCGGACCACGTGCCCACCGGCGAGATCGCGACGGTCGCGGGCACGAACCGCGACTTCCGCACGATCCGGCCGATCGCGGACTCGAACATGAACGGGAACTACGTGATCCGTGGGGAATGGGGCGGCGAACGCCCGCGTCTCGCCGCGCGGGTGGAAGCACCCGACGGCTCGCTCGCGCTGGAATGCTGGTCGACCGAGCCCGGCCTGCAGGTCTACGACGCCAACGCGCTCGACGACTTCCGGCCCGGCCACCCGGGCCAGACGCTCGGCCCCTACGCCGGCTTCTGCCTGGAGCCCCAGCGCTTCCCCGACAGCCCCAACCAGCCCCACTTCCCCTCCCCCGTCCTGCGGCCGGGGCAGCTCTACCGGCAGGTGACGGAGTACCGGTTCCAGCGGGGGTGAGGGGGTCACCCGGTCCGCATCGGATTGATCATCGGCACGACAGCGAAATCCCGCTCGTTGTCGGTCACCACGACGCAGTCGTTCGCGAGGGCCGTCGCGGCGATGACCATGTCGAGCGCGCTTCGCGGTCGCCCCTCGGCGGTGCCCTCCGCCATCAGCCGCGCCCAGACGAGCGCCGCTCGGCCGTCGAACGGCAGGATCCGCCCGTCGAAGAGCGCAGGCGGACCCTCCGCCCCCTCGAACCAAGCCTCCAGCCGATCCCGGCGCCGGCCGGTCGGCATTTCGAGGATGCCGCGGCAGATCTCCGCCACCGTCAGGGACGCGACGAAGAGTTCCGCGTCCGCCCGGTCGGCCATCCAGGCGAGCAAAGGCGCCGACGGGACCGGCTTGACGAGATTGCTGATGATGTTCGTGTCGAGGAGCCAGCGCATCAGAGGTCGACGGGCCGGCCCTCGACGCGCGGTCGGGTCAGTTCGAGATCCGCATCGACGAGGGGCGAGCGGCGCAGCGCGGCGAGGATGCCGCCCTTTCGGGACGCGACACCCTCGACCGCCTGTCCGACGACGGAGCGGAGCCGGTCAGCCTCGTCCGAACCTTCGGACAGTCGGCGGGCGAGGGCGCGGATCAGATCCCGATCCGTCGCCGGGGCGAGAACCTCGAACCGCGCCAGACCGCGGGCGCCCAGACGTGTCCGGTACGTCCTGACCGCCCGCTTGCGTGCATCCGTCATCACCACCTCCACGGTTTCTGGACATATGACCGGGGATCACTGCGAACGCAAGCGCAGCGCTTGACGCCTCTCGGCCCGGGTCGTGCCGACCGTGACCGCGCTCTTCCCCCCGCCGGTACCCCGCCCGCGCCCCCGTCCGGTGAACGGTCCGCGGCGTCGTTCCCCCTCGCTCTCCTGCGGTACCCGTGCCCCGTCGGAGACGCCATGACCCTCGCCGCCCTGAGACGACCGGAAGGCAGCACCGCCTGGCCCGGGGGGCCGCGTATCGGCGTGATCGGCGCCGGCCCCGGCGGCCTCGCGGCGGCGCTGCTGCTGACCGCCGCCGGCCTGCGGGTCACCCTGTTCGAGCGGCTGCGCCTTCTGGGCCTCGGCGGTCCTGAGGGCCGCCGAATGAGCGCGAAGACCGTCGCCGTGGTCGGCGGCGAGGCGCTCTACGTCCTCGTCCACACCCCCTGGCTGCGCCCGAACCACGACTGGACGGCGATGTTCCCGGCCCATCGCCGCACCATATTGGAGAAACTGAAGCGCACCGCCGGCCTGCATGACATCGAGGAACGGATCGTGTGGGAACGCCACCTGACGCCGCAGGACATCCACGAGCGCTACCGGGTGCTGGACGGGGCGATCTACGGGCTCGCCAGCCACGGGCTCTTCACGGGCGCCTTCAAGCCTGGCAACAGGAGCCGCAACGTGAAGGGCCTCTACCTCGCCGGCGGATCGGCGCATCCGGGGCCGGGCATGCCCATGGTGATGATGTCGGGCTGGATCGCCCCCGACGCCGCCGACGCCGACCTCCGGACGGCGGCCGGCGGTCGCCGCACGGTCGGGCCGGGGTCGGTCGCCCGCGCGTCGTGACCCCCGCCGCATGACCCACGCATCATGACAAGGGGACCCGTCGCCCGCCGCTCGCCGGCCCTCGTCGCCCTGTTCGGACCCTGGTTCGAGCGGTTCGCGGCGCGGCACCTCAACGCGATCCGGGTCGCCGAGTGGGGCCTGCCCAATGTGGCGACCGACGCGCCGATCGTGGTCTGGTCCAACCATCCATCCTGGTGGGATGCCGCCCTCTTCGTGGTGCTGAACGGGCGGCTGTTCGCCGGGCGCGCCGGGTTCGGGCCGATGGATGCGGCGATGGTGCGCCGCTACCGCTTCTTCGAGCGGATCGGCGTGTTCCCGGTGGAACTCGGCACCGCGCGGGGGGCGGCGGCCTTCCTCGAGGCCGCGCACGACGTGCTGTCCGCCCCCGGGCGGGTGATGTGGGTGGCGGCGCAGGGCCGCTTCGCCGACGTTCGCGACCGGCCGCTGGCGCTGCGCCCCGGCATCGCGCGGTTGCCCGAGACGGCGCCGCACGCGATCTTCCTGCCCATGGCGATCGAATATGCCTTCTGGACCGAGCGGGGGGCCGAGGCGCTCGTCGCCTTCGGGCCGCCGATGACCGGGACGGGGCTCTCGACGCTGGAGCGCGGCGCGCGCCTCGCGCGGATGGAGGCCGCCCTCGCCCGGACGATGGACCGGCTGGCGGACGACGTCCGGTCGCGCGACCCGGCGCGGTTCCGCACCGTGCTGCGGGGGCG